>Ga0315279_10000325_pt1 | contig 99588 bp, 73 predicted proteins | sample YL17G06_20_MG_FD_203694 | JGI IMG/M metagenome (GOLD analysis project Ga0315279, IMG submission 203694) | Sediment microbial communities from Yellowstone Lake, YNP, Wyoming, USA - YL17G06_20 | ecosystem: Environmental > Aquatic > Freshwater > Lake > Sediment | place: USA: Wyoming | collected... | reverse complement strand
AATAGAGGTGTCAGGTCATACATGGTGATTTCAGATCCCTCCCTTTACCGTATGGCTTATCAATCGTAACTGCTCAGCCTGTCACACCTGCCCTGGCGGGCGGTGCCAGGGTTGCGAGCCTCGCAGGGGCGAAGCAATCTCCTGCCTCGGTGATCGAGATTGCTTCGTCGCAAAAAACGCTCCTCGCAACGACAGGGAGAGGACTCGATCCAACTTACCCTACACACTTGCCCGCAGACGATACCCCACGCCAGGCTCGGTGACAATATAGTGTGGACGGGATAGGTCAGGCTCGATCTTGCGCCGCAGGTTGCTGATGTTGACGCGCAGCATGTGCATCTCTTGCTCGTAGCCCATGCCCCAGACCTCGCGCAACAGTTGGCGATGCGTCAATACCTTGCCTGCGTTCGTCACCAGCACACGAAGCAAATCATATTCCGTCGGCGTCAGTTGCACTTCGCGTTCGGCCACCGTCACCACTCGCCGCGTCAAATCCACCGTGAGGTCATCGCTAGAAAAGACCGGCTCTACGCCGGATTGGCCCGCGCGGCGCAGGGCCACGCGCATCCGCGCCAGCAATTCACCCGCGCCAAAGGGCTTGGTCACGTAATCGTCCGCGCCCGCGTCGAGCGCGGCGATCTTGTCGGCCTCTTGCCCACGCACGGAAAGAATGATGATGGGGATGCGCGTCCACTCTCGCAGCAAGCGCGTGACCTCGATCCCGTCGAGATCGGGCAAGCCCAGATCGAGTATGACCAAGTCGGGCCGGTCGGCGGACACGGCGGACAACGCCGATTGTCCGTCGCTTGCCTCGAAGATGGCGTACCCGTGCGCGGCAAGTGACGCGCGCAGAAAGCGCCGGATGGCCGGTTCATCGTCCACGACGAGCACACGCGCGCCGGTCTCATTCATCGCTTGGCCTCTTCAGGCGTATGCAACGGAAGCGTGACCGTGACCATCGTCCCGCCACCCTCGCGGTTGTTCGCCCAGATGCGCCCGCCGTGCACTTCCACAATCCCTTTGCAGATAGAAAGCCCCAAGCCTGTTCCACTCACTTGTCCGGGTTGTTGCACGCGATAGAATTTGTCGAACACATGAACAAGGTCATCAGGAGGAATTCCCGCGCCTCGATCTGCCACCTGGATGCGCGCTTCCAGGCCGTCTGCACGCGCCCGCGCTTCTATCGGCGCTCCCGAGGGTGAATACTTGAGCGCATTATCCAATAGATTCACCAACACCTGAGTCATCAAAACGAAATCCATCGGCACGAGCGGCAGGTCAGGCGGCACATCCACCGTCAGCGGGTGGCTGCGCAGACGGTCATTCAGTGGCTCCAACGCCGCCCCGATCACATCTTGCACATCGCACGGTTCCCGCATCACTTTGAGCGCGCCTGCTTCAATGCGCGTCATATCGAGCAGATTGCCCACGAGCCGGTTGAGTCGCTCGGCCTCTTCACGCGCGTTCTCCACCAGGCTACGGCGCGTGGCGTCATCCAGTTCGATGTCGTCCTCTTGCAGGCTGCTGAGCGCGCCCGTGATCGAGACGAGCGGCGTGCGCAGGTCGTGCGAAATCGAGTTGAGCAGCGCCGTCTGCAGCTTTTCGGTCGCTTGCAGCACTTCCGCTTGTCGAGCCTGCTCCGCCAACTGTGCCCGCTCAATGGCGAGAGCAGCCTGGCTGGCAAAAGCCTCCAGCAGCCGCCGCTGATCTGGCGAGAGACGATGGTTGGGGTCGGACGGCTTTACCCCCAGCACGCCGACCACACCGCGAGCCGTTTTGAGCGGCAGGTAATGAACGCTGGCTGCCGGGAGTGTATCGGTGCCGCGCCCGGCAGGCTGGCTATGTTGAAAGGCCCAGGTCGCTACAGCCAACTCATTCTCGCTCAGTGCGAAGCCAGGGCTGAGCGCGCGCGGTTTCACCGTACCGCCTTCTGGAAGCAAAACGACCACTTCTCGGCCAAAGGTCTGGCTGATATGCGTGAGGACGGCCTGCATGATTCCATCCAGGTCAACGGCCACCGCCAGATCGCGACTGAGGGCATACAGCTCGACGGTTTGCGCTTCGCGGCGCTCGGCCGATTCCGCCTGCTCGCGGACTCGCACCGCCAGGTTGCTGATGACCAAACCGACCACCAGCAGACCGAGAAAGGTCAGCAAATATTCCGAATTAGAGACGGCCAGAGTCAATTGGGGTGGGACGAAAAAGTAATCGAACGCCGCCACGCTGAGAACTGCCGCCAGGAGCGACGGCCCACGCCCCAGGTAAATGGCGGCGATGACGACCGTGAGCAGGTAAATCATCACCAGATTCGCAGGGGAAAACAGCGGGTGCATCAGTGCGCTCAACACAGTGCCCGCACCAACCAGGAGAATGCTCTGCAAATAACGTAACCAGGGGCGATGCGGCTGCCACGCCTCCGTCTCTATCGGCACGCTCCGCTTCGCGTCCGGCGTCCCACTGATGATATACACGTCAATCGGCTCGCTCTCGCGGATAATCTGATCCACCACAGAGCCTCGCAGCATCTCATACCAGCGTGGGTGAATCGGTTTGCCGAGGATGATCTTGGTGACGTTGTGCTTGCGGGCATAGTTGAGCACCACCTCTGCCATAGAGTGGCCTGGCAGCGTGATGACCTTGCCGCCCAATTCCTCGGCCAAGTGGAGCGTGCGAGCGATGCGATCCTTTTCGGCCTGTGAGAGCCGGTTGTGTTCGTGGGTCTCTACATAGACGGCACTCCATTCGGCGTCCAATTCATCGGCCAGGCGGCGCGTCGTGCGCACCAATCGCTCGGACAGCGGACTGGGGCTGACGCACACGAGCAAATGATCTTTGGCCGGCCAGGGGCCAGGGATGGCGCGCGTCTGCATGTAGGCCCGCATCTGGTCGTCCACCCGCTCGGCGGCGCGGCGCATGGTCAACTCGCGCAAAGCCGTGAGGTTGCCTGCGCGGAAGAATTTCTGGATCGCGCGCGCCGCCTGATCGGGCACATACACCTTGCCCTCTTTGAGGCGTTGCAGCAATTCGTCAGGCGGCAGGTCAATCAGCTCAAGCTCGGTGGCTTCGTCAATCACACCATCGGGGATGGTTTCGCGGACGGTGACGCCGGTGATTTGCGCCACTACGTCGTTCAGGCTTTCGAGGTGCTGGACATTGAGCGTAGTGTAGACGTCAATTCCGTTGGCAAGAAGTTCTTCAACATCTTGGTGACGTTTGGGGTGGCGCGAGCCGGGCGCATTCGTGTGAGCCAGCTCATCCACCAACGCCAGTTGCGGGCGGCGAGCCAGCACTGCGTCCACGTCCATTTCGGGCAAGGCGACGCCACGATACTCGACTTGCTTGCGCGGGATGATGTCCAAGTCCTTGAGCATCGCCTCAGTCTCGGCGCGACCGTGCGTCTCGACGTAGGCCACCACCAGGTCAACACCTTCCTGTTTTCGCTGGTGGGCAGCTTCGAGCATGGCATAGGTTTTGCCCACGCCGGCGGCGTAGCCCAGGAAAATCTTGAGGCGGCCTCTGGCTTGCTGTTGCTCTTCAGCCTGGATGCGCGCGAGCAATTCGTCAGGATTGGGTCGCGGGTGTTCTGCCATGCCGCCTATTGTACACCCTCTAACGCCAAATTGAGTTTGAGGACATTCACGCGCGGCTCGCCCAGAATGCCGAACTGGCGGCCCTCGGTAAACTGCGCGACCAACGCCCGCACTTGTTCCTCGCGCAGGCCGCGCGCACGCGCCACGCGTGGAACCTGATAGAGCGCCGCCGCAACACTGATGTGCGGGTCAAGCCCACTGGCCGAGGCCGTGACCAAGTCCACCGGGATAGGCTGATTGTTCGCCGGGTCTGCGGCTTTGAGCGCATCAATGCGCGACTTGACCGCGTCCGACAATGCCGAACTGAGCGGGCCATAGTTTGAGCCGGAAGACGAGGCGGCATTATACGGAAACGGCGAGGTCGCCGAGAGCCGCCCCCAAAAGTATTTCGGGTCGTCGAACGGCTGACCGATGAGGGCCGAGCCAATCGGCTGACCGTTCCGATAGATCAGGCTGCCGTTGGCCTGTCGCGGAAACACGGCTTGAGCCACACCCGTGATGACGAACGGGTAAACCAGCCCGGTCAGAATCGTTAGCAATGCAAACAAGACAATCGCAGGTCTAAGTTGAGTCAGCATAACCTACCTCTATCTCCTGTTGACGCGCGCTTCAGCCTCTGCCAACTGCGCACGCTCGAGTGCCAGAGCCGCTTGCGTGGAAAGGTTCTGGAGCAGACGGCTGTCTTCGGGCGGCAGCCAACCCTCGCCACGCCACAGATGGATCTCACCCACCAGGCCCGGCGCAGCCAAGATCGGCAGCACTCGCTCGGGCTTGCCGTTTGCCTTGCCATCCAGCGGCGCCCTCGCAATGATCGGCGCTGATTGGTTTCCTGGCTGAATGGATACTTGTACAAGCGCAGCCTGGAGCATTTGCTGGAGATGCCTCGCCAGGGCGTGAACGACGGCATCTTGAGTTCGCAGGCCGGCGAGAGCTGCACTCAACTCATACATGAAGATGGCATCGCGCTCACTCGCTCGCGCCCTGGACAAACCAGACTGGATGCGTCCCACGACCACAACGGCCACGGCCAGGAAAATCACCAGCACCAGCCAGCCTTCCAGCCTGCCCACCGCGAACGTGTAAAACGGCGGGATGAAAAAGAAATCAAAGGTCAGGGCTGCCGCCAGTGCCGCGCACATGCCAGGCCCCTGTCCCCATCGGGCGGCGCTCCACCCAACGGGTACCAGATACAGCAAGGCAATCACAGCCTCGCCGAGCGTATCACGCCCGATGAGCACCAAAGGAACAGTTGTAACTGCCACTGCCAATACGGCCAGCAGGCACTTGCCGATTAGATCGGAAGACAAACGGATTTTCTTCATAGGATGCCCCCTTCACTAGACCAGGTGTAATGTCACCAGGAACAGGTCAATCAACTTGATCCCGAGGAACGGCGCAATCAGTCCGCCCAGGCCATAGATGAGCAGGTTCTCTCGCAGCAGCGCCGCCGCGCCAATAGGGCGATAGCGCACGCCACGCAACGCCAGTGGGATGAGGACGATGATGATCAACGCGTTAAAGATCACGGCCGATAAAATCGCGCTTTGGGGTGTCGCCAGCCCCATGACGTTGAGCACCTTCATTGCCGGATAAGTGCTGGCAAAAGCCGCCGGGATGATGGCAAAGTACTTGCTCACATCGTTGGCGATGCTGAAGGTCGTCAGCGCACCGCGCGTCATCAACAGTTGCTTGCCGATCTCGACGACCTCGATCAGCTTGGTCGGGTTCGAGTCCAGGTCAACCATGTTGCCCGCTTCTTTGGCGGCTTGCGTGCCGGTGTTCATCGCCACGGCCACATCCGCCTGCGCCAAGGCGGGCGCGTCATTCGTGCCGTCGCCCGTCATGGCGACCAATCGCCCACCGGTTTGATAGTCGCGGATGAGCTTGAGCTTGGTTTCGGGCGTGGCTTGCGCCAAAAAGTCGTCCACGCCTGCTTCTGCGGCGATGGAGGCTGCTGTCAATGGATTGTCGCCGGTGATCATCACGGTCTTGATGCCCATGCGCCGAAGTTCCGCAAAGCGCTCTTTGATGCCGCCCTTGACGATGTCTTTGAGTTGAATCACGCCGAGCACTTGTGTGCCATCGGCTACCACCAGGGGTGTGCCGCCCTGTTTGGCGATATTCTCGACGCTCGCCCGCACGTTGGGTGGAAGCTGTCCGCCCTGATTATTCACGTAGCGCTCGATGGCATCGGCAGCGCCTTTGCGAATCTGCTGCCCATCCAGGTTGACGCCGCTCATGCGCGTCTGCGCGCTGAACGGGACAAACGTCGCACCCAACGCTTCGATGTCGCGCTCGCGCAGACCATACTTTTCCTTCGCCAACACCACAATAGACCGGCCCTCGGGCGTCTCATCCGAAAGCGACGCCAGTTGAGCGGCATCGGCCAACTGCTTCTCACTCATACCATCGGCTGGTATGAACGCGGTAGCTTGGCGATTGCCCAGCGTGATCGTGCCAGTCTTGTCGAGCAGCAGCACATCCACGTCGCCTGCCGCTTCCACGGCGCGGCCCGACATGGCGATCACATTCGCCTGAATCATGCGATCCATGCCGGCAATGCCGATGGCGGAGAGCAGCCCGCCAATCGTCGTCGGGATCAGGCAGACCAGCAGCGCCACCAGCACGGTGACCGTGATGGGTGTGCCTTGACCCGCCGACTGCACACTGTAGAGCGAGAAGGGCAACAGCGTCACCGTCGCCAGCAAAAAAATGATCGTCAGCGCGGCGAGCAAGATGTTGAGCGCGATCTCGTTGGGCGTCTTTTGCCGCTTGGCGCCTTCCACCATCGCGATCATCCGGTCGAGAAATGTTTCGCCGGGGTTGGCCGTGATGCGCACGACCAGCCAGTCGGAGAGGACGCGCGTTCCGCCCGTGACGGCACTGCGGTCGCCGCCGCTTTCGCGGATGACGGGCGCGCTTTCGCCCGTGATAGCACTCTCGTCCACCGAGGCGATGCCCTCGATGGCCTCGCCATCGCCAGGGATCTGGTCGCCAGCCTCGACGAGTACCACGTCACCCTTGCGCAGCGTGCCCGCCGCGACGGTCTGGTAGGACGCAGTGCGCTGGGGCTGCGCCAGTTTCTTGGCGTTGACGTCGCGCCGCGCACGGCGCAGGGCATCGGCCTGGGCCTTGCCACGTCCCTCGGCCATTGACTCGGCAAAGTTGGCAAACACCACCGTGAACCACAGCCAGGCCGAGATGGCCAAGATAAAGCTGGCTGGCGCTTCGCCCTTCCCCAACAGCGCCTGGATGAACAGCCCGGTGGTCAAGACGCTGCCGACCTCGACCACGAACATGACTGGGTTGCGCACCTGGTGGCGCGGATCCAATTTGCGAAACGAATCAATGATCGCCTGCCGAACGATGGGCAGATCGAATAAAGGTCTTGCTCTAGCTTTCGCTTGTGTCATCATTTTCTTTTTCTACCCAGTTGTAACCCTTGAAGGTTTTTAGGAGACCTGTAGCGAATACAATTACGGCGAACCAGGGGTTCGTACACCTTCGCAAGGGTGAATTAGCGTCCAATCATGATCAGATGCTCGACGATAGGCCCCAGCACATCGGCAGGGATGAAAGTGAGCGCCGCGACGATAATCACCACGCTGATGAGCAGCACGACGAACAACGGCGTGTGGGTCGGCAGCGTGCCCGCTCCGGCAGGCACTCGCTTCTTGCGCGCCAGCGATCCGGCCAGCGCCAGTGTTGGGACGGCCAGAAAGAACCGTCCAAAGAACATGGCAAGTGCCCCGGTCAAGTTATAGAACGGCGTGTTGCCGTTCAACCCCGCAAACGCACTGCCATTGTTGTTGCCCTGCGAGGTGTAAGCGTAAAGGATCTCGGTAAAGCCGTGTGGGCCGGCCGCTTTGTAGGTGGCGCTCGAGATGCCGGCCTTGCCAGCATTTGTGACGACAGCCAGCCCAGTGAGGGTCAACACGATCAGCGGCATGAACAGGATAATGAGCGACGCCATCTTGATCTCATAGGCCTCGATCTTTTTGCCCAGGTACTCGGGTGTGCGGCCCACCATCAGCCCGGCGATGAACACGGCGACGATAGCAAAGACGAGCATGCCGTATAGGCCCGAGCCGACACCGCCCAGGATCACTTCACTGAACTGCATCAAGACCAGCGGCACCAGCCCGCCCAGCGGCGTGTACGAGTCGTGCATCGAGTTCACCGCGCCAGTGGAAGTGGCGGTGGTGGCAGTGGCAAATAAGGCCGAGCGCGCCACGCCAAAGCGCATTTCCTTGCCTTCCATGTTGCCGCCAGGGTTAACATTGCTGGCGGTCTGATCCACGCCCAGAGCTGCCAGCCTCGGATTTCCATTGGCCTCAGCCGCATACGCGCCAATGATAAAGAGGGCCAGAAGGATTACCATCGCGGCCAGAATCGCCCAGCCCTGGCGGGTATCACCCACCATCTTGCCGAAGGTATAGGTCAGCGCCGCCGGGATGACCGTCTCCGCCAAGACCAGCATCAAGTCCGTCAGCGGCGTGGGGTTTTCAAAGGGATGGGCCGCGTTGGCGTTGAAAAAACCGCCGCCATTCGTGCCCAGGTGCTTGATCGCCACCTGAGAAGCCGTCGGGCCGACCGCCACAACGACCTGAGTCAGCGGCACGGTCTCGGTGATCGGGCTGCCGTTCGCATCAAGCACAGGATTGCCACTCGCATCCGTCTTGGGTTGATCGTGAGTTGTCGGCTGAACCAGCGTCACCGTTGGATAATCCGATATCGTCTGCACCATGCCCTGGGACACCAGGACGAGCGCCAGGATCACAGACAAGGGCAGCAGGATGTACAACGTGCTGCGTGTCAGATCCACCCAAAAGTTACCGATAGTCTTGGCAGAGCGGCGCGACAGACCACGGATGAACGCGACCAGGATCGCCATGCCCACAGCGGCCGAGAGAAAGTTCTTGACCGTCAATCCAAGCATCTGGGTCAGATAGCTGAGCGTCGTCTCGCCGCCATAGTTTTGCCAGTTGGTATTGGTCAGAAAGCTGATGGCGGTGTTGAACGCCAGGTCGGGTGACATGGGTCCAAAGCCTCGCGGGTTGAGCGGCAGGAACTGTTGCAGGCGTAGCAGCGCATAGAGGAACAACAGGTCAACCACACTAAACAGCAGCAGTGCAACAGCATAGCCTTTCCAGTCCATCTCTTCATCTTGTCGCACGCTGCCCAGGCGATAGATGAGGCGCTCGACCGGCCCAAAGATGCGGTCGAGCAGTATCGGTTCACCCTCGAATACGCGAACCATGTACCAGCCGAGCGGCTTGACCAAAAGCACCAGCACCACCAGGTACAGGCCGATTTGAAGCAATCCATTGAGCGTCATGAAAACAACTCCGGTTTTAGCAGTGCAACAAAAAGATATATGAGCAAGCCCAACGAAATCAGGCCGCCGATGATGTACAGCGGTGTCATATCATCCCTCCCTCAATCGCTGGCAAAGGGCCAACAGCCCAAAGCTGGCAGCAAAGAAAACCAGGCTCAGGCCAACCATGAGTAAATCACTCATCGAGATACCTCCGCAGCTTTTTACAATAGATGAGTATATCCGAGAGCATGTCAATCAGGGGACAAGAAAACGAGATACGAGGTCAAGAAAGTGTCAAAAACATCGAAGCCTCCAGCCAGGCAGTTGCCTCAGAAAATCCTGATCAAGCGGGCTTGGCTTGTGCAAGAAGGCGAAATTGAGTAGAATTCACGCCCAGCAGCCGAAAAACCTTTTCCCAAGGAGGTTCCAAGATGACATTGACCGTTGGGCAACGCGCCCCTGACTTTGTTCTCAAAAGTCACACAGGGCAAGAGGTTCGCCTGAGCAACCTCGAAGGCAAGAACGTCGTCCTGGCGTTCTTCCCGCTCGCCTGGACACCCGTCTGAACGAGCCAGATCCCATCTTACCAGGCCGCACTCGACCGGTTCGGTGGGATGAATGCCCAGGTGCTGGGCATCAGCGTAGACAGTGTGGACTGCCTCCGAGCGTGGGCCGAAAGCCTGGGGGGCATCACCTACCCGCTGCTGAGCGACTTTTGGCCGCACGGGCAGGTGGCGCAAACTTACGGCGTCTTGCGCCCGGAAGGCTACACGGAGCGGGCGATCTTTGTGATAGACAAACAGGGCATCATCCGCTACGTGGATGTGCACGACATCGGCAAGCAACCCGACAACGAAGAACTGTTCCGCGTCCTGGCTCAACTTGACCCACAGGCAGCGGCCCGTCCTGCCACTCCACCGCAGGCCGAGCCGGCTCCCACCGCCGACGTGGTCATGTACTGCACGCCGTGGTGTCCCGATTGCAGACGGGCGCGTGCTTATCTCAAAGGGCGCAACATTGACTATGTCGAAGTGGACATTTCACGCGACCGGGCGGCCGCGCAGCGCGTGCGGGGATGGGCGAACGGCAACGAGACCACACCAACCTTTAACATCAAAGGCACGATCATCGTCAACTTTGATCAGGCCAAGGTCAACCAGGCGTTAGGGATCAGCTAGCTCCTCTCCCTGTCTTCCCCCTCTCCTGTCGCGCGACTGCACGCTGGGAGAGGGGAATTCTCATCGGACGGGCTTGGAGAGGAATGCCTTCACGAAGCGCATGACCTGGTCGCTCCAAAACAGCCAGTGCGAGCGCCGACCGTCGTACTCCCTCAAGGCATAGCGGTTCGTGGACAGTTCGTTTTCGCCCTGCTTCAAGCGACATACGACCGACCAATCTCCATCAGGCAGCGTCCACGTCACGCGGCCGATCAACTCGGCTGAATCGGGCTTTACGTTCATCTCAAACGCCTGCTGCAAATCCTGCAAGGCAACCTCAACGCGACACCCCGGAAACTCGCGCAGCCAATCATTGATCACCCATACATCGGCGGTCAGCACATCGCCAGGCGCGTAGCGGCGCAACGGATAGTCCAGGCTCACCAGCAGCGGATTCGCAATTTCGGCCAGCCGGTGATAGGCCAGCTTGGGCGTGCGGTAATAATCCACCAACGCCCAATCAATCGCCGGCCAGGGCGAGTTGAACTGCCACACCAAAAAGCCCGATGTTGCATACTTGCGCCGCCGCGCGTGCTCCACCGCGATTTGTATCCCTCGCGCCTGCGCTCGCTGACTGGCCTCTACGAAAGTTTCTATGTCTGATTTCTGATTTCTGATTTCTGATTTGAGATTTCGAGCCTGGGCATAGTGCCGCAATTTCTCTATCTGCGCGCGGTGATAGGTCCAGGCCGGGCCAAGCGGCCACATCTCTTCCGGCGGCAAAAAGCGCCGCAAACTCTCAACGACCGGAGGCGCTTGCAAACCGAACTCGCTCATGAGTTGGGCCGTATCGCGCTGAAAAGCTTCCGGAGGATAGAACTGGTGCCAGATCTTCCAGTTGTGACTATCGCCACCGGAAGGCGACGCTGCCTGAAATGGGCGCGTGCCGTCCTCGTCTATTGCGGCGTGGCGCATCGCTTCGACCACTGGGCGATTGCGCTGCGGGTCGAACTCGTTGCCGCCGCACCATAATATCACCGACGGATGATTCCGCACCTGGCGCACGATCTCGCGTGTTTCGCTTTCGACCAGCGCCAGATATTCTGCCGAGCTTGGATAGCGCGTGAGAAATGCGCACGCCAGCGGGAACTCTTGCCAGACCAACAACCCCATCCGATCGCATAGGTCATAAAAAGCCTTCTTTTCACGCAGCCCCCCACCCCACACGCGCAGCGCGTTCAAGTTGGCCGCGCGCGCCATCTCCAACCAGACGCGATAATCATCCTCCGCCATGCGCGCGGGGAACGCATCCGCCGGTACCCAGTTCGCGCCACGCAGATAGACCGGTTGGCCGTTCACCACAAACGTCCAATCATTCGCTGTGGGTGGAGTACCTGGATTGCGGCGCAACGTGATTTCGCGCAGGCCCACGCTTTCGGTCACGCGATCCAGTACATGCCCACTGCGTTGAACCTCGACCGTCAGCACATAGAGATCAGGGTTGCCCCGATCCCACGGGAACCACAGGTGCGGATCAGGCGCGTTCATCTCAAACGTTAATCGCGTCCGACCGGTAGGCAGAGTAACGTCGAAAGAACGTGCGAGCGGCTCTGCCACACAGGTTTGCCCAGTCAGTGATATTGCTATCGTCGCAGGCCCAGGCGCCAGCGCATCGGCGTCGAGCGAGATGGTGAGAGCCGCGCCAGTCGGCAGGAGGCGCGTCTTGGCCTGCACATCGAACAATGTCACGTCGCCCGTGACAAACGCCTCTACGTCATCCCACAACCCAATCGTTCGCAGCGCAGGCGCAAAATCCCAACCATAGCTCATCTGGCACTTGAGTGTGTCGCGCCGGTCGGTATCGCAAGTCACTTCGAATGCATTGTGCTCCAACCGGTTAAGGAATTTTTCCCAGCGAGTGCTGCGCTGGCGTGGAAAACGCGCCGGAGCCAAAAAGCGCACCGCCAGCCGATTGTGGGATGAGATGGCATCTTGCACACGCAGCAGGCGCGTGATCTCATACACCTGGCGCGAAAACATGCCCTCGTGCTCGCCAAGCAATTGCCCGTTAAAGTACGTCCAGGTGCTATAGTCCGCGCCATGCAACTGCAACCATGCGCGTTGGCCCGGCTGAATCGCCAAGTCAAAATCGCGCCAGTACCACCAGTCGCGCTCCTCCACCCAACGACTCTGGTCATTGTTGCGGCCATAAAACGGGTCGTCTTGCAGTCGCCCGGCGCGCAGCAAGTCCAGGCGCACTTCGCCGGGCACACTGGCCGCAAACGACTGGGCTTCGATACGCTCGATCTCGACGACGTGGGGGACCGTCATCTGCGATTCAGCGCAGCGCCAATCCGAATTGTTGAGAGACACAATTTGGCGCATGTTTTCCGCCTGCAAAAGATGAGGCACCTCGGCCTAGGTGAATCGGGAATGTCAGGAAGACGCGGCAACAGATAAGTCCCCGAAGCTCTCGATGTACTCTAGCGACTGATGCCGGAAATACGCATTGTAAAGCTCGGCATAGTGACCACCCTGCGCCATCAATTCGTCGTGCGTGCCTTCGCCAATGATCTGACCGTGATCCATGACGATGATGCGATCCGCGCGCTTGATAGTGGACAGCCGATGCGCGATGATGATGGCCGTCCGGTCACGCAAGATAGCGTCTAGCCCTTCTTGAATCTGCGTCTCGGTGAACGGGTCCACACTGGCCGTGGCTTCGTCCAGGACAAAGATGGCCGGATCTTGGATCAGCACGCGCGCCAGGGCGACAAGCTGCCGCTGCCCCATCGAAAGATTCGATCCGCGCTCACCCACGTCGGTGTCCAGCCCGTTGGACAAGTCGGCCAGCCAGTCGCCATGGCTGATGTGCATGGCGGCCTCGCGCACTTGTTCGTCGGTCGCCTCCGGCCGGCCATAGCGGATGTTATCGCACACTGTGCCGGAAAAAAGGAACGGCTCTTGCGGCACCAGCCCGATGTGCCGCCGATACTGGCCCAAGTCCAGACGGCGGATGTCTCGCCCATCAATCAAAAGCTGCCCATCCTGGAACTCGTAAAACCGAGCGATCAGGTTGGCGATGCTACTCTTGCCTGCGCCGGTGTGGCCCACCAACGCCAGCGTCTCTTTGGGCCTGATCTCGAGCGAAAAATCGGGCAGAACGATTTCGTCGCCGGTATAGGTGAATTTGAGATGACGAAACTCGATCCGGCCTTGCATGGGCGAATCGGGATTCGCTCCTACAGGCTCGGCGGCGATCTGCACGACTTGCGGTTCGGCGTCAATCAATGCAAAGACTCGCTCGGCGGCGGCCAGCCCATCCTGGAACTGGCTCCAGAACGACGCGATGCCGAGCATCGGAAACCAGTAAAAGCCGACAGCCTGCATGAACAGATACCAATTGCCAGGACTGATCGCGCCCGTACCCGTGCGCGTCGCCAGTCCGCCAAAATAAACCAGCGCGGCCACGCCCAGTCCTGAACTGACGCCCATGATGGGGAAAATCGTGTTGAGCGTGAGGCCGCGCCGCAAGCCCACCGCGTAGGCTTGCTTGTTGTTGGCGTCAAACGTCGCGTAAATCGCGCGCTCTTGCCGAAAGCCTTTAGCCACCGTGATCCCGCTGACCGACTCTTGAATCTGCGCATTGATCTTGGCCGTCACACGGCGAGCACGCTGCGTGACGGTGCGCGCGATGCGGCGAAAGCTGAGCGCGATGATGACGGCGACCGGGCTGAAGCCGAGCAGCAGCAATGTCAGCCCGACATGAATGGTGAACAACCACACCGAGATGATCATCACCAGCAAAACCTGGCTGACCAGGTTCGTGACGAGCGAGACCACGTCGGAAAAATCTTGCGTGTCCGATGTGACGCGGCTGACGACTTTGCCGGATGGGTGCTCCTCAAAGAAAGAGAGGTCATGCCGGATGGTGGCATCGAACACATCGCGCCGCAATTGCAGCACGACGTTTCCCACGACGCGCGCGGCAAACCACTGCTGGATAAAGTTGAACCCCCACGCCATCACGCCGAGCAAAAGCACTCCACTCGCCAGCAGTAGTATCGTTGTCGCGGATGGGCTTTGCTCAACCCGCAGCAAGTCAATGCCTTTGGAGATCAGGATCGGCCCGCCAGTGCCGGCCAGCGAGTTCAGCGAGATTGCGACGGCAACCAGAACCATCCGCCCGGTGTAAGGCCGGAAATACTCTACAATCCGGCGCAAGAGTTCCCGGTCTCGATACGTGCGGTCGTAAGCTTCAGTTTCCAGGCCGTCTAGGATGAAACCCATAACTAGTCATACCTCGCAAAGATACGCCGATAGTCCGGGCTGCGCGCCATCAGCTCCTCGTGAGTCCCCTGATCCACCAGCTCGCCCCGCCGCAAAACCAGGATGCGATCCGCCCAGCGAATCTGGCTGAGCCGGTGTGTGATCAGGAACGTCGTCCGCTCGCGGCTGATGCGCCGCATCGCCCGCTGAATCTGATCCTCGGTCGCGCTGTCAATCGCGCTGGTGCTATCGTCCAAGATCAAGATGCGCGGGTTGGTGAGAAAGGCGCGCGCGATGGCGATGCGCTGCCGCTGTCCGCCGGAAAGCGTCACGCCGCGCTCGCCCACCTCGGTGTTGTAGCCATCCTTGAAGCTGGTGATGAACTCGTGCGCCTGGGCTTCGCCAGCGGCTCGCTCAATTTCGGCTAGAGTGGCATCGGCGCAGCCGAAGGCAATGTTTTCGGCCAGCGTGCGGGAAAAGAGAAACACATCCTGCTCAATCGTCGAGATTTGTGAGCGAAGCGATTCCATGCTCCAGTCGCGCACGTCCACGCCGTCCACCAGCACCCGGCCGCTATCCGCATCATAGATGCGGTTGATGAGCCGGGTGAGGGCGGTCTTGCCGGAGCCGGTCTGCCCCACAATCGCAATCGTCTCACCCGGTTGAGCCGCAAAGCTGATGTCTTTGAGCACCGGCGTGCCGGAGCCGGAGGCCCCCTGTGGGTTATAGCTGAATGTGACATGCTCGAACGTCACCGCGCCCTGAATGGGTCGAGCCACGCCGCCTTCGTTTTCGTCCAGCTCCGTTTCCGTGTTGACCAGTTCCAGAATCCGCTCGGCGCTGGCGATGCCCAGTTGCGCCAGGTTGAAGGAAAAGATGGAGATGAAGGTGGGAAAGCGCAGCACGCCCATCAGTCCCATAAAAGTGACGACCTGCCCCAGGCTGAGGTTGCCGGCGCGCCAGATCAGCAGCGCGTGCAACAAAGCGCCGGCCCAGCACAAACTGAACATCAGCATCGGCAGGTAGATGGCCTGGATTTCTCCCTGGCGCACAAAGTGATCGCGGTAAAGGCGTGCATGGTGCACGAACTTGTCCCACTCGTAGCGTTCCCGGACATTGGCCTTGACGACCTCGATCCCGGCAATCGCCTCGGCCAGGCCGGCGTTCATCGTCCCGAATTGGTCGCGCATGGCGATGCTGACCGGGTTGAGCTTGCGGTTGTAATCGGCAACTGTGATAGCGAGCAAGACGAGAAAAATGGCCGGGACCAGCAGCAACTCGAACCGAAGCCGGGCGATGATGAGGATCGGCACGATGGTCCCCATGAGCGAGTCCGTGATCAGCATCAAGCCGGGGCTGAACATCAGGTTGAGCATGTGCACGTCATTGGTGGCGCGGGCCATGACGTCGCCGATGCGCTGCCGTCCGTGAAAGGTCTGACTCTTGCCCAGCAGACTGGCGTACAGCTCGTCGCGCGCGTCCCGCTCGACGCCCTGGGCGATGAACTCGGCGGCATAGTTCCGCGCCAGCCCTGTCAGGCCTTGCCCAACCGCCATGCCCATCACACCCAGCGATAACCCCAGCAGGGCCGTCGTAGCCCAACCCGGCGTAGTAATAAGGTCAAACCCCCGCCCGATAAAGACCTGAATGTTGCTGTAAAAAATGTTGTTGAGGATGGCAGCGAGCAACATACCCAGCGGGAAAACCGGGTAGCGCAGCGTGTGCGAGACGATCCAGCGCACCGGGCCGGAGCGGTTGAAGCGATATTCCTTTTCTAACGTAAACTCGCTTTTGGTCAAAGGGGCACCTTCTCGAAATGTGGCGTGGGGCTGGTATAACATAGTGTGCCCAAACCGTCAAGAGCCTGGCCCGACCGGCATCGAGGCATGGCGACCGTTGGGGTCACAAACAACCGTGCACGTCTCTTTTGTGGTAAAATCAAAAACACAACGAAAATGAGGACGGAGGTGATCCATGACCAAGTGGGTCTCGAAAGGCAAGTGTAACCTGTGTGGCGAAGAGTTTGCCAAGGCTGGGATGACGAGGCACATCACCACCTGCCGGAGAACTCACGCCCTCAAAAAGCTGGAAGGCCGAGGCAAGCCGCGCGAGGCAACGCTGTATCATCTCGTCGTCGAGGGCGGCCCTGCCTACTGGCTGCACCTCGACGTGCCCGCCGACGCGACACTCAAAGACCTGGATCAGTTTCTCCGGGACATTTGGGTGGAATGTTGCGGGCACCTCAGCGCCTTTACCATCTATGGAACGAGATACGATGTAGATGCCTCTGCGGCCAGGGAGTGGGGCGACGACGCAAGGGGCATGAACGTCGCGATGGCTCAGGTGCTCCAGCCTGGAAGCAAGCTCGACTATGAGTATGACTTTGGCACCACGACAGAGCTGACATTAAAAGTCGTGGCAGAACGAGAAGGCGAGGCAAAGGGCAAATCGGTCCAGATTCTAGCCCGGAACGATCCTCCGCCGATCATGTGCAGTGCGTGCGGCCAGCCTGCCACGCAAGTGTGCACCAACTGCATTTGGTCAGGCGAGGGCTGGCTGTGCGACGAGTGCTCTCCCGATCACCCGTGCGGCGAAGAAATGCTGCTGCCGGTCGTCAACTCGCCACGCGTTGGAATGTGTGGCTACACGGGGGGAAGCTACTCCTAGTCAGGGAAGCCGAGTTCATTCTCTACACGAGGGCCCTGGCCGCCAGGGCCGCGCCGACGATGCCGGCGTCGTTGAGCAATTGAGCCGGGACGACTTGAGCGCGGGTAGTCAACATCGGCAAGAATTTCCCGTGCTTTTTGCTGACGCCCCCGCCCACAATGATCAGGTCAGGGGAAAACAGAGACTCGATCCGGCTTAGATATTCGTTGACACGCCCGGCCCATTTCTTCCAATTCAGGCCCTTGTCCTGCCGGGCACGGTCGGAGACGCGCCATTCGGCGTCTTTGCCGCGCAGCTCCATGTGGCCGAGTTCCGTGTTGGGCACGAGTTGTCCGTTGATGAAAATGGCGCTGCCGATGCCGGTGCCAAAGGTCAATACGATCACGACGCCCTTCTGCCCGCGGCCCGCGCCAAATTCCATTTCGGCCATGCCAGCGGCATCGGCGTCGTTGAGCAAAAACACCGGGCACCTGGTTTTCCGTTGCAGCAGCTTTCGGCCATTCGTGCCAATCCACGCTTGATCAATGTTGGCTGCCGTGTAAGCGACGCCGTCTCTCACCACCGAGGGGATGGTGCAGCCCACCGGTCCTTTCCACTTGAAATGCTTGACCACTTTAGCGACCACATCTCCCACGGCGTCGGGCGACGACGGCTCCGGCGTAGCAAGCCGGTAACGCTCTTCCAGTAACAAACCGGTCTCGATCTCTACCGGCGCCCCCTTGATGCCAGAGCCGCCAATATCAATTCCCAGGATTTTCATGGCCACCTCCTGCTTGTCCTGCACTGCCGGGCCGCACCTCTGGACTTTCGCGACATGACCCACAACATTCAACTGTCGGCTTCGCCAGGGATTGCAGCTTGCAGAGACGGCAATATAGCTTCGACCTGATCGGTCAGCCGTGGCGGCACGCTGATATCCCATTCATCTTCCGTGCTCGACCTGATATTCCAGGAGTAGGTATTCAGAACCAGTTCAGATGGATAGCCGCGCTTGAACTCGACACTTTCAATGCGCTTGCGATCACCACTGGCCCGAAAGTACTGACCGCCGTAGAAAAACTCGCCCACAGCCAGCACGACCTGGCACGGCTCATCCCCAAGATAGGCTTGCCTTGCCGCCAAATGGCTGCCCCCGGCAACCACAACGCCGACGGACAACCCGAAGGCAAGTCCAATCGGCGTCGTCACGAAAGGGGTTGAGACCATTGCCCACCCCCATGAGACCGACGAGCAGCCCTACCAGTCCGAAGATAAAAGTCAACCCACCCAACTGAAGCTTCCAGTCTTCTTTATCTTCGGCCCATCGGCGATCCTGTATCTCCTGCCATTCCGCCGGCGTATAGGTCCAACGCAACAAGGGCCGATCACTTGCGAGAAAAGCCTCAATCTGCCTGATCGCCATTTGCCCCTGCCCCAGGTAATGACTCCCATGCAGCAAAACAGCAAGAACGGCATAGAGATGAGAATCAGAACGCTGCCCGGCCATGTCCCGCGCATCACCATGACGACTCCGATGACGACCGGGATGGCAAACAACCCAACCAGTCCCCACAAGACATACTGAGCTGATTGATAGGGATTCTTGATGACGGGCGTCATGGGTTCAGCCTCCGCGTGGCGATTCTTGGAGAAACACGGTCAAATCCATATTCCCCGGCGAGTATCCCCAATCGGTCAGCAGTGCCGCCGCCTCGGCGCGATGCTGCGTTCCATGGTTCACGACGTGCGCCATCAACTTCCACAACGGGAACGCGAGCGACTGGCCCCGCGTGTCCGTGTACTGCACCACACGCTTCAACTCCTCGTCGTTCAACTTCGCCTGGAACGCGCGCAGGTCTTGCTCGACCGCACGCCAACGCGCGCGGATAGATTCCAGAGTCGGGAAATCCGCCGGCTGGAGCATCGCCGTGGGTGAGACGCCGCGCCAACGCGAAAGCCAGATCCATTCAGCGCTCATCGTGTGAACCAGCGTTCGGTGCAGGCTCCAACGACTTTCGGTCGCCGAGACGAATTGCTCACCACCCACTTTCTCGGCGGCGCGCAAAATACGCTGGTTCGCCCAATCGTTGTAATCGTATAGCAGCACAAAATATTGGACGTTCATGGGTTCCTCCTCTCCGGGTTTTGGGCTTTGTTCTGCCGGAACAAGTCCAGGATCGGTTCGACATTCAGTATATCATCGGCTCCAAGATATGCAAACAAAAGACAGGGAAAAGAGTGAGTTGGGTTAGCGGCGTGTTGCCTCTTGGGGCAGGCTGTTGTATCATTCCCTATGGAGGTGTGGCATGTCCAAACTCAAACTCGTTCTGATTGACGGTCACTCACTGGCCTACCGCGCGTTCTTTGCGCTGCCGCCCGACCTCAAGACGCGCAGCGGCGAGTTGACGAACGCCGTCTATGGTTTTGTCTCGATGCTGCTGGCTGTCTGGCGCGACGAACAGCCGGATTACATCGCGGTGGCGTTTGACGTGGGCAAGACTTTCCGCGACGAGATGTACGCCGACTATAAGGCCACCCGCGCCAAGATGCCCGACGAGCTTGCGCCGCAGATCGACCGCATCCAGCAAATCGTCAAAACGTTCAACTTGCCTGTCGTCACCGCCGAAGGATTCGAGGCCGACGACATCCTGGGGACGCTCGCCACGCGCGCCGCGCGCGATGGACTGGACACGCTCATCGTCACGGGCGATACCGATGCGTTCCAGCTCATTGGGCCGGACGTGCGCGTGCTCACCAGCCAGCGCAAATGGTCGGAAACGAAAATCTATGACGAAGCCGCCGTCCGTGAACGCTACGGGCTGGAACCGCGCCAGTTGATTGACTACAAGGCGCTCGTCGGCGACACCAGCGACAACGTGCCTGGCGTCCGGGGCGTGGGCGAAAAGACGGCCACGCAACTGCTTCAACAGTTCGGCAGCGTCGAAGACATTTACGCGCACCTGGACGAGATCACGGCCAAACGCGCGCGCACATCGCTCGAGGCGGGCCGCGAAAGCGCCGCCTTGAGCAAAAAGCTCATCACCATCAAAACAGATGTGCCACTCAAGGTCAAGTGGGACGATTGTCGCACGGCAGCGTTCGACCGGGAACAGGTCATCCAGTTGTTCCGCGAGATCGAGTTCCGCTCGCTGATCGAACGGCTGCCTGGCCCGCAGGGCGCCGCTGCGGTCAAGGCAAAAGCCACGCAGCAAATGGCGTTATTTGCAGTGAGCGATACGGAGCAAAAGCCACAAGAGGCAAAGGGCAAAAAGCAAGAAGTAAGCAAGACGCAGGTCGCAGAGCCGGTAACGCAGACGAGAATTGTGGCAGATGGGGATTCGCTAAAGCAACTGGCTACCGCGCTGCGACAAGCTCAGCGTATCTCGTTCGACACCGAGACCACCAGCACTGATCCGATGCAAGCCAGGCTGGTCGGCATTTCGCTGGCCGTGAAAGTGGGCGAAGGCTGGTACGTCCCGGTCGGACACGCGGGACCAGAGCAATTGCCGCTGGAACAAGTCGTCGCGGCTCTCCGGCCTGCGTTGGAGGATAAGGGCATCGCCAAGATCGGTCATAACGCCAAGTACGATATGACCATGCTCGCGCGGAATGGCGTCGCCGTGCGCGGGCTAAACTTTGACACAATGATCGCAGAATGGCTGATTGACCCCGGCTCGCGCAGCCTGGGCCTCAAGAACCTGGCCTGGTCACGATTAGGTGTCGAAATGACACAAATTGAGGAACTCATCGGCACGGGCAAAAAGCAGATCACGATGGATCAGGCGCCCGTCGAGCAGGCTGCGCCCTACGCCGCCGCCGATGCCGACATCCCGCTGCGCCTGCGCGGCTTGCAAGAGCCGGAACTGCACGAGAAAAATCTATGGAAGCTGTTTACTCAGGTCGAGATGCCGCTCGTCCCTGTGCTGATGGATATGGAGATGTCGGGCATCTTGATTGACGTGCCGTACCTGCGCGAAATGTCCGGCGTGCTCACCAAGCGCCTGACGGAGATCGAGCGCGCAATCTATACGCTCGTCGGGCGCGATTTCAACATCAACTCGACGCAGCAGTTGGCCGACGTGCTGTTCGGCAAGCTGGGCCTCAAGGCGCCCGGCGGGCGCAAGACGGCGACCGGCAAAGCGTCCACCGCCGTGGACGTGCTGGAATCGCTGCGCGGGCAGCACCCCGTCATCGAATTGATTCTGGAACAGCGCCAACTCTCCAAGCTGAAAAGCACCTATATTGACGCGCTGCCGGAACTGGTGAATCCCGCCACCGGGCGCGTCCACACGTCGTACAACCAGGCCGGCGCGGTGACAGGCCGTCTGTCGTCGTCCGAGCCAAATCTGCAAAACATCCCCATCCGCACCGACCTGGGCCGTCAGGTCCGCCGAGCGTTCATCGCCGCGCCGGGTCACGTGCTGATGAGCGCCGACTATTCGCAGGTGGAGTTGCGCATCCTGGCGCACTTGTGCGGCGATCCGGGCTTGCGCGAGGCGTTCGCGCGCGGCGAAGACATTCACGCCACCACCGCCGCTGCGGTTTTCGGCGTGCCGTTGGCACAGGTCACTTCCGATCAGCGCCGCGTGGCCAAGGCCGTGAACTTCGGGTTAGCCTATGGGCAGGGCGCTTACGGGTTGGCGCAGGCAACCGGGCTTTCAAACTCGGACGCGCAAAAATTCATTGACGCTTACTTTGCGCGCTTCTCGCGCGTCCGACAGTACGTCGAGGAAACCAAGCACAAAGCGGCCACCATCGGCTACGTGGAAACGATCATGGGCCGCCGCCGCTACTTTCCCATCCTGCAAAGCAAAGAGCGCGACCCGCGCACACAGATCGCCCGCCGCGCCGCCGAGCGCGAGTGTATCAATATGCCCGTGCAGGGCAGCGCAGCGGACATTATGAAAGTGGCGATGCTGCGAGTGGCAAATATCACGTCTCAAATTTCAAATCTCAAAATGATGTTGCAAGTGCACGACGAGTTGGTGTTTGAGGTGCCGAAGCAAGACGCAAACAAGGTCGCTATACTTGTGCGCGAAGCGATGGAAGGCGCAGTCTCTCTGTCCGTGCCGCTCAAGGTAGATGTCAAGGCTGGCAAGAATTGGGATGAAGCCAAGTAGTGACCAGTCAATCAGTTACTGGGTCAATCGGTTGCGGGTAGACCAGTTGACTGATTGACCGAGTAACTGATTGTGGTATACTAACCGTCACACATCACTGGAGGCGTTATCCATGAACCACTTCCTCACCCTGGGCGACTTGACCCCCGATGAATTCATGGGGCTGCTCAATCTGGCGGTCAAGCTCAAGACCGAACTCTCCAAGAAGGGCCGCAATAAACCCCGGCTGGAAAACAAGACGTTGGGCATGATCTTTCAAAAGCCCAGCCTGCGCACGCGCGTGTCGTTCGACATGGCGATGATCCAGCTCGGCGGGCAGGCGCTGTACATCTCTCCGAACGAGATTTCGCTCGGCAAGCGCGAAAGCGTAGCGGACGTGGCCCGCGTCCTTTCCCGCTACGTGGACGGCATCGAGGCGCGCGTGTTCGCCCACGCCGACGTGGTGGAGCTGGCCAGGTACAGCCGCGTGCCCGTCGTCAACGGGCTTTCGGACTATTCACATCCCTGCCAGGGCGCAGCCGACCTGTTGACAATTTACGAGCGCTTCGGCAAGCTGAATGGCCTCAAGGTGACGTTCGTCGGCGACGGCAACAACGTGGCGACTTCACTGGCGTTCGGCTGTGCGTTGACCGGCGCTCACTTTGTGTGCGCCTCGCCCGAAGGTTACGACCTGCGCGCCGACGTGGCCGCCAAAGCCGACGAGATGGGCAAAGCCACCGGCAGCACCATCACGCTCCTGCGCGACCCGCTCGAGGCCGCCCGCGACGCCGACGTGATCTACACCGACGTGTGGACTTCGATGGGGCAAGAAGAAGAGACCGAGCAGCGGCTCAAGGTCTTTGCACCGACGTATCAAATCAACGCCGACTTGGTGAGCCACGCCGCGCCCGGCTATATTGTCATGCACTGCCTGCCGGCGCATCGCGGCCAGGAAATCACCGACGAGGTGTGCGATGACGAAAAGCATTCGGCGTTGTGGGATCAGGCCGAAAACCGGATGCACGCGCAAAAGGCCATCCTGGTCGAGCTGATGGCGGAGAAGAAAGCCAAAGCGCCCAAGGCGAAAACCAAATCCAAGAAAAAGTAGCGGGATGATTTGTGAAGCATCTGTCACGGGGCGAGTAGTTAGGCGCACACGTCGCACAGAGACATACGAGTATTTCAACATGGCAAAAATAACGATTCCTACCTTTGATGCTCTGATGAACCCCCTCATTCAGGCCATCAAAAACCTCGGAGGTTCTGGCACGATTGAAGAAATCAACAGTAAGGTTGCCGAAATCGCCGGGCTTACCGATGCACAACTTGAGGTCCTACACAATCCCACCCAAGGTGGCGTGACCGAAGTCGAATACAGATTAGCCTGGTCAAGAACTTACCTCAAACAATTCGGAATTCTTGAAAACTCCAGCCGTGGCGTTTGGGCGCTGACTTCGGCGGGTAGCAAAATTGACCACGTTGACGAGAAAGAGGTGGCGCGAGTCGTCCGAGCAAACCGTAGGAAAGCCCATGACGAAGAAGAGGAAGAACCAGTAGTCGCAACAAACTGGCGCGATGAACTTCTTGATATTCTCACCAAGATGCCACCATCCGCGTTTGAAAGGCTCACCCAAAGAATGCTACGCGAGTCAGGGTTCACCCAGGTTGAAGTTACAGGAAGAAGTGGAGATGGTGGTATTGATGGTAAAGGCATCATGCGGTTAGGTGGCCTGCTCAGTTTTCATGTCATCTTCCAATGTAAACGTTGGCAAGGTTCAGTAAGCGCAGGGCAAGTCAGAGACTTTCGAGGCGCGATGGTTGGCCGTGCTGATAAGGGCTTGCTAATCACGACTGGCACTTTTACTAAAGATGCGATAAGAGAAGCAACACGAGATGGCGCACAGGCAATTGATTTGGTGGACGGTGAACAATTCTTGGATAAACTCAGAGAACTTGAATTGGGTGTGAGCGTTCGGAAAGTAGAGGTAGAAGAAGTCACAGTCAAACAGGAATGGTTTTCCAGCATATAACCCGCGCATGGAGCCAACGCGCTACGCGCGCCGAATTCAGTGGCACTTTGCAGTGGATCATAGTCGGTCGGCCCTGTCTGCCAGCACCGCGCGGCTGAGTCACCCGTCGTTACCGCCGCCCGCCTCCAATCGAGAATCGAGGTACTGCAATGGCAATCGCAGAAATAGTCAAGAAATGCAGAACTGCCCTGGAAAGTTACTATGGCTCTCAGTTCAAGGGTCTGGTTCTGTATGGGTCTGTGGCTCGTAATCAGGCCAATCTTGCCAGTGACATTGACCTGCTTGTTTTGCTCAACCAGCCATTTGACTACTTTCGGGAACTCCGTCAGATTGTTGAATTGCTGTATCCCGTCCAGTTAGAGTCCGACCAACTCATCTCTGCCAAGCCTGCTCCCCTGGACGACTTTGAGCATGGCGTCATCCAACTCTACCGCAACGCAAAAAGAGAAGGAGTACTCGTGTGACTTTGCCACTGGCCGATGAAATAGTGGAGATACGGTGCTGAACCAAGATTTCAAAGAGATTATTCAATCGCTAAACGATAACCACGTCCGCTACCTTGACTTAGAATCTGCAACAAGTGCAGGTGGCGAGCCTACACGCGATTGGGGATAGCACTCTTATCATGATTGAAGGTACACATGCAAACAGTCAACGATGATTTGCTAAAAGAGATAACGCGGCGACTGGTTGAATTGTTTCATCCAGAGCAAATCATCTTGTTTGGCTCACAAGCCTGGGGAACGCCAACGACCAATAGTGATATAGACTTGATGGTGATTGTTACGCAGAGCGACCTGTCGGACTATGAACGCGCATTGCTGGGCCATCGTTGCTTGGGCGGACTCAATATAGCAAAAGATGTTATCGTAAAGACCCGTGCCGAATTTGATTTCTTCCGTAACGTGCGTGCTTCGCTAGAGCACAGAATCGCCCATCAGGGAAAGGTGCTGTATGACCGACGCCAAGGTGCAACTCGTCCAGAGTTGGCTCACCAAAGCGCAGCATGATTTGGCCTCAGCGCGTGTCCTGGCAAGCAGTGACCCACCTTTGCTGGATACCGCTATTTATCACTGCCAACAAGCGGCAGAAAAGGCCGTCAAGGGATATTTGGTTTTCTGTGACCAAGAATTTGAGCGCGTCCACGACATCGAGGTATTGATACGTTCCGCAATGTCGTGTGCTCAAGAGTTCGTAAATTGGATAGATGTGGGAATCGAGTTGACGCCCTATGCCCGCATCTATCGTTACCCCGGATATGCCACAGAGCCAAGCCGAGAGCAATTCGACCAGGCGGAGTCTGCGGCGAATGGGCTGTACGAGTTTGTGCTTTCACTGTTGCCGCCGGAGATGCGACCTGAATGAGCCGTCTCTACTTGCAAGGTCAAGGGGCAGCACACAAGTAACTGACCTCACGGAGCGAAAATGCCAGGCAATCGCCAAGTATACGACCTCGCCATGAAACGCGGGCACGGTTTTGCCCGACAACAAGCGTGGGACAAAGCCGCCGCCGAATATCAGCGCGCGCTGGCCGAGTTTCCCGAAGATGCCGACGCGCTGATTGCAGCGGGGGCGGTGTTGATCAACCTCAAGCTGCTGCCGGAGGCGCTGGCGGTGCTCCAGCACGCGAACCAGGCCAAGCCGAACGACCTGGGCACGCTGGAAAAACTCGCCAGCGTGCAAGCGCAGTTGAGCTACCCCGCCGACGCCGCGCAAACGCATGTCGCCATCGGCAACCTCCAGGCGCAACAAGGGAACACCGATCAGGCGGTCGAGACCTGGAAACGCGCCAGCAACCTGGACACCTTTAATCTCGAAGCGCATCAAAAGCTGGCCGAAACCTACCAGGCTCAAAACAATCCCAAAACGGCAACGACCGAATGGATCATGGTCGCTCGCATCTGCCGCAGACAAGGCGATTGGGACAAAGCAGCCCAGCATTGCCTGGCGGCGCTCGCGCTCGACCCGCGCAACACCGACGCGCTTAGAATGATGGAAGGGATTCGTGTCAAACGCGGGACCGGGATGCTGCCCTCTTTGCCGGAACCGCCGCCGTCCGGCGCGCCGGCTCTCCCTTCGCCTGCCGCCCCGCCCACGCCGCCCTCCAGCGCGCCAGAAGCCGCACTGACTCTGGAGGGTGAAGAAGAAGGAGCGAAACCCGGCAGCCCGGTGGACATTGCGGCGCAAAAGGCGCTCTCGGACCTGGCCGAATCGCTCTTTGAAGAAGAAGCTCTCCCTACCCCGCCGCACGCGGGCGTCCGACTGACCAAGGCGGAAATTGACGCGCTCATCGGCCAGGCGATTGACCTGCAAACACGCGGGCAGGCCCAACAGGCCATCGCCGCCTACAAGCGCGTATTGGACGTGACGGATCTGCCGGCGGCTCGCTTTAACCTGGGGCTGCTATACGAACAGGAACTCTTGTTCGAAGAAGCCATCGAGCAATTCCAGCAATCTATCCGCGATCCAGAATACGCGTTGGGCAGCCGCTTTGCGCTCGGCGAATGTTGCCGTGCGCGCGGACGGAATGACGAGGCGCTGGAGCAATTTGTTCAAGTCCTCAAAATCGTGGACCTGGCCACGGTCAAGCGCGAGCAAGTGGACGACCTGATCGCCCTGTACGAAAATCTGGCCGATAGCTTTATCACCAAGGGCGACCGTGACCAGGCCATCCAGTTCACCAACTCCCTGGTCGATTTCTTGTCGAGCCGGGGCTGGGAGGACAAGGTGCTCGAAGCTCGGCGGAGACTCGACAGCCTCACCGACGAGGGCGCGCCCATCCTCAGCCTGGCCGAGGTGCTCGCCGTCCCCAATGCCGAGGTCATCCTGCAATCACTGGCTCTCACGCAAGAGTACGCCAAGCGCGGCAAGCTTTACTCGGCCTTGGAGGAAGCCTACCTCGCTTTCCAGTACGCGCCGGACTTTTTGCCGATGCACCGGCGTGTGGCGGATATCCTGTGGAACAGCGGCCATGAGGAACCCGCCACCGTCAAGTACATGGTGATTGCCGACACCTACCAGGCTCGCGGCGACAGTCGCCACGCTATCGCGATCTATCAATACGTCCTGCGCCGCACGCCGATGGACGTGCAGACGCGCTGCAAGCTGATTGACCTGCTGATCAGCCACGGCGAGATTGACAAGGCGCTCGAGCAGTACATGGCGCTGGCCGACACCTATTACCAACTCGCTGAAATGGACAAGGCGCGAGAAAGGTTTCAGGAAGCGATGACCTATGTCCCGCGCGCCTCGGACAGCAAACACTGGACGCAACAGATTCTTCACCGGGTTGCCGACATTGATATGCAGCGCGTTGACTGGCGGCGCGCGATCAAAAGCTACGAGCAGCTCAAATCCATTGTCCCCGACGACGAGAAAGCTCGCCTGGCGCTGGTCGAGCTACACTTCAAGACCGGCGACAGCGCCCGCGCCGTCAAGGAACTGGATGACTTGCTCGTTCGCTATTCCAAATCCGGCAAAGCGCGCAAGATCATCCCCGTGCTGGAAGATCAAACGCGCACCCATCCCAACGAAATGGGGCTGCGGACGCGGCTGGCCCGCGCCTACCTCGGAGCGGGGCTGACCGCGCAAGCCATTGAGCAGTTCGACTCACTGGGAGACTTGCAGCTTCAGGGCGGCTTCCAGAAAGAAGCGGCGGCGACTATTCGCAGCATCATCGCACTGAACCCTCCCAACGTCGAAGAATATCGGCAGGCCCTGGCTCAAATCAAGCCGAGCGGGCCTGCGTGAGTGTGGGCAGGCTATTTGGGTACGGTATCTCACTTGTTCGGCACTGTGAACTGGCATGTCTGACGTATGGTATCTCTTTGAACGCATGACGTGGCTCAGCGCGCTCGATATCGCGCTCGTGGCATTGGTGTTCTTTTTTGCGCTCCAGTTGGTCCGCGGCACGCAGGCCGTGCAATTGCTGCGCGGTGTCATCATCCTGGCCGTCATCCTCCTGCTCTTGGGCAACGCGCTCAGGCTGCCCGCTTTTGGCTGGCTGGTGCGGACCGCCATCCCGGCCTTGCTGGTGGCGTTGCCCGTGATCTTTCAGCCGGAACTGCGCCGCGCGTTGGAGCGGCTGGGGCGCGCAGGGACGTTCCTCGGCAACACCGCCCGGCAGTCCGCCGCCGAGACCGTCATCACCGAAACCGTCGCGGCCTGCCAGCGATTGGCCGAGCGGCGTCACGGCGCGCTCGTCATCCTCGAACGCGAGACGGGACTGCAGGACTTTATTGATACAGGCGTTCATCTCAATGCCGAGATTAGCTCAGAGCTTTTGCAGACCATCTTTTTTCCCAACACACTCCTGCACGACGGTGCGGCGATTGTGCGGGGCGACCGCATTGTAGCCGCGGCGTGCATCCTGCCGTTGACCAGCGGCTTCCTGGCCGACCGGCGATTGGGCTTGCGCCACCGCGCCGCCATCGGCATCACGGAAGCCACGGATGCCATTGCCGTCGTCGTCAGTGAAGAACGCGGCAGCGTGTCTATTGCCCACAACGGGCGAATGATCCGCCGCCTGGACGCACAACGGCTGGAAGCTGTGCTGCGCGCGTTTTACCAGCCGCAACTGCGCCGGTTATCGCCCTGGTGGCTTCGTGTGCTTTCGCGGCTGACCGGCGAGCCTCCCCGGACGGCCGTGCCGCCTGCCTCCCCATCCAGCCAGTCCAGGGAACAGCTATGATCCGCCGTGTTACTGACGTTATCGTCCGTGCGGCGCTCGCACTCATCCTGGCTATCTTGGTCTGGATCGTCGCCGTCCAGCAAGAGAATCCGATGCGCGTGGACACCTTTCCTGTGGCGTTGCCCATCGTGCGAGTCCACGAACCATCGGGAGCCTTTGTCTACGAGCAGACGACGGACTCGGTTCATGTCACGCTGCGCGCGCCGCAAGCGATGTGGCCGCAACTCACTCCCGACCAGTTCAAGGCGGAACTTGACCTGGCCAATAAACCATTCGGCCAACTCAACCTGCCGGTCAAAGTGCGCGCCCTTAATCCCGCGGTCGAAATCGTCCGCGTTGACCCCGCGACGGTGGACTTGCACCTGGAACCCACCGCCGGGCAGACCGTCCCCGTGCGCATCACGACGACGGGTGAGCCGGCGTTGGGTTACGCCGCACGACCGGCCAGCGCCACGCCAGACCAAGTCATCGTGCGCGGCCCAGCCTCATTTGTGAGCCAGGTCGCACAGGTGATAGGGACCGTCAGCGCGCAAGGTGCACGCAAAGATGTGGCGCAGACCGTCCGATTGAACGCTCTGGATAGAGACGGCAACCCCGTCGGCTTTGTCACGCTGATGCCAGAAAGCGTCCAGGCCAACGTGATCATCGAACACCTCGGCGGCTTTCGCGATCTGGCCGTTAAAGTGCTCGTGCGGGGCCAGGTCGCTCCGGGCTACCGCATCAGCAATGTTACCGTGACGCCGCCCATCGTCACAGTGTTTGGCTCGTCACAGGCCATTGACCAAAGCCCGGGGTTCGTGGAAACCGCGCCGGTGACCGTGACGAACGCGCAGAACGACGTGGTCGAGCGCGTGATGCTCAATCTGCCGGGCGGCATTTCACTGCTGGGCGATCCGGCGGTCCAGGTCAACGTGCAAGTCGAAGCGATCCAGGGCGGGCTGACGGTCCAGCGCCGGTTGACCCTGCAGGGCTTGCGTGAAGGCATGGAAGCGCAGCTCTCGCCGGAGACGATTGACGTGATCTTGACCGGCCCATTGCCCAAGCTCCAATCGCTCAAGCCGGACGATGTGCGCGTGCTGATTGACTTGGTGAACCTGGGTGTCGGCACCCATCAGATCACGCCACAAGCTGTCGTCCCCCAAGGCGTCGTCGCGGAAACCATGTTGCCCGCGACGATCCAGGTCACGATTGGCCTTTCGGGGACATTGAACATATCGCCGCTCCCTACGCCGACAAAACCGATCAGCGCAACGACGGTGGTGACGCCGACGAGAACCAAGTAGTCGTGTAGTCAGGCAGTCATGTGGTCGGACTAGCTGACATAGGACTACTGGACGATTCGATTACACGACTACAGGACTATTCGACTAGATGACTAAACCATTGGTTGCTCTCGTAGGGCGGCCCAACGTCGGCAAATCAACCTTGTTCAACCGGTTGGCCGGACAGCGGTTGGCCGTGGTGGACGATATCCCTGGCACCACGCGCGACCGCATCGAAGCGGAGTGTGAATGGAACGGGCGCGTGTTCACCGTGGTGGACACGGGCGGTATCGAGGTGCTGCCTCCGCGCGTCGAGCGCGGCAACAAGCCGCTTTCCACGCACACGCCACTCTCTATCGCCTCAGCCGAGTTCATCCCGCAGATCCGCGAGCAAGCCGAGATGGCGATTGAGGCCGCCGATGCCGTCATCTTTGTCGTGGACGCCACAACCGGCATCACCGCCGCCGACGAAGAAGTGGCCGACACGCTTCGCGTCCGCCGCGCGCACAAGCCCATCTTGATCGCCGCTAACAAGGCCGAGTCGGCCAAGCGCCGCGACGACGCACTCGAATTTTACGCGCTGGGCCTGGGCGAAGTGTTCGCCATCAGCGCGCTGCACGGCACAGATACAGGCGATCTATTGGATGCCCTCGTCGCCGCCTTGCCGCCGCGAGAAGCGGAGCCGGAAGACGATTCAATCAAGATCGCCATCGTCGGGCGGCCCAACGTCGGCAAGTCGTCGCTGCTCAATGCGATCCTCGGCCAGGAGCGCGCCATCGTCAGCCCCATCCCCGGCACCACGCGCGACGCGCTCGACACGCGCATCGTCTGGGAAACGCTGCCCGTCACGCTGATTGACACCGCCGGCATACGCCGCCGGGGACACATACAAGTGGGCGTGGAAAAATACAGCGTGCTGCGCGCGCTCAAAGCCATCCAGCGCGCAGATGTGGCGCTCTTGCTCATTGATGCGACGGACGGCGTCACAGCCCAAGACGCGCACGTGGCCGGGTTCATCCTCGAAGAAATGAAATCCGCCGTCGTCGTGGTCAACAAATGGGACGCGGTGCCGGACAAGACCGGCAAGACGATGAACGAGTACATGGCGCATGTGCGGGACGCGCTGAACTTTTTGGACTATGTGCCGGTGTTGTTCGTCTCGGCCAAGCTGGGCACGCGGGTGGACAACGTGCTGCCCACGGCGCTGCGCGTGCAGGAAGAGCGGCTCATCCGCATCCCCACAGGCGAGCTGAACCGCCTCATCCGCGAGGCGATGGAAAAGCAATCGCCGCCCACCAAGGCCGGCAAGCGGCTGAACATCTACTACGCCACGCAGCCGCGCACCGACCCGCCTACTTTTGTCTTTCACGTCAACGATACGGCGCTGGTGCATTTCTCGTACGAGCGATACCTGGAAAATCAATTGCGCGCTGCGTATGGGTTCTTGGGCACACCCCTTCGCTTTTCATTTCGCGAGCGCAAGCGAGAGGAGTAGACGGCCTCCATGTCAGCGCCAACATTCGTGTCGCCCCTGGTTCCAGCCGAACTGCCGGACTGGATTCTGGCGCTCAAGCCGCCGGACGCGGATGTGGCCGAGTCAACCGAAAGCGCCGTGTTCATCGGTCTGGATGCGGAACTCGAATTGCTCATGCAAGCTAACCCAGGCGATGTGTCCTGGCTGGCCGACATGGCTGAGCAGCCTCCTCACCTGCTATCGCGCGATCAAGCTGATGCGATTCTCGAAGGCAAAGCGAAACTTGCGCCGCTCCCCCGCCCGCGCCACAAGCGCCCCGGCAGACTGCGACGGAGCGAGGTCGCCGTCCTGGACATCATGCTTGTCTTGATGATCCTGACCTTGCTAGGAACATGGATCGTCTTGCGCTACATTTTGTCGCTGCCCTAGATGCGGCGCAAGATGCGGCGCACGTTTGACATAGATAAGCACCTGTGATAAGATTTTGTTGTCAATTATTCCCCTGCCTCCGCTCGGCACGCTATCCGGCGAGCAAAGCGGAGAGGCAGGATAGGCAAGTGAGGTGAATTTCTGTGACGGTGGAACTGCAAGACAGTGAATCCTTTGATAGCCTGTTGCGCCGCTTCAATCGCCAGGTCATGAATCATGGTGTCCTCAAGGACGTGCGCCGCAAGCGCTGGTTCATCACCAAAGGCGAACAGCATCGAATGGACGTGCGCAAAGGCCGTCGTCGCGCCCGCATCCGCCAATTGCGGTCGGAGAGAGGAGAATCATAGCGACAGATTGCCTGCGCCACGTGCGCGCCCGATCACATTGACCACCGCAAGGTACATTGGCAAATGCCGATGCGCCCCAGTAAGAGGAGAACCGTAGGGGAATGGAACCCAAGTTATATGTAGGCAATCTGTCGTACGAGACGACAGAAGATGAATTGCGGCAGCTTTTTGGAGAAGCGGGCGAAGTCGTGTCTGCAGCGGTCATCACAGACCGCGAGACAGGCCGCTCCAAAGGTTTCGGCTTTGTCGAAATGAAGACGCAAGCTGATGCCGAAAAAGCCGCCAGCATGTTCAACGGGCGCGAGTTGCGCAATCGTCAGCTCAAAGTAGACCTGGCTCGTCCGCGCGACGACCGCCCTGGCGGCGGTGGTGGCCGGGACCGACGTGGTGGCCCCGGCGGCGGACGCAGTCGAGGCGGCCCCCGCTACTAGTTCGTAACCCAGTGATGCCCTGCTCTCATCGAGCGGGGCATTTTTTATTCCAGCTCCAGATAGTTGACAAAGGTACTCGTCAAGTGGTAGACTCTTGGATGAAAGTGGCGGGCGCAGGGACGCCCGCCTACGCGGTCGCGGTCATCGTCCGCGCAGGCGGACGACCGGCGCAGTTGCGCCCTCAAGAAGCGGTTTCAACCGCCTGGCAATTTTTATGAGAAAGCCCTGCCCGCCTACGGATTTTCAGAGAGGCTCTTAGATCAACGAAAGGAGCCAGAAGAAATGAGCGCTGTCGTCAATCCCAACTTTGTTTTTAGGGGGAAGCCAACTGGCCGGGCTGTTTGGGCGACGCCCGACAACGGGTCGGCACGGGAGCAGCTTGCACAAGATTTTCCGGCAGAAACCGACCTGGAAAATGAGCCGGAAGAAGAAGAGTCCGGAGAAGAAAACTATTGGGAGCCGCGCCACATCCACGTGCCTCGGTCCATCATGTGGGGCGTCATCGCGCTTCTCAGCCTGGGCGCGGCGGCGCTGGCGATGTGGGGCCTGGCGCACAGCACTATGACGTATGGTGTAGGGCCGGTGGACGCAGTCACGATGGCGCGCCTCTCACAAATCCGGACAGAACTGGAGGCCGCCGGCGCTCCAGCAGCAGCGTTGCGCTACCTGGATATAGCAGCCCAGCCCGGCGTCAACATCGGCGACGCCATTGACGCGCTAGCGGGTGCGAATAAGGCATTGGAGCTAATGAGTAGCAACCCGACCATCGCTCCACTCGCGGCAGAATTGCACGACATCTTGGATGACCTGAGCGCCCGCCGATACGGCGGGCAGATATCGGCAAGCCCGACCCCACTGCCCACCCTGTCTATCCCCACACCGTAGGAACCGGTCAGGAATTCGCAGGGCGTTAAATCCCGGACGTGGCCCCACCCTATTCGGGCGGTTTGAGCACGGCATCAACTGCCAGATAGAGAAGAACAGTGGCTAGCCAGTTTGCCCCCACTTGAGGAGTAGCGGAACATCTATAGAATTGCTCTGCAACAATTGCGCGGTCCGCGAGATTTTTTGAACCGCAAAGACGCCAAGAGCGCAAAGGTTTTAATGTTTTCGCAGCAGCTTGTCGCGGATTAGCCAGGCGCAAAAAAGAAATTCTTGGCGTCCTTTGCGTCTTGGCGGTTAAATTGGGTTGCGGCGGGAGGCTGCGCTATGGTTTACGATTTTGATCGGGTGATTGACCGCCGCCACTCGGACAGCGTCAAGTGGCATTACTATGGCGACGCCTTGCCGCTGTGGGTGGCAGACATGGATTTTGTGTCGCCGGAGCCGGTCGTGCGAGCGATGCGTGAGCGGGTCGAGCATGGCGTGTATGGTTACGGCGCCGAGCCGCGCGAGTTGCGCGACGTGGTCGTCGCGCGGTTGGCGCGGCTCTACAACTGGCAGGTGGAGCCTGAGGCCGTCTTGTTTCTGCCGGGCGTTGTGACGGGTTTCAACCAAGCTTGTCATGCTGTGACCTCGCCCGGCGACGGTGTGCTGGTGCAGACGCCGGCCTATCCACCTTTCTTCAGCGTCCCGAACAATGCCAAACTCATACTCAATGAAACGGAATTGATGCGCCAATCCGACGGCGGCTACACGATTGACTTCGACGCTTTTGAGACGACCATCACCGACCGGACGCGCATCTTTATCCTCTGCAATCCGCACAACCCCGTAGGGCGTGTGTTCCGCCGCGAGGAATTGGCGCGCATGGCCGAAATCTGCCTGCGCCACAACGTCGTAATTTGCTCGGATGAGATTCACTGCGACTTGATTTTCAACGGCCATCGTCACGTGCCGATTGCGTCGCTCGCGCCCGAGATCGAGACGCAGACCATCACGCTGATCGCGCCGAGCAAGACGTTCAACATGGCCGGGCTGGGCTGCTCGGTGGCGATTGCGCCCAATCGCAAACTCCGGGACAAGTTCAAAGCGGCTCACGCTGGACTGGTATCGCATGTGAACGTCTTGGGCTTTGTCGCCGCGCTGGCGGCTTACCGCGACGGACAAGAGTGGTTGGATCAGGTGCTGGCTTACCTGGAAGCCAATCGCGACTGGTTGTATCAAGTCGTGAATGAGCAACTGCCCGGCGTTCGTATGGGCAAGCCTGAAGGGACGTATCTGGCCTGGTTGGACTGTCGCGAGGCAGGCATCCCCGGCAATCCATTCGAGTTCTTTCTCAAAGAAAAAGTCGCGCTGAATGACGGCGTGGCGTTTGGGAAAGGCGGCCAAGGCTTCGTCCGGCTCAACTTTGGCTGTCCGCGCTCAATCTTGGTCGAAGCGATTGACCGGATGCGGAGAGCGATGGCGAAGGTAAAGTCGGGTTCGGCATGTCCATGATTGCGGTTTGATGGCGGAGAGAGTAGAATAATGGAAACGCCCCATCACCACTCATTGCCTGGGGCGCCATCACGCGATCATGGCGCACAGCGCCCCGAATGTTCCATAACCCTGGGCCGTTCGCGCATAGACGCGGGCGGCCCGTTTGTATTGTGTGGGTGAGGTGCAACTCATGACAGAACCCAAGCGCATCGGCAAGTATGAAATCCTCGAAGAAATCGGACGTGGCGCTCAAGGTCATCACGGGCGGACTGGCGCAAGAAAAAGCCTTTGTCGAGCGATTCCGGCAAGAGACGCAAATCGCCGCCGGCCTGCGTCACCCTCGCATCGTGCCAGTGTATGACTTGGGCGACGCGGACGGCACGCTCTACCTGGCGATGGCGCTTGTCCAGGGCCGCACGCTGCGCCAGTTGCTAGACGAGCGCAAACGGTTGACACTCGATCAGGCGTTGCCCATCTTGGCGCAACTGGCCGAGGCGCTGGATTACCTTGCCAGCCAAGGCCTGGTGCATCGCGACGTCAAGCCCGCCAACGTGATGATCGAGCGCGAAGACCGCGACCTGGGCGTGACGCTGACCGACTTTGGCCTGGTGCGCTCGCTCGAGGCCAGCACGCGCCTCACCCAATCCGCCAGCGTCCTGGGCACACCCGCCTACATGGCCCCGGAGCAAGCCGCCCCGGAGAAATGGGGCGAGGTCACGCCGCGGACGGATGTGTACGCGCTGGGTATTGTCACCTACGAGATGCTGGTGGGACAGCCGCCGTTCGCGGGCGAGCTGGCGACGGTGCTGCACGCGCAAGTCTACGACGCGCCCACGCCGCCGCTGGAACTTGCGCCCGACCTGGGCGCAGACCTGGCGCAAGTGTTGACGCGCGCACTGGTCAAGCCGCCTGCCGAGCGTTACCCGAATGCGGGCGCGTTGGTAGCTGCGTTGCGCCAGGTAGCCGAGACGCGCGTCCGCCAGCAAGTGCAACAAACCGAGTTGGCGCAACTGCTGGTAGATGCGCAGACCGCGCGTCACAAGGGCGACTGGCGGATTGTGTTGAACCTGTGCCAGCAGATTATCCAACTGGATCGCATGCAACCTGATGCGATTGCGATGACAGTTGAAGCGGCGAATGCGCTACAAAAGGAAGGCGCAGAAGAAGCTGAACGCCGCAAACGCGCGCAACGCTACCAGGAAGGCGAGCAGGCGCTTGCGTCTGGCAAGTGGCAGGAGGCCATTGTCGCCTTTGAAGAGGTCGCCGCGGGCAATCCCGATTTCCGCGAGGTGCAGAAAAACATGGCCCAGGCGCGCGACGAATTGCAGCGCGCCCAGTGGTACGACGAAGCGATTGCCCATGCGGAAGCCAAACGATGGGCCGAGGCTTGCCGCACCTGGGTGAACGTCCTGCGCGGGCGATTGGACTATCACAACGGCGACGCCGCTGCGCGCTTGCTGGGCGCCACAGAGGAATTGCTGTCCCGCTTTGATGAGGCGGTCAAGGCATCCAAGCACCAACAGCGTGACCTCGATCAGGCGCGCGAGGCGCTCTCGCTGTACGATGCGCTGGTGACAGCCAAAGAAAAGAATGATTGGACCGCGGTGGCGCAAGCGAGCGAGCGGTTAACTGAATTGGTTTCCACTCTCGAACGACCCCGCACCTGGCTTACCATCGCCCGTAGCCGGTTGGAGAAACAATCCACGTCAGGTCAGGACCGCATGATCTGGGAGAAGGACGGCAAGGAGATGGTGCGCGTCCCGGCTGGCGAGTTCCTGTATAGCGATGACAAGCGCAAGTTGAGTGTAGACGAGTTTTGGATAGACAAGACACCAGTGACCAACGCAGAGTACGCCCGTTTTGTGGTGGAGACTAAACACGAACCGCCGTCACACTGGAAAGGCAAAACGCCACCCAAGAACCTGACCGACCACCCCGTGGTCAATGTGTCTTGGAACGACGCAGTAGCGTATGCCGAATGGGCCGGCAAGCGATTGCCGACGGAGGAGGAATGGGAAAAAGCGGCGCGGGGGACGGATGGGCGAACGTATCCATGGGGAAACAATGAGCCGGCACCCAACTTGTGCAACTTTGGTCAGAGTGAGAAAGGGATAACGCCAGTAGGCAAGTATTCGCCTCAAGGTGATAGCCCCTATGGATGTGTGGATATGGCGGGCAACGTGTGGGAGTGGACGGCAAGCGACTATGACAAAGAACACAAAGTGCTGCGCGGGGGTAGTTGGTACGACAATCAAACTTACGCCCGCGCTGTTTACCGCTACTACAGCCTCACACCAGACGATCGCGGCAACTACTTCGGCTTTCGGTGTGTTGGCGTTGGGCCAGGAGGGAATCACTGAGACGCTGACACTGTGTGGATGAGGTCACTGATCAGTGGCCTCAGCACATTCGGTGATTCAGTGATCCCAGCGATGACTGAAGACATACGCGCAAGGGACAAGTGATGGCCGAACAATACGTGAAAAAAGAGTATCCCCTGTCCGATGTGACCGCGCGGATCATTGCGGCGGCCACAGAGGTGCATCGCACGCTTGGCCCTGGCTTTGAAGAGGTCATTTATCAGCGCGCGTTGGCTCGCGAGTTGCCGACCCACAACCTGGAATTCAGCCGCGAGGTCTGGATGGACGTTCACTACAAGGGAGAAAAGGTGGGCAGCAAGCGCGTGGATTTTGTCATTGATCAGGTGATGGTCGAGATCAAGGCCCGGGCGGCGCTGGAGGAGGTGGATTTTATGCAGACGCTCTCTTATCTCAAAGCGTCTGGCTACAAGGTGGGGCTGCTGATCAACTTTGGATCAGCCAAGTTGCAAATCAAGCGGCTGGTGAATTGATCTGATCCGTACGATCAAAACTAGTTCAGTGTCTCTGTGATTCCACGACCAACCACCCAGACAACCGTTCCCACACCTGTGGCGTGGCAGGTGTCCGATTCCATCCGCTGCAGTTGGAGAACGCTATGAGCTTTTGCGCAAAATGTGAGGCCTACCTTGCATCAGGCATGATGTCGTGTCCGCGCTGCGGCTTGCCCGCGCCGCCGGCCTCTGCGCCCCGCACGATCTGGCCTGCAAAAGAATTGAGTGAACAACCTGGTGGGCCATTGTCGGTTGTGGGCGACCTGTTGCTGATCGCCACACAAGAGCCTGTCGAGCCGCCGCAACGTTCGGCGCTGTGTGCCTTTAGCCTGGCCGACGGTAGCCGGCGCTGGCAACAGCCGTTCGAGTACGCGCTGGTGAGTGGGCTAGAGACCTTCGAGGTCTCGAAGACCTCGAAGGTCTTGGTCTCCACTTCCAGCACCGATGTGTTGCGCGGCCACGGAGCGCTCTTGGCTCTCAGTGCGTCCGGCCAAGAACTGTGGCGCTGGTCGCCGGGTGCGCAAAAGGTGTCCGCGCCGGCCGTTGCGGGCGATGTGGTGCATGTCACCGCGGACGCTCGCACGCTCTATGCGCTCGACGCGCGCGCAGGCCAGGAACGCGCCAGGGTCGAACTGCCGGAAAGCGCCTCGCTGTCTGCGCCGGCGTTGTCAGGTGATATGGCCTACATTCCGTGCCGCAGCCCGCACTTGCTCGCGGTGCGGTTGGATGGCAAACTGCTCTGGCGATTCACGCTCAAGGACTCGCCCGACACCTGGCTGGACAAGACGCCCGTCCTGGCACATCAGAATGTCTACGCCGTGTCAAGCCAGGGCGCTGTCGTGGCCGTGCGAGCCAGCGACGGCACGCAAGTCTGGCAAGTTCAAGTCGGGCCAATGGGCAAGCCGCTCAGCCCGCTCGCAAGTGATGGCGAACAATTGCGCTTTGCGGTTGGCGCGCGCGATGGCGTTCATGCGCTCGACTTGGCCGACGGGCGTGAGGCGTGGGCGTTTCATACCGAGCGTCGTATCGAAGCCGCGCCGGTCGTGGCAAGTGGCGTGATCTATGTGACCTGCCACGACCGTCACCTGTATGCGCTCGACGCCGCCACAGGCCGCAAGCTGTGGCAACACGAAACAGCGCGGCGCATCGAGGTTGCGCCGGTGCTGGCAACGTGCGGCGAACCGGCCAAGCCGTGTATCATCGTCGCCGATCATGGCGGGACGCTCGTCGCGCTCGAACGTCCGCTCGGCGCGCGGGAGCACGAGCAGGCCGGACATTGGGTCGAGGCCGCATCGGTCTATGCCGACCTGGGTCAGCACGCGCGCGGCGCCGAGTTGTTGCAAACGCACGGCGAGCCATTCAAGGCGGCAGAGTTGTGGAAAGCAGTGGGCGATCTTGAGCGCGCGGCGGGACAATACCAGGCGGCGGGCGCGTGGCTTCAAGCTGCTGAAATCTGGCAAGCACTCGGACAACCGCTCAAGCAGGCTCAGGCGTTGGAGCAGCACGCACGGTCGCTGCAAGCAAGTCCGCACAGCGACGAAGAGCGAGCGCAGGCATGGCATATCGCCGCTCAAGCCTTCGACAACGTGGGCGAGGCCGAGCGAGCCGCTGCGTGCCAGTGCGAGATCGCGCAACTCCGCCGCTTGCCGTGCATCCGCGTGCAAGTCCACACGCCGGATGTGATGCGGCTGAACGAGTCCCACGCGCTCACATTCGAGTTGACCAACGTCGGCGGTGGAGTGGCACGCCAGGTCTTGCTCCGGCACACCGAAAGCGAATTCGCGGGCGATCTCAAGAGGACACAGCACATTCGCAACGTGATGCCGGGTCAATCCGTCAGCGAGGTGCTTTCACTGCGCGCGCTGGTGGCGGGGACCGTGTCGCTGCAAGTGAGCGTGGACTATACGGATGAAGCCGGTCACACTTACGAGACCCGTCATCGGTTGCGGGTGCACGTGCGGCGACCGGCCAAAGATGAGGACGGCACGGGCTTGACCGATCTACAAGTCCGCATCTTTGCACGCGAAACCAAGGGCTATCCCGTCGAGCTGACGCTGGATGGCGAGCAGGTCTTTGAGCGCGGCTACCTGTCTGATGACATTCTGCCCTGGCATTCCGAAAGCACCCCGGCCCAGGCTGGACGTCGCTTGTTCGAGCGGCTGTTGGCCGATATGAACTTGCGCGAAGCCTGGGGCAAAGTGCGGGGGCAATCGCCGCGCAGCCGCGTCCGGTTGTGGATTGACGTGGGCGCGCCCGAGTTGCACGCCGTACCGTGGGAGTCGTTGCGCGAGGGAGACCTGGTGCTGTCGGCGTCGGCGGATACGCCTTTTTCGCGCTACCTGCCCATCGCCAAACCCTGGGGCAGCCCGGTGAGTGAGCGCCCATCCGAGTGCTCGTCGCCATTTCCAATCCGAGCGATTTGGCGGACAGGTACAACTTGCCGCCCGCCGATGTGGAACTGGAGCGACAGACGCTCGAGGCCGCGTTTGCCGCCGTGGGGCGCGACAAGTTAGCCTGGGAGTTCCTGCCTGCGCCCGTGACGTTAGAGCGGCTGGAAGACGCGCTGCGTCACTTGCATATTCTGCACCTGGTCTGCCACGGCGCGTTCAACGCCAAACAGGGACAGGCCGCGCTTTACCTACAAGATGCCAGCGGCAAGGCCCACCGCGTGCTGGATGAACAACTGGCCGGCCTGTTGGCCCACCAGGGTGTGCAGCCCCGCCTGGTGTTCTTGTCGGCCTGCCAAAGCGCCACCCGCTCACAGGCCGATGCTTTCCTGGGACTTGCGCCCAAGTTGGTCTCGATTGGCGTGCCGGCCGTCGTCGCGATGCAGGATGCCGTGACCATCACCAGTGCACGCGAATTCAGCGCCAGGTTCTACAAACGCTTGCTGGAGCACGGCCAGGTGGACCTGGCGATGAACGAAGCGCGCAGTACACTGCTGACTGCCCGGCGACCGGACGCGGCGGCGCCGGTGCTCTTTATGCGCCTCAAGTCGGGTCGGCTGTGGGCAGAGGAAGACTTGAGCGACACTACTAACCTCCCCGAAAGCTGATCCTTCGCTTCGCTCAGGACATGGCTTTCGGGGAGGTTAACCCATCGGCGGTTCTCCCGTGCGTTCACTCTATAGTCTGGCGTGGCGAAATCTGGCGAGCCGTCGGCTGCGGACATTCCTGACCGGCACGGCGATTGCGTTGGGCGTGGCGGCAGTGTTTGCCACCAGCTTCATCGCCCAGTCCGCACAGGCGCGCACGGCCAGCCTCGCCAAGCAAGTGAGCCAAGCCGATCTGCAAATCGCCCCCCGTGATTCCGACATGCTCGACGTGCGCTGGCTCGACGTCGTGCGCGCCGCCAACCTGCCCGTCATCGAGGCGATCCGCGACGAGGTAAGCGCGTTGCATCGCAAGCGGCCCCGGCAGTAAGGGCAACCCTTGCGGTTGCCCGTGTGAGGGCAGGTACAAGACCTGCCTCCATAATTCGTAGGGAATCACCAAATTGGGAGTTGACACCGACACAGAAATCACTACAATGGAAGTGCCCCCTTTCGCCGTGGACTGTCCCAGATGGGGGAAGCGTGATGGGTCGTCTTCCAGTCCACTTTCATGGAGGTGAAACATGTCTGCGTTCGATTATCAATTGTTGCTCAAGCACATCCTCCATCAGGGCGTGGCGTGGGCGCCTGACCAAGAGATCATCTATCGGGATCAGGTCCGCCACACCTACAGCACTATGTACCAACGAGTGCTTCGCCTGGGTGGAGCCCTGCTGGCTTTGGGTGTAAAGCAGGGGACCAGGGTCGGCGTGATCGAGTGGGACAGCCACCGATACCTGGAGATGTACTTTGGTATCCCCGGCATTGGCGCTGTCCTCCACACCATCAATCCCCGCCTCGCACCAGAAGACCTGGTCTACACGGTGGCACACGCAGAAGACGAAGTACTCATTTTCCACGAGGACTTTCTTCCCCTCGTGGAGCGCCTCCGCGCCAGGGTTCCCACCATCCGCAAATACATCCTCATCACGGACAAGCCGGGCACGCCGGACCTCAAGTGGGCGGATGCAGAGTACGAGGGACTCTTGGCCGGCGCGGCTCCGCTGGCCGAGTTGCCCGATCTGGACGAGAACACGCTGGCGACGCAATCCTACACAACCGGCACGACAGGCCAGCCCAAGGGCGTGTATTTCACACAGCGACAACTGACCTTGCACACCATGAGCGGAAGTGTAACGCTTGCGGCGCTGGGCAATTTCGGCGGCGTAAACAAACACGATGTCTACATGCCGCTCACGCCCATGTTCCACGTCCACGCTTGGGGCATGCCCTACGTCGCAACTCTCTTTGGGCTTAAGCAAGTGTACCCCGGCAAGTACGAGCCACCGATGCTCCTCAAGCTCATCCTGGGTGAGAAAGTGACCTTTAGCCATTGTGTCCCCACCATCCTCCAGACTATCGTCACCGCCCCAGCGGTCAAGGGGTTCGACCTGAGCCGCTGGAAGGTCATCATCGGCGGGGCACGGCTGCCCAAGGGGCTGGCCGTGGAGGCCACCAAGCTGGGGATCAAGGTCTATGCCGGTTACGGCCTGTCCGAGACCTGCCCCGTCCTCACTATCGCCAGCATCAAGCCGTTCATGGAAGCGTGGGACCAGGAGAAACAGTTGGATTGGGCGATCAAGACGGGGTTCGTCATTCCTCTTGTTGATCTGAAAGTGGTAGACGCTGCTGGCAAAGAGGTGGCTCGAGATGGCAAAGAGTCCGGCGAGGTCGTGGTGCGCGCCCCGTGGTGCACGCAAGGCTACTACAAGGAACCCGATCGCACAGAGGAACTGTGGGAAGGTGGGTGGATGCACACGGGCGACGTGGCTAACGTGGACGAATACGGCTACATCCAGATCGTGGACCGGCTCAAGGACGTCATCAAGAGCGGCGGCGAATGGATCGTTTCGCTCGAACTGGAGAACCTCCTCAGCCTGCACGAAGGAGTGTTGGAAGCAGCCGTGATTGGCGTCCACGACGACAAGTGGGGCGAGCGTCCTCGGGCCATCGTCGTGCCGCGAGAGGGATACAAGGACAGGCTGACGGCCGACGCGCTCAAGACTCACCTGAACCGGTTCGTCCAGGAGGGCGTCATCACCAACTGGTCGGTGCCGGAGGACTATGTGTTTGCCGACGAACTCCCCAAGACCAGCGTCGGCAAGATTGACAAGAAGGTACTGCGCAGCCGCTACACGTAGCCGGTTGCCTAGCGAACCAACTTAACGCAAAGACGCAAAGGCACGAGGGCGCAGAGAACAGCTAAAACTTTGTCTCTGCGCCTTTGCGTTTGTTTGTCTGCATTGTTAGGTTCTTTTATTCTTCTCCCAACCCCTGGACGCCCACCACCGCCCCACCCTGCCGGTACACCCGCACGACGCGCGGCAGGAGCGAGGTCGTCACCTCATAGTTGATCGTCCCCGCGAGCTTTGCCACTTCTTCCGCGCGAATCTCGGCTTCGCCCTGCCGGCCCACGAGCACCACTTCGTCGTCCTGCCGCGCGCCCTCGATGCCCGTAACGTCCACGACGAATTGATCCATGCACACTCGCCCACACATCGGCGCGCGCTGACCGTGAATCAGCACACTGCTTTTGTTTGAGAGGATGCGATGGTAGCCGTCGCCATAACCCACCGGCACAAGCGCCACAGGCGTTTCGCGTTGCGTGACAAACGTGCGCCCGTAGCTGATGCCAGAACCGGGCGGCAAGACACACACGCGACTCACGCGGCTCTTGAGCGTCAACGCCGGATGAATTTCAAACGCGGGCGACCACTCGTCCGAGGGAGCCATGCCGTACATCGCAATGCCAATACGCACGGCGTCCAGGTGCACTTCGGGCAACCGCAGCGTGGCCGCCGAGTTGGCCGCGTGACGCAGCGGCACATGAATGTCGGCGCTTTCGACAGCGGTCACCACCTGGCGGAACGTATCAAGTTGGCGGCGGACGTGCGCCGGGTCGGCAGAGTCGGCAGTGGCAAAGTGTGTGAACAGTCCTTCCAGCTTGACGCCGGGTAACTCTGTCAGCCCGCGCGCAAAATCCACCACCTCGCCGGGCATCAGTCCATAGCGGCTCATGCCAGTGTCCACCTTCACGTGCAGCGGGATCACCTTGCACATGCGGGCCGCCTCCGCAGAGATGGCTTCCGCAAACTCGCGCGTGATGAGGCTGGGCGTGAGGTCGTGCCGGACGATCATCTCTGCGCCGGAAGGCGGCGTGTAGCCCATCACCAGGATCGGCGCAGCTAACCCAGCGCGGCGCAGTTCCACGCCCTCAGTCGCGCGGTGAACGGCCAGTCGCGTCGCGCCCGCGTCGAGCGCGGCGCGGGCCACTGGAACTGCGCCGTGTCCATAGGCGTTCGCCTTCACCACGGCAAAGATTTCCACGCGCTCGCCCACGTGACGCTTGAACGCGCGGACGTTGAACGCTATCGCATCCAGGTCAATTTCGGCCCAGGTCACAATGCCTTCGAGCATGAGACAACTCCAAATTTCAAATATCAAATTTCAAAGATTATACCGCGCCTGAGACAAGTTGGCGACTTGTCCGACTGACCGACGACGGCTATAATCAAACGGACCTTTCTCGCGGCTACAATCTCGCGCCAAGACGCCAAGTTTATTCTTGAATTCCTTTGCGGCTTGGCGCGAGGCAAGAGACCAACACGATCATCTCAGAGTGTTCTCCATCATGTTTGAATTCACGGTTCTGGCCACTTGCGGACGCGCGCGGGCGGGCATGCTGCGCACGCCGCACGGCGACTTGCCCACGCCGGTGTATGCGCCCGTCGGGACGCAGGCCACTGTCAAGACAATGACGCCGCGCGACCTGAGCGAATTGGGCGCGACGTTGGTGCTGGCCAATACGTATCACTTGTATCTGCGTCCCGGCGGCGAACTGATCGCCCGGCTTGGCGGGCTGCATCGGTTCATGGGCTGGCCCGGTCCCCTCCTCACCGACTCGGGTGGCTATCAGGTGTTCAGCCTCAAGACGCTGCGCCAGGTGGACGACGACGGCGTCACGTTCCGCTCGCACCTCGACGGCTCCACGCACCGCTTCACGCCGGAAAAGGTGGTGGCGATTCAAGAGCAGCTCGGCCCGGATATTGCCATGTGCCTGGACGAGTGCGCGCTGCCGCTCGACCGCGCTTACAACGAACAGGCCTTGGCGCGCACACATACCTGGGCCGAGCGCTGCCGCGTCACGCATCGCCGCGCCGACCAGGCGCTGTTTGGCATTGTCCAGGGCGGCGTGTTCCCCGACCTGCGCGAACAGTCCGCGCGCTTTATCACGTCGCTCGACTTTCCCGGCCACGCCATCGGCGGGCTTTCGGTGGGCGAAAGCAAAGAGCAGACCTATGCCACGCTCGACCTGATGGATGCTTGCCTGCCTCAAGACAAGCCGCGTTACCTGATGGGCGTGGGCACGGCGCAAGATTTGATCGAAGGGATCGCACGAGGCGTGGATATTTTTGACTGTGTGTTGCCGACACGGTTGGCGCGTCACGGCGCTGCGCTCATCACCAACGGGCGGCTGAACTTGCGGAATGCGCAATACGCCGAAGATGAAAATCCGATCGAGGCCGGCTGCGGTTGCTATACGTGTCAAACGTTCACCCGCGCTTATCTGCGCCACCTTCTTGTGGCGGGCGAAATCCTGGGGCTGCACTTGCTTTCGATTCACAACCTGCACTTTTTGCTCGATCTGATGCGCCGCATCCGCGCGTCCATTCTCGACGGCACATTCGAGCAACTGGCGGCAACGTATCGCTGATAGCGGGTGGCAAATCGCATCACGTTTCACGAATCATGGTACAATGCCCGAAAGAACGGGGCACATTGTTGCCCCACTTTGACACAAGGAGACCGCCGTGACCATTTTACAAGCGATCATTCTCGGCATCGTGCAAGGCCTGACCGAGTTCATTCCGATTTCAAGCTCGGCGCATCTCGTCATCATTCCGTGGCTGTTCCAATGGACCGACCGGGCGCTGGAAAGCTTGACCTTTGACGTGGCGCTACACCTGGGGACGCTCCTCGCTTTGCTGGTGTTCTTTGCCGCCGACTGGGTCAGGTTGATTCGCGCTGGGATCGCCAGCCTCGTCGAGCGCAAAATCGGCGGCGACCTTGACCGGCGGCTCGCGTGGCTGTTTATCATCGGCAGTATTCCCGGCGGCATCGTAGGTGTATTGGGAGAAAGCAAGATCACGGAATGGTTCCACGCGCCGAACGCGCCCATCCGGCCGGTCGCCATGGTTGCGATGGGCATCATCATCGCGCTGTTGGGCGCATTGCTGTTCCTGGCCGAGCGGTTCGCGCGTCACGAGCGAAAGATGGACAAGCTATCGCTCAAGGATGCCGTCGCCATCGGGCTGGCCCAGGCGTTCGCGGTCTTTCCCGGCGTCTCGCGCTCCGGCAGCACCATCACCGCCGGGCTGGCATTGGGGTTGGAGCGTGAAACTGCCGCGCGGTTTTCGTTCCTGCTCTCCGCGCCCATCATCGCCGGCGCGGGGTTGAAAAGCCTGTGGGAAATCTACAAAGGCATCCAGGCCGGCGCCATCGCGTCGGCTGACTTGATTCTGTTCCCGGCCGGCTTTATCGCCGCTGCCGTCAGTGGTTACCTGTGCATCAAATTCCTCTTGCGCTTCCTGCAAAAGAATTCCACCAACATCTTTGTATACTATCGTTGGGCATTGGCAGCGCTCGTCATCGTCGTGGCGTTCGTGCGAATGTAGAATGTCGAATCACGAGTGACGAATGACAAAAGTTGAACGTAGAATCATTGAGGTCATACTGGCGCTTGTGTTGCTGGTGGGGTGTGGGCCGACGCCCGTCGTCACGCGCACGCCGGTGGTGTTCGAGTTCGCCGTGTGCTCGGCCATGCAGCCGCTGATGGACGACCTGACGACCGCCTACCGCAGCACGCGCCCGCACATCACGTTCAAGCTGCGGCAGGTCAACTCGGCGCAGGCGATGGAAGCCCTATGGGCGGGCGAAGTGGACCTGGCGGCCACAGACTGGCTGACCGACACGGCTTCCCTGTGGACGACGCCAGTGGCGATGGATGGGGTCGCCATCGTCGTTCATCCCAATAACCCGGTCAAGAATCTCTCGCTGCTCCAACTGAGAGACATTTTCCGGGGTCGCATCGCCGAGTGGGCCGACGTGGGCGGGCCGCCCGGAGAGATTGCCATGATCTCGCGCGAAAGTGGATCGGGCGCGCGTAGTAAATTCGAAGACGCAGTGATGGGTGGGCGCGACGTCACCGTCAACGCCATCGTGGTCGCCTCGGAGCAAGCCGTGCTGGACACTGCCGGCTCGATCACCACCTCCATCGGCTACGTGTCCAGTGCTTTCCTCACCCACGCCGTCAAAACGATCAGCGTGGAAGGCGTCACACCGACACCTGCGACCGAAGCCGACCGGAGCTATCCGTTGAGCCGCCCGTTGCTCTTTGTCACGCCGGAAGAACCGCAAGATGAACTGCGCGCGTTCGTCGCGTGGGTGCTCAGCCCCGAAGGTCAAGGCATCGTCGGCAAAAAGTATGGGCGAGTCAAATAAAATGGCGGCCTTGCGCGAAGCGTGCCGCCCCGCTAAAGGAACGGGTTGTACCGCTTTTCGTCGCCCACGGTCGTCGCCGGGCCGTGACCGGGGTAAATCGTCGTGTCGTCCGGCAGGGTGAACAACTTGTTGCGGATGCTGTCCATCAACTGCTGGAAACTGGAGCCGGGGAAATCAGTCCGACCGATGCCCTGCTGGAACAGCACATCACCATCGAACGCGGCGCGAGCCGATGCTGCGTGGAACGTGACGTGGCCCGGCGTGTGGCCGGGTGTATGCAGAACACGCAGCCGCAGCGCGCCGACCTCGATTACCTGACCGTCGGCCAGCTCGATGTCGGGGTCGGGGCTGGGCCGCATGAAAACGCCAAACAACGCCGCGCCACCTCTGGCGCGCAAAAGAGGCAAGTCAGCGGGATGCATCGCGACTGCCGCACGTGTCACTTCCACGATCTCTGCCACCGCGCCGATGTGGTCAAAGTGAGCGTGCGTCAGCAAGACGACCTTGAGCGTCAAGCTATTTCGCTCGATAGCGGCCAGAATATCCGCCGCATCACCCCCTGGATCAATCACCGCACCAAGCCGCGTCTCTTCGCAGCCGACGAGATAACAGTTGGTCTGCAGCGCGCCGACCGGCAGCGTCTCCATCATCACGCCTGGTCTCCCGTCGCAGTCAGAATCGTCTTGCCGTTGGCGTCCACGCCCCACTGGCTCACAGTGCCCAAATCAATCCCGGACGATTGGCACCACTTGACAAACTCTTGGTAACGCGCGGCGGGGTCCTCATTGGCATGCATTCCCTCCGGCTCTTGATCCTCGTAGATGAACTGGGCGAAACGCAAGACCTGACGCACCTGCTCGGTCGTCATCCGTCCCAGGAGTTGATTCAGCTTATCCACATAGTCATCTATCATGACGGCCCCCTCGGAGGACGATTATAGCATAAAAGGCCGCCGTGGACGACGGCGGCCTTGGATCAAAGGGGAGCAGATACACTCCCCATCATCGCAGACGGATCACCAGCGGCAGGTAAACGTAGAACGTGTCCGACTTGACTGTGATCGTCACCCCTCCCTGGACGCCAAAGCCGGCTGTCGCCGTGATGATGGCGGCGCCTTCCGTGGCGCTGGTGAACGTCGCCAACGCCTGCCCGCCCACCGTCCCCGTCGTGCTAGGCGAGAGCACACCCAGCGTCCACGTAAATGTGATGGGCGTACCCTCGGCGACGGCGTTGCGATACCGGTCGGTGACGATGGCTTTGACTGTTGACGTACCGGTCGGCGTAATGACCTGGGGTGACGCCGACACCGTCACTGTGTACGGCGCATCCGGCGTAAAGGTGACGACCGCCGAAGCCGCCACGCCGCCATACGAAGCCAAGACGTGAGCAACGCCGGCTTGCGTCGCGCTGATGGTCGAGGTCGCGACGCCGTTCGCCGTCGTCCCAGGCGACACCACTTCGCCCAGGTCAGTCGTAAACACAACGCGGGTCCCATTCGCAACCGGGTTGCCCAGCAAGTCAGTCACTGTCGCAGTGAGTGCGCTGCTGTGGCCGACGATTTGCCAGGCCGGCGCAGCCGTCAACTCGACGTGAAGCAGCGCAGTCAGATTCACCACCAAACTGGCCATGCCCGGCACGCCATCCACAGTCGCCGTGACCGTCCACGTACCTGCGACCCGGCTTGTGTAGACATTGCCGGCCCAACTGCCGTCCGCGCCGGACGAGATGCCGAACGCAGCCGCGTTCGTCGCATCCCACACATTGCCGGCTGTGTCCGTTGCCGCCACCGTGTATGTTATGCTCTCTCCCGCCGTGACCACACGGCTAACCGGCGACAACGCGACTGTCGTGGCGGGACCATGCACGACCGTCGTCGTCACCGGGCCGACAGAGGCGCTCACACCTTCACTGCACGTGATGCCGGCGGTGTTCAACAACATCGTGCCGGTCACCAACGAGCGAGTCGGCGTCACAATCAGGGTGATGGAGCCAGTGCCGCCGAGGCCAGGCACGTCAGGCCGTGACCACGTGATGACCTGGCCCGCGAGGATAGCGCCGCTGGCCGGCATCGGGATGGCATAGCCACCGCTGACGTTCGACGGCAGCGTATCCGTTACCACGACGCCACTGGCGTTGCCGTTCCCGGTGTTGGTATACCGAATTGTGTAGGTCAGCGGTGTGTTGGCCTGCACCCAAGCTGGCGCGCTCTGGGTGATCTTGAGATTCGGCGCTGCCGTCACCGTGTTCATCACGGAACTGCCGGTGACGGGCACGCCCGCATGTATCGCCGTCGCCGTGTAAACCGGATTGACAATCAGCGTTCCATTGTTCAACGGACTGGCCACCTGCACAGCAAACGTCACCGCCGCAGAGCCGCCGAGCGCCGGGATAAAGGTGCTCAACTGCCATACCACCCTACCCGACCCGCCCAGCGTGGGACTGAGGATACCGCCCGCAGCCGGCAAGATATAACCCGCGTCCACAAAGGTCGTCGAAAGAGGCGTCGTATCGCTGACGATCACGCCATGGGCATCTTCCATGCCCGTATTGGTGATGCGCAGCGTGTACGTGATCCGCTCACCCGCCGAGACGTAGCCCACTGGCGCGCTGGATTTGCCGATTTCTAGCCGGGGCGCGCTTATCACCGTCGCCGTCACCGGACCGGTGGCAGCGCTCGCGCCCTCGCAACGTATACCGGCTGTGTTCGTCAACAGTGTGCCGTTGTTCAACGGACTGCTCACGGTCACCACCAACCTGACCCAATCAGCACCGCCATCACCCGGCACCACCGGCCTCTCCCACGTGATGACTTGGCCCGCCAAGATAGCACCGCTGGTCGGCATCGGGATGGCATAGCCGCCGCTGATGTTTGACGGCAACACATCCGTCACCACAACGCCCAGCGCATTCCCGCTGCCCGTGTTGGTGTACCGAATCGTGTAAGTCAGCGACATGCCGGGCTGCGTGAGAGCCGGAGCGCTCTGGGCGATCGTCAGATTCGGCGTGGCCTGCACCGTCGTGCTCGCGCTGGACGAGTCCGACGCGCCATAATCCGCCGACGCCTGGGCCGCGTTCGTGATCAGCGTGCCATTAGTCAGCGGCCTGGTCGCCGTCACCACCAATGTAATGGAAGAAGACTCGCCAAGGGGAATCGGAGCCAGGCTCCACGTGATCGTCCCGTTGGCCGTGATGGCGGTGGAAGCAGGCGGTGTAGCGTGCCCACCTGAGATAAAATCGGGCAGCGTGTCCGTCACCACGACGTGTGTCAATTCGTTGTAGCGGCTGGTGTTCGTGACGAGGAGTGTGTAGGTCAATGGCTCGCCGGCCTGCGCCTGCGCGGGGCCGGACTTGCGCATCGCAACCTGCGGCGCAAAAACTGCAACAACGCTGCTCGCGCTCTGCGTGAACCCACAGGTGTCCGTCACCATCAGTGTGGCGACAAAGGAACCACCGGTATGATACTCGTGGCTGATCGCGCTGCCTGCCCCAATGTGCCCGTCACCGAAATTCCACTGCCATGCCATTCCCTGGCTGCCATCCGTCTCGACGGTCCCAGTCACATACACCGGCTGGTAGACACCCACCTCGGTCACCGATTGCGTAAAGGTCAGTCCAATTGTCGGCGCGGCAAACGCCGTCGCCACCACAGCGCCCATCGTGCTGCTGACGCCCTGTGCGCTGCCCGCCACGCGATAGGATGTGTTCGACACGACCTGGCACGCGCTGACCGAAAACGTCACCTGCGCCGAACTACCCAGGGAGACCATGAGGTTGCTCCACGTGACGACGTTGCCGGATTGAACGCCACCCGTGATGTAGGTAGCGCCGGGCGGCACAGCATCCGTGACGACCACGCCGGTTGCTGCGATCACCCCGGTGTTGCTGACGGTGAGAGCATACGTGAACGGCGCGCCCGCCACCGGCAGGATCGGCGTAGCCTGTTTGGCGACGCGCAAAATTGGAATGCCGACTGTGAGCGCGCGCGAAGCTGCCACAGCGCCCGCGTTGCCCACCTGATCAAACGCTTTCACCGTCCAAGTGTACACGCCGTCGGCCATTTGCGTGAGCGTCAAATGAGTTGTCGGTGAGTAGACGACAGGACTGGTGTAGTAAGCGGCATAGTCCGTCGGATACGTGTAGTAGAGTGTTCCGGTTAAAGTGACTTGATAGCCCTGCACACCAGACCCCGAGTCGCCCGGTGCATTCCATGCGAAAACGATGTCTCGTGTGGTCGTGATGGTATCGCTAACCGGGCTGACCAGTGTGGGCGTCCCTGGCGGCTGAGTATCCACCTCATTCACCACCGAGGCTATATTGTTGGTCGGCGTGATGTCGTAAGCTAACGAAGCGACAGAAGCCGTGTTGACGAGGGACGCGACCAGTCCCGGCGACTGGCTGACAAGGCCCGTGACCGTAATCGTGCCGCCCTGACCGGCCGAGAGCGGGCCAACGACATGCCACTCATAGGTGATGCCGTCCGTCGCCGTGATAGAAGGGCCACTAACCGTGTAGGTCACATTCGTCAACGCAGCCGGAATCACATCCGTGATGACGACATCCTGAGCCACACCCGGCCCTGCGTTCAAATAAGCCAGTGTGTATGTGATAGGGGAATTATGGCCGAGCCAGCCGGCGGGCGAGACGGACTTGTCTATCCTCACATCCGACTCGCTCTGAAAAATGATGGTATCCGTCGCCTGGCCGCCGAACTGGGTCGGACTCTGAATCGACGTCGCCGTGATGACGGCCAGGCTGGCCGTGCCGATGGCCGTCGTATCCGGCATCGTGACGCTCACCTGGACCGTCGTCGTGAGGCCGGGGCCGACCATAATAGCGGAAGACGGTGTGACTTGTACCGTCCAATCCGGCAGGTCAATCGTCGCTGTAAGAATAGCGGTATCGGTGTATGAGCCGGTGTTGCTCAGCACACGCGAATAGACTGTTGGACTGATGGAACGCAGGCTTACAGACGAAGGCGCAAACTCCCAGGCGCGCCTCCAGGCCAGCTCATCCGCGCCGATATCATAACCTCTCAGTTGCGGGCGAGCGTCGTCCTCCCAGTCCACCGTCAGCGAGACAGGCGCACCCTGGTCAATGAGCGGCGAATAACCCGTGAGATGAAAATCTCCCGAGGCCACGTTCTGGAACAACGGGTTAGCGGAGAAACTGTTCGCGCTGGTCAAATTTTCAGAATTGTCATTGCCCCACAGGTTATTATAGGCAAACACAGATGAGGCGCCGGGTTCGGTATAGACCACACCGCCACTCATCACCGCCGTGTTGCTGACGAAAATCGTGTTGGTGACCGCCAGCCATCCGCCCGCTTGGTACAACGCGCCGCCGGTGATCGCCCGGTTGGCGACCAGCGTGTCGTTGATCAGTGTGACCGTCGTGCCGGTGTAGACGTACACGCCGCCGCCCAGGTCAGCCGTGTTGGTGTACAGCACATTGTTGTATAGCCTCAAGTCTGCCGAACGAGCATAGACCGCGCCGCCTTCGTGCGTCGCCGTGTTGCTATAGATCAGGTTGGCCGATAGCGTCACAGGCCCGCTGGCGCCGACATTGATTCCGCCGCCGTCGCCGTCGCCGTCATCCGCCGTGCCGCCAACAATCCTGAACCCGTCTACCGTCACCGTGACAGAGCCGGTGATGACGATGACACGCCCCAAGCCCTGCGCGTCCAGGATCGTAGGCCGCTGCACCGGGTTGCGCGTCAACCAATTAGTAGTGCTGTGCCCACCCAAGAGAGTGACGTTCTTGTTGATGTAGACGGTCTGTGTGCCGCCAGACCGCACAAGCGGGTCAGTGTAAGACCCTGCCGCTACATGGATTTCATCGCCAATAGCCGCTTCATCCACAGCCTTTTGCACCGTGGCGCATGGGCTGTCTTTGCTGTTGCAGTTGTTGCTGGGGTCCTTCCCGTTGGGTGCGACGTAACGCGGCGCGGGGAGAGGAATCACCGTGGTCAAATCCACTGCCACAGCCTGCTGGTCGCCGAACTTGGCCGTCACCTGTGTGCGTTCCGTGGTCCAACTGGCAGCCGAACCGGGTATGTACACCCAAATCGTTATACCGGTATAGACCTGGCCTGGCCCCAGTACCACCGATGCCGTTGGGCTGACCACGGCATAGCCGAATCCGCCGATGGTGGTCAACTTGAACGTTTCGGTGTTGTTGCCTGTGTTGGTCAGCGCGTGGGTGTAAGTTACAACCCCGCCTGGGTTGGCTCCGTCGCTTTGATCGGGAGCCAGGACCGCGCTCGGCGCGTAAGACACAGTCGTTCTATCAGTAGCAGCGCTAAAAACAGCGGACGTGAGCGAAGAAGTCGCTGTGATGAAAAGCGTGTCCAGCGTGCCGCTCAGAGACTGCGCCCCTGTCAGCGGCACGTTGACGGTGGCCGTGACCAGCGCCCCGCTGCTTGGCACAAGGGAGACACTCGTCGGGGTGATCGAGACGGCCCAACCCAACGTATCGGCAAGGGTAATGCCATAAGTGTCGGTGATAGCGCCGGTATTGCTCACGAGATGGGTGTAGACCACAGCCGTTCCGGGCGGCGCGCTCCGATCGGCGCCATCGGATAGCTTCACGCGGGGGCGGGTGACTCGCGTGACATCCCAGGCCCCGGCTCCCGCCTGGCAATGCGTGCCAAAGGTAGTGGTAGACGTTGCCGTTGCGCTGACAGCCACTGTATCTGTGACATTGATCGTATAGTCATTGAATGGGACTGAAACCGTAACCTGGATGCCGGCCGTCGCTGAAGCTGGCATATCACTCACCGTTGCCGGGTTCAACACGACAGCCCAACCGTGATCGCTCACTCCCGTCAACTGAACCGTAGCCGTTTCCTTGCCCGTGTTCGTCAAAGTATGATAATAAAGAACAGACGTCTCCACAGAAACAACACCCGTGTTGGTGATCGGATTCCAGCCCAGGCCCGTTACCCAATTCGCCGTAGTCGTAAAGACGGCGCTGCCAGAAGGGTACGGGTCGGTAGCAGATCTGACCGTAGCGGAGAGAACGTCAATGAACTGAGTGATCGTCGGGGGCGCGTGCACCGTGACCGTGAAGGAACGCTGGCTGGCAGGGCCCGCGCCAGGCAACACCCCGGTGTAGGAAATCGGGGTGACCGTTACGGTGAACCCATTGCTGCTGGTCGCAGTGATTTCAAAGGTATCGGTCAGGTTACCGGTGTTGGCTAATTGGAAAGCATAAGTCACATCTTCAGGCTCATCAGACAGCGACACACACCAGCCTTCCGTGACCGGCGAAGACCAGATTTTGCTCACCGCCACGCCGGGACTCGCGCCAACCGTAGTGGTGTCTTTGACGTCGGCTTGCCGGGTCAGGCCAAATTGGGCCGCGCTGGTAGAAGTAGCCGTGATGATCGTCGCGTTCACCGTGCCACTGATCGTGCCGGGTGGAACCTGGAAAGTGATGGTGACGGTGCGTGCCTCACCCCTCCCCAGGGTCGCCGGGCTAGGCGTGATGGCCGGACTCCATCCGCCCTGGGTCGCAAATGTAAACGTATCGGCATCCGTGCCGGTATTCGTTAACGTGTGGGAAAAAGTCACCACCTGTCCTGGCAGGCCAATCTCTGCCAGGTCGGAGGCGAACTCGACGCCGAAGGCTCGATTGACATACGTCGTATCGCTGACGACAGCCCACGCCGTCGTCGGGCTGACGCGCGAGGTGGCCGTAATGACAGAGAGATTCATAATCACCGAGGTGGTGAACACATCCGTCGGCACAGCCACGCCGACAGCAAGCAACTTGCTTTCCCCGGCCTGTAGCGTAACGGACGCCGGCAGCGTGACCGTCCACCCCTCGCTGTTGCCGGTGACAAGATCAAAAGTATCGGTATAATTGCCCCCGTTCCTCAAGGTGTGAGTGTAAACAACCGTTTGCCCCTGGCTGCCTAGTGCGGCGAGGTCGGACTGCAAAGAGACCGTCACCACGCGTCCGACGGTCGTCATGTTCACCGCCGCCGCCTGCACGCTGGAGGAGAGGTGAGAAGTGACCGTCACCACCGTCGTGTCTACCGTGCCGCTGATCGCGCTGGACGGAATGGTCACGTTGACGGTGATCGGCGACGATGCGCCAATTCCCAACGTCACGGAAATGGCTGGCGCAACTGAAACCGGCCAGCCCTGACTGCTTTGGAACATCAACGTAAAAGTGTCAGTGTAATTACCAGAGTTGGTCAAGACATGCGTAAACTCTAGCATCTGTCCTGGCAGGCCACTGCGAGCATTATTCGGAGCCAGCGCCGGTAGCGCAAACACCCATTCGTACGCGCCAATGTCCGGCCCTGCGCCTGCCGGCCTGGGATTGCCCCAATAGTCTTGATTCACCGGCCCAAAATCGCCTTGGTCAATGAGGGGTGAACCAATCTGCAAACGAAGATCGTACGCCGCTACATTCACAAAGAGTGGGCCAACCGAAAAGCTATGGGCCGGCTCTCCACTCACACCGGCGTATTCGCCGTTCGTGTTGCTCACTACGTCGTTGTAGGCAAGTGTTGCCGTGCCGGTCTGGCTAAAGATGCCGCCGGCGTTGACCGCGCTATTACCCGCGACGATTGTATTGCTGACCACGGGCGATCCGCCGCCCAGGTATATGCCGCCACCCGCGCTGCTCGCTGTATTGCTATAGATCGTGTCGTGCCAGACGAGCGGGTTGCCGGCATCCACATACACTCCGCCGCCGCTCGCGTTGGCCGTATTCTTGTACACCAAGTTGTTCCAGAACTCGGGGGTGTGGGCGCTGCTGGCAAAGCCGCCGCCCCACTCGGCCGTGTTAAAGGCCACCACATTCCGTTCCAACCGGGGAGTTCCAAACAGGTTGTTGTTATAGATGCCGCCGCCATAGGAGCCGGCCGTGTTGCTGATGATGACGTTCCGCCGCAAGATCGGCGAGCCTAAGCTGATGTACACCCCGCCACCCGACCCGTCCGTCGCCCCGTTCTGCAAGGTGAATCCCTCAACGGTTGGGCTGCCGAAGATATTGAGCACCCGCCCCTTCTTCTGGGCATCTATGATGGTAATATAGGCTTCAGGATTCCAGACCGAAAAGTTGGGACTGTGACCGCCGCGCAGAGTCAGGTCTTTGTTCAGCGTAATCTCGGTCTCGGTGTAAACGCCCGCCGCTACGTTGATCGTATCGTCGTTGGCCACCTGCCCCACGGCGTAGGCAATCGTTCGACAGGGTGAGGTCTTGACCAGGCAGTTATTGAGTGTATCATTGCCGACGCTGGCGCTGGATACGTACCGATCGCCGGGAACAAAGTTCACCTCAACTGTATCGGTCAACGCCACATGCAGAGTGTCGCTAGCAGTGCTGCTGGCGGTCACAAACACCGTCTCCACCTCTCCACCTGGCAGAGTGCTCGTGACAGAGGCGCTCACCCAAATGGTCGTTGCGCCAAACGGCCCCAGCGTTATCGGCTGCGTCGGCGCCAAGATCGTGATGCCTTGCCAGCCTGGACTATGGGTCGAGGCGAAGGTAATGGTATCGGAAAGCCCGCCGGTGTTTCGCAACGTGTGAGCAAAGGTCACCACCGTGCCCGGGTTGATGCGTTGCGTAACCATCACTGGCGTAAGACTTATGCCAGGCTCCTGGTTGATGTCAACCTGATCACCACTGGTTTCGGCAAAGGCATTCGGATTGGACTGCGATTCAGCCCTGAGGCCCACAATCGCAAAAGTGCCACTGATACCTTCGCCTACATAGACCGTGACGGTCACCTGCCGGCCCTCGTTTCTCATCAGCGCAATCGGCTGGGTGTCGCACGCGACCCGCCAGGTGGCAGTCGGGCCGGAATAATTGTTGATCGTCAGCGTGGGAGTCAGCCTGAACGTGTCACTGAGGAGAGTACCGTCGTTAATCAACGTATGCGTAAAGACAAGGTTATGACCGAAGAGACCCTGCTGGGGAGGATTTTGCACGGCAGAAAAAGTGGCGTTCGGGTAAAGCGCGACTTGGTCAGCGCCAATGTCGGGCGCCCATCCCAGCAAGCGCGAGTCCCCTTCCACGTCCCAAGCCAGCGTCGTATTCGGATCGGCTGCGCGAAAGAGGGGTGAGTCATAGCGCAGGTGCAAGTCGCCTCCGGCGAAATTGACAAAGCGCGGATCCACCGAGATGCTGTGAGCGCCTGTGGTCACACTTGTGCTGGTCATCACATAGTCGCCGTCGGCATTGCTCCATACATCGTTATAGTCCAGGCTGGGCGTAATGTCACCGGCGATGTAGATGCCACCTCCGGCGTTGCTGACAACAATCGTGTTGCTGACCGCCGCTGGGCCGTACAGGGCCAAGCCGCCGCCGCTAATCGCCGTGTTGGAGACAAACGTGTTATTCAAGAGCCTGGGGCTGCCTCCCGCCTCTGCGGCCAGGCCTCCGCCCTCAGCGGCCGTATTACTGTAGACGATGAGGTTCTGGAGTGTGGGACTGTATGCTCCGGCGATGTAGAGGCCGCCACCCCGAGTGCCATTCCCTGCGTTGGTAGCATCCCCGCCGCGGATCACAAACCCATCCACGGTGATGGCAAAAGTGCCGGTGATATAGACGACTCTCCCCTGCCCCTGCGCATCCAAGACCGTCAACGTGGTGGGTGAAATCCAGGAGGTCTCGCTGTAGCCGCCGCGCAGTGTCAACGCTCTGGAAAGATAGACGGTCTGTGTCAGAGCATCACCGTCCACGAATGTCTGGACGCCTGTGCAAACGCCGGCTACCTTGACCGTATCCGTCGGCAGGCTGGCGGCGTTCACAGCCGCCTGAACAGTTGTATAGACTTGTCCGCTATTCAACCGTGCAAAGCAGTCGCCGGTGTGATATTCATAAGCGCCCATGTCCGGGCTAGAGCCGAAGGGACGCGCAAAGCCATCGTAATCGTTACTGGGAGGATTGCTAGGATCGGCCTGGTCTATGAGCAAGGAGATCGCCTTGAGGTGGAAATCCACCCCATCACTCTCGAACTGGGGTGTCTCGGTCACGTTCCCTGTTCCCAAGATAACGCCACTGTAATTCGTAGCGTTGCCGTTACCGAACGCGTCGTTGTAATTTATAGTGAGGCTGCCGGATCCCCTAATCCCATAAGTCGAGTTACTGACGACAATGTTGTTGCGAATCACGGGAAAACCCTGGTTATCATGATAAATGCCATCCCCGGTGTTGCCATAGATGGTATTGTTCTCCACAACACCCGTGGCCCAAAAGTAGGAAATGCCGCCGCCGTTGTCGCTGGCCGAGTTTCCGTAGATAAGATTGTTCCGGATAGGGATAGCGTTCTCACGGACATAGATGCCGCCGCCGCGATACGCGCCGCTATTATGATGTATAGTATTTTGATCAATCAACACGCCGGTGGCCCAAACATACACACCGCCGCCGCTGCTGCTGCTGTTGGCGGAATTGGCATAGATTCCATTGCCGCGGATGATGGTCGAATCGCCCCGGACATGGATGCCGCCGCCCCCATAGTCTCCACCTGACCCGGTGGCTCGGTTGCCGTGAATCTGATTATTCAAGATAGTGGGACTGCCGCCCACCACATAGATGCCGCCCCCGTCTGTGGCAGTGTTGGTGTAAATCTCATTTCCACGCACCGTCGGGCTGCCTCCGGCGATATAGATGCCGCCACCACTGAGGCTGGCCACGTTACTATAGACCGCGCTATTCTGGATGACCGAGTTGCCTCCGGCGATATAGATGCCACCGCCTTGATCCGACGAGCCATTGGTAACGGTGAGCCCTTCCACAGTGGCCGCCACATTGTTGGCAATATAGATCACTCGCCCCTTTCCTTGAGCGTCGAGGATGGCGGAGCGAATGAGAGGGAGACTGGTCGTCCAGTCATAGTCGGTCGAGCTCGTGTAGGCGTAACCGCCGCGCAGCGTGAGCGATTTGGACAGAAAGACGGTTTGAGTGACGACATCAGACCCAACCGAGCGCGTGTTCCAATCGGTGTACGTGCCTTGTGCCACACGAATCTCGTCGCCGTCGGAGGCCAGATCAGCCACCACTTGGATATTGCCGCACGGCGCGGCCTGAGTGCAGCTGGTGCCAGCGCCTCCTGGCGCAACATACCAAATCACGCCCTGCGCGCTGGCCGCCCCGGACGTTCGACCCAGCCAAATGAGCACGAACAGCAAGAGCATCGGCGGCAGAATCGCCGCCCATGTCAACCGCGCCGAAGCAGCGGCTAACCTGGGCAACAAAACGTCAGCCGGCCAGACCTGGGTGTAAGACTGGCGAGCCATAGTCACTCCTTCATAGTACTCGCTAGCTAGCATACCACGATTACACGCAGGCAATCTTGCAGAATCGTTGCAGGGACATTACAAAACGATAATAAACGACGAGCGGTTTGAGCCAGGGGCGAGGCCCAAGCCAAACCGCTCGTCGAACATACCCAATGATATGGATTACGGTTATAGCGCCGGCCTTACCCGCAGCCTCCGCGCCAAAAGCAGGATCACCGCCAGCACTACGACCAACACGATCGGCAGCCCGATGCCGGTCACCGGCAACGTCGTCGGCCCGCTCGCCGCCATCGCGGTCTGCGTCGAGATGGCCGGCCCTTCACGGTAGAACAACGTCGCCCGATTCGCCGCCTTGTTTGCGCCGGCCTGGTTCATCAGTGCCACCACGGTCACGCTGGCCGAGTCGCCCGCTGCCAGCGAGTTCAAATCCACTGTCACCGCACTTGGACTATGCCCCACCACATCGCCGCGCGAGGTCGTCACACTCGCCAACGTCATTCCGTCTGGAAGCTGGTTCCCCAACGTCAAGCCGGAGACAACGCCTTGCGTCCCATTGAGCACCTTGAGTGTAAACGTCACCGTCTGTCCGGATGAGACGGCGTTAGAAGTCAATGTCACTTTGGAGGTCAACGCTTTGCCCTTGGGCATTGCCGCCAGGTTGACGCGGAGCTTGAGCCCCACCGGCGGCTGCACGACGACGCCGCCCATGCCGGACTGCCACTGCGCATCGGCCAGGTCGAGCGTGCCGAGGTCCGGGCCGACGTTGACGAACTTGAAATGGCCCTTTGCGTCCGTCGTAACGTCTGCCGTCACGCCGTCGCTGACGTAGCGCACCACCACACCACCCCGCGGCGCGGCCGGGTCGCCATTCTGCCAGACAAAGCCATCCAGCTCGGCCAGGAAGCCTGTGCCTTCCCCGCCTCCGCCCGGAGCGGGCGTGCTCGTTGCCCCTGGAGGAGGCACAGGCGGCGTGTCCGACGGCGGTGGAGAAGGCGGAGTCGAGATTTGGTAAAGCGGCGCTGTCGCGGGCGCGGCCAGCGCCACCGAAGCGCCAATTAGCAGCGCAACACCGATAAAGATCACCACGAACCTCAAGAAGCACGTAAGCGATTTGGGCATTGTTTCCTCCTTGTCCAGGTCCGCTGGGTCTATTTGGTGAATCTCACTGGACCGCGTATATTATCGCTCTCATTGGTCTCTTGCACAACTCCAGTAGTGCCGGATCCATACGCATCCACCTGTGCCCACAGAGAGTGTTGACCAGAGCTAAACGACGTCGGCCAATACCCTTTGTAAGGCGGAGTTGCATTCGCAGGCAACAATGTCAACGTCTGGCCGGGCTGCATGTCCGTCGTTACCTGCCAGGCCGCGCCACACATGGTGCAGCCGACGTCCCACCAGAATTTGTTGATCTGGACTGTCTTGGTTGGATCCAGGTACAGGATCACATAAAAGTCTTCGGTGATGGCTACGTTACCCGCGTTCTGAATCACCACACTGACATTAGCCGGATTGGTCGAAGCGTTGATGGCGCTCACGGTCAAGTTCTTGATGGGTGGAGCATAATTTCGCATCACCAATGGTAGGTAAACACCACGCACCGCGATCACCACGTTCCCGGGGGTGCCGGATGAAAGCGTCGCAGTGATAAGAGCCGTGCCCGCCGTCGTGCCAGTAAAGACCGCATACGCTTTTCCATTTCCGCCCACCACTGTGGTAACTTGCGGCGCTATCGTGCCCAGGCTGGTCGTGAATGTGATGGGTGTGCCATCGGGCGCAAGGCTTCCACCGATCCACGCTGTCGCCGTCAGGTACGCGCGCCAACCGACGCCGATCGCGGACGCACTGGACACGAGATCGACACTCCCCAGCGGGTTCCTCACAACATCAAACGAGTTGCTGTGGGCCGAAACGCCCGAAGCCGTCGCCGTGATCACATCGCCCGTGAACGGCGTCTGCACTCGCACCGACGGAGTTGCTACACCGTTGACCCAGGTGCTCCACGCCGTGGGCAACAGCGTCCCGGTGGAATCCGCCAACGCGAGGGAGCCGTTGAAACTGGTGAGGACATTGCCTGTTCCATCATAAGCCGTGACGACCAACGCAAAGCCTGCGCCCACGTACTGCTGCGCCACCGGCCCGATGACAAAGTGATCCAGTTGCCCCGCCTGAACCACTGTGACCGTCGCATTCCCGTGGGGACCGGTCGAGGCCGTCGCCGTGAGAACGGATGTGCCGGCCGTCATGCCCGTGAACACTGCAGTCGCCCTGCCGTTGGTCGTCGTGGCCACTTGAGGCGCGATGGTCCCCAACGTCGCGGCGAACGTGACCTGCGTGCTGTCATCGACTGGATTTCCACCTGCGTTTAACACCGTTGCGGTCACGTGCGCCGTCGCGCCGACCGCAATCGTCGTCGGGCTCACATCGAGCGCGACCGTGCCAGCAGGATTCCACACGACGTCGAACAAGTTGCTGTGAGCCGAGACGCCCGAAGCCGTCGCCGTAATCACATCGCCTGTGAACGGCGTCCGCACTCGCGCCAGCGGAGTTGCTACACCGTTGACCCAGGTGCTCCATGTCGCAGGCAACAACGTCCCGCTCGAATCCACTAACGCGAGTTGACCATTGTAGCTCGGGATGACCGCGCCAAGGCTATCGTAGGCTGTGATGACAAACGTAAAGTCAGTGTCTACGTACTGCTGTGCTATCGGTCCGATGACAAAGTGATCCAGTGTCCCCGGCATGTCTGACACGTGCACAAGATGACTGGCCGATTGGCTGTTGCCGCAGTTGTCCTGCACCGTGAGCACCACAGTATAGTCCATGGTAGCCGCGAACTGGTGGCTGGCCGTTGCACCGGTCGACGTTGGCTGCCCATCGCCCCAGTTCCAGGTCCAACTGACAATCGGCCCGCCGTTCGTCGTCGTGCTGGCCGTAAACCACACCGTCTGATTCACGACCGCGGCCGACCTGGCAAAGTCTGGCGTAATGGTCGGCGAGACAACCGTGGTGTTTAGCGGCGTGCCGACCGCGCTGAGGCCTCCATCGCCGGACACCCGGTAAGAGTTGTTCGTTACGGCCTGGCACGCGTTGACGACCAACGCCACCTGGGTCGAGCTGCCTGCGCTCAAGGAGCCGGCATTCCAGGTAACGATGCCGCCGAGTAGACTGCCGCCAACAGCCGATACATAGTTGGCGCCGGACGGGACCGCATCCGTCACCACCAGGTTCGTGGCAAGGTCTGATCCACTATTGACGACCGTGAGGGTATAGGTGAAGGGCGCGCCCGCCACCGGATTGGCGGGCGTGGTCTCCTTGCCAATCGTCAGCGCCGCCGCGGTCTGGTAGACAGTCGTGTCCGTCGCTGAACCAACCGGGTCAGGTCCATAGGTAGATGTGGCCGTGATGCGAGCCGTGGCGACGGTGCCAATAAGTGGCGTCGGCGGCCAGTTGACCGTCACTGTGACGAGGGTGGACTGGCCCGGAGCAAACGATGTCAGCGAGGTCGGCAAGACCTGGACCGTCCAACCCTGGTCAATCCCGGCAGCGAGGCTGATCGTATCCGTCCAGGTGCCGGTGTTGGTCAAGGTGTGCGTGTACACAACCGGGCCATAAATGGTTGTCCGGCTCTGAGGTGAAGGCGCAAAAGTCCACTTCCGAATCCAGGCGTACTCGTCCGCGCCGATGTCATAGGGAGTTGACGTCCGTTCATTCGGTATGAGCGCTGGACGAGCGTCATAGTCCACATCGGTCCCCAGGCCGCTGCTGACCGAATTGATCAGCGGCGACGCAATCGAAAGATGATAGTCGCCCGATGCCGAGTCCTTGAACAGCGGGTCAACACTGATATTGCCTATCCCGCCAGGCGAATTGCTGCCTGTATTGCCAAACACATCGCAATAGCTGAACGTAAGGGGATTACCGCCGCCTTGGTAGAATGCGCCGCCGTTGCCGGTACCCGCTGTATTGTTAGCCAAAATGGTATTGGCGACCGTCGTGGTTCCGGCAGCCTGGTACAACGCTCCGCCTGTGTTGGTGGCTCTGTTGGCAGCCAGCGTATCATCATTCATCGTTGCTGCACTGCCGCCAGCGTACACGCCGCCGCCATTGTAGGCCGTGTTGGAATGCAAGATACTGTTGTAGAGCTTCAAGTCGCCGCCGGGGGGAACGTACACGCCTCCGCCGTTGCCGGTGGCTATGTTGTTATAGATGATGTTCGCCGAAAGTGTCACGGGGCGCGTGGTGTTGACATAGACCCCGGCGCCATTGCCAAAAACACTGCCGTTCATGATTTTGAATCCGGCCAGCGTGGCGGCAATGCCACCCGTGATCGAGACCACCCTCCCCTGCCCTTGGCCGTCCATGATAGAAGAATACAGCCACGGGTTAGGCGTGGCACTCCAGTTGGATACATTATATCCGCCTGTCAGGGTCACACTCTTGTTCACGACGAGGGTGCCGGTATAAACGCCCTGGGCCGCATAGATCGTATCGCCCGACATGGCCTGAATCAGCGCGTGCGGCAAGGTGGCGCATGGGCCGGTCTGGATGGGAGCCATGCAATTGTTGTTCGTGTCCGACCCGCCGCCTGCTACAAAGCGTGGGCCTGCCAAACCGGTGATGGACGTCTTATCGTGCGCCACGACCTGCGTGTTGGCGAAGGAGGCAATCACCGACGTATCGTCAGTCTCTCCGCCTGGCGCATCGCCCTTGATGACCACCTGGACTTGTATGCCGGAGAGAGTTTGGCCCGGCGCCAATTGCACGGCGCTGACCGCCGGCGTGATGATGCCGGCGTAACCGAAATCACTGGGGTGAGCCGTCAAGTTGAATGTATCCGTATAGTTGCCGGTATTGGTCAAGGAATGCGTATAAGTTGTCACTTCGCCCGGAGACAATGAGCCACTGCGATCCGGCGTCAGGAGCGCACTGGGCACGTACTTGACCGTCGTCGTATCCACAGCCGTGTCGAAGAGCACATCGGGAGACACCCCATGGCGCGATGTAGACGTGGCCGTGATCACCATCACATCAACCGTGTCGCTGAAAGACTGCGGCCCCGTGAGCGGAACCTGGACGACCGCCGTAACCGACACTGAGTCACCCGGGGCAATGTTAAGCACATCGGTCGGGCTAAAGCTGCGCATCCACCCAAGTGTGTCTTTGACCGTAATAGAATAATTGTCTGTCCCCAGGCCAACGCTCGTCAAATTATGCGTGTAGGTATAGAGCGTTCCAGGCCCAAGGAATGTGGCATTGTCGGGACTGAGGACCACATTGTCTATCCAGACAGTCGTGTCAGCAGCTTCTTCCCTTAAGCAGGTTGTAGTCGTATCGGCGATAAGCGTCACCGTATCGGACGCGACGGTCGTGTCGCGCGGAACCTGGAGCCCCACCTTTACAGTTATCACATCGTCATGGCTTACCAAACTCCCCGTGGGTGTGATGTTCACGGTCCAGTTGTGCTCGCTCACCGCTTTCAAATCTACTCCGGTGCCCTTTGTCCCCGTGAGACGAAGTGTACGTGTAAACTCGAACGTCCGTCCCGCCAGAGTAGAGACCGAAGTAGGGCCTTCCCAGGCAATGTTGTTGTCCCAGTTTACCCTGGTCACAAAGGGCGGCGCAGCAATAGTTGTAGCGTTAGAATCCGCTTGTGACGTGGCATCCATAGTGACCGTGCGGTCGAACGGCAAGTGGCCATAATACTCCGATCCAACTTGGACATAAACTGCGACATAGGTGAAAGTGTTCCCCAAGAGTGACCGGGTCGCCGTAATCACGGGAGGACTAAAACTCCATTTGTTGAAAGACGCAGGCACAGTGTCTCCAGGGCTAGAATCGTTGAGCACATCGAGATCAAACGTATCGTACAGGTTACCCGCGTTTGTCAACTGGAACCAATATGAAGCGGTCACATCTCGGTCAGGCTGCGCATCTATGCAGTAGCCAGCAGCCGGCGGCCAGTACGGGCCCAACGTCAGATCGGCCACCCACCCGACCGTGGTGGTATCTACGACGCTATCGTGTATGGTGGGGTCAAACCTCGAAGCAGCCAGGACTGTAGTGTGATCCACCGTGCCGCTGTAGGTGCCGTGCGGTATAGAGATCACAACATCAATTGGTTGTGACTTGTTAGCAGCCAGGGTCACCACGCGGGGCGAGACACTGATCGCGCCCAGGATATCCCAGCCAAGCGAGCTTGTCGGCGTCAGAATGAACGTATCCGTATAGTTGCCGGTGTTGGTCAGTATGTGGGTATACTGTGCCGGATTACCGGAGTGGGGATAAGCCCCGTAAGTCGGCGGTGTGCCAGTTCCCACCAAATTAGGCTCGATGTTCACGCCGATCGTCCGGTTGACGTATGCGGTATCCGAGACCGTGTCAGACACAGTGGGGCTGAATTGCGATGTGGCTGTGATAAAGACCGTATCCACATACACCGGAGGATAGGTAGCATTCCCCCCCGTCGGAGTAACCACAACAGAAACCAATGTCCCGGTAAAAGGCCCCAACGTGACAGGACCGGGCACACTCGTAGACCACGTCGCCGGGTTGTAGCCACTAGGCCAGGTTGTCGAGATGCTCCTAAAGCTAAAGGCAAACGTATCGGTATAGTTGCCTGCGTTGGTGAGGAAATGCGTAAACCTGACCGGGCTGCCCCAGGAGCCTAGCAATTCCAGGTCCGGTGTCAAGGTCACGGCAATTGTCCTCAGGACGGTGACCGTGTTCACCGCCGTCGCCCAGATCGCCATCTCGTTCCCCGAAGTCGCCCTCAGCAGAATGGTAGATGTCGAGTAAGCAGTCGCCGTCGGCGGGAGAGTAACGACAACGGTAACAGGACTCGACTGCAAGACTCCCAGCGGCACCGTAAACGGAGGCGTGTAAGTGACCGTCCAGCCCAGATTGCTTTCGGCGACCAAGGTATAGAGATCGGGATAGTTGCCCTGGTTAGTCAAGACGTGCGTAAACGTCAGGACCTCGCCTGGGAAAGCAGACACAGCGCGGCCAGGCGAGAGCACCGGCTTGACGACCATGATTTCGTCCGCGCCGATTTCCGGCCCGGCGTCCAGCGGGCGTGGATTGCCCCAATAGTCCTCGTTGACGATACTCGGTTGAGCCGTATTGGTCAGCGGCGAAGTCACCTGCAAATGCAAGTCGGGTTGGACCACGCTCACAAACGACGGGTCAATCAAAAGCCCATGCGGTCCGGCGCTGGATTGCGGGCTCGGATCGTTGGCATTGCTCCATACGTCGTTATAATCCAGCGAAGCGCCGGCTGCCTGGCTGTATACCCCGCCCGCAATAGCCGCAGTGTTACTGGCGATGATCGTGTTGCTCACAACAGGCGTCCCGCCGTTCAAGCAAACACCGCCGCCGGTGATCACGGCCGTGTTGCCAAAGATGGTGTCGTGCCAGATAAGCGGACGGCCGCTGTCCACATACACCCCGCCGCCCGCTTCTGTCGCCGTGTTCTGGTAGACCAAGTTATTCCAAATGACGGTATTGACGTCCTTGCTGGCCAAGCCACCGCCTCGAAGAGCTTGGTTGCCAAAGAGCTCGTTTCGCTCCAGGCGAGGCGTCTCGGCAGCACCCAGCAGGTTCCCGACATAGATGCCGCCGCCAAACTGGCTCGCCTCGTTGTTGCGGATAACGTTCTGCCGCAGGGTCGGCGCGCCCAGGTTGATGAACACCCCGCCACCGGAACCGCTTGTTTTGCCGTTCTGGATCGTGAACCCTTGCACCGTGGGGCTGCCAAAAATGTTGAACACTCGCCAACGGTTCTGGCCGTCCAAGATAGTGGGATAGTAGATAGGATTCCACTTGCGGGCGTCAAAGTCAACGTCATAGCCGCCGGTGAGTGTAATGTTCTTGTTTACGCTAATCTCAGCGCCTTCGTTGTAGACGCCCCGCGCCACCCGCACCTCGTCGCCGTTTGCCGCCTGTTCCACTGCATGCTGAATCGTCCTGCAGGGCTGATTTGCAACATGGCAGTTGTTGAGCGTGTCAGTGGCTTGTGGCAGTATCGCAGCTACATATCGGGGACCGGCCGTATAGTTGACCAGGATCGAATCGGTGAACACACTATACAGGGTCGGGCTTATCGAACTGTAAGCGGTCATGACGACCGTCTGTGTGATCCCACCCGGCAGGGTAGCCGGAATAGACATGCCTACCCACACAGTTGTCTGTGTGAACGGCCCCACCGGAACGGTGGACGTCGGCGGCGGCACTAGATTGATCGCAATGCCGTTCGCGCTCTCGCTCGGATCCCTGTACCAGGCAAATGTGACATTTTCCGTATAGTTGCCGGTGTTTTGCAGAGTGTGAGCAAAGGTGTACACTGCACCGGGATTGACGTTTTGCAGAACCGTCGTCGGGGTAAATTGCAGGCCCGCCGTCAAATTGAGCAAGACCCGATCTTGCTTCGTATCATACACAGACGTATTCATCTGCGAAGTGGCCCACAGATCAACGTAGGCTACAGTGCCGCTGATGCCACCGCCCACAGTGACCGTGACCAAAACTTGGCGGCTTTCGTTTCTCATCAGCGTAATGTCTCGCGTATCGTAGCTGACACTCCAGCCACTGGGTGGTCCACTGACGGTCAACAAATGGCTCAACCTGTACGTATCGCTGACGAGCGTGCCGTCGTTCAGCAGCGTATGGGTAAAGACGTAACTCCTGCCCACTATGCCATGGACGTCGTTAGCTGGCGAAGCGCCAAGCGTGACGTTCGGATACAGCGCAGCCTCATCTGCGCCGATGTCGGGCCCCTGGCCCAATGGACGCGGATCACCTTCTACGTCCCAGGCAGCCGTCGTGTTAGGATCGCCACGGTGCATAACCGGCGAGTCATAGCGCAGATGAAAGTTGAACGCGGCAGGATCCACAAAGCGAGGGTCCAAAGACAAACTAGAAGGCCCAGCGGTCACGCCACCCACATAATCCAGGTCACCCGGCTGGCCCCACACGTCATTGTAGGCCAGGCTGCCAACGCCGTCAGCCGCAGAGACGCCGCCGTGCCCGTTGCCGACAAACAGCGAACTGTTCACGACCGGCGACCCGCCTGCAAGATACAGCCCACCTCCTCCATTGCTCGCCGTGGCCGTGTTGCTCACAAACGTGTTGTTGAATAGGCGCGCGTTACCACCTGTCAGCGCCAGCCCACCGCCCTGCGTGGCTGTGTTACTGTAGAAAATCACGTTCTGGACCAGTGGACTCGTATTCCCGGCGATGTAGAGGCCGCCTCCGTCAGCGCTGATCACTTCCCCGTTCCGAATCACAAAACCATCCACCGTGATGGCCGAGGTGCCCGTGATATAGATGCCCCGCCCCTGTCCCTGCGGGTCGAGCACCGTGAGCGTGGTCGGCGAAACCCAGTTGGTCGTGGTGTAACCGCCGCGCAGCGTGAGCGGCTTGGAGAGATACACCGTCTGCGTCAGCGGGTAGCCCTCGGTGAAGGTCTGGACGCCCGCGCAAACGCCAGCCACCTTGATCGTGTCGGTGGACAGAGTGGCGGCGTTCACAGCCGCCTGGACCGTCGTATAGACCTGGCCGTCGTTCAGGCGAGCAAAACAGTTGCCGGTGTGATACTCGTAAGCGCCCATGTCCGGGCCAGAGCCGAAGGGGCGCGCAAAGCCATCGTAATCGTTGCTGGGGAAATTGTTAGGATCGGCCTTGTCTATGAGCAAGGAGACCGCCTTGAGGCGGAAATCCACCCCATCACTCTCGAACTGGGGTGTCTCGGTCATGTTCCCTGCTCCCAAGATGACACCATCGTAATTCCCCGTCGTGTTGCCGGACGCATTGTTATAGGTGACAGTATAGGCATGTGTAGCTCTGATCCCATACGTCGTGTTGCTGACGACAATGTTGTTGCGAATCACAGGATCGGGATTGCTGTTATAGTTAGTATAAATGCCATCCCAGGTGTTGCCGTAGATGGTATTGTTCTCCACAATACCATTGCCCCAATAATAGGCAATGCCGCCACCGCCTTCTATCAAGCCGCCCAGCGTATTGCTGTAAATAAGATTGTTCTGAACGGTATTGACCGAGTCCCGGACATAGATGCCGCCACCGCGATACGCGCCGCTATTATGATGTATAGTATTTTGATCAATCAACACGCCGGTGGCCAAAACATACACACCGCCGCCGCTGCTACCGTTGGCGGAATTGGCATAGATCCCATTGCCGCGGATGATGGTCGAATCGCCCCGGACATGGATGCCGCCGCCCCCATTGTCTGGACCTGACCCGGTGGCTCGGTTGTCGTGAATCTGATTATTCAAGATAGTGGGACTGCCGCCCACCACATAGATGCCGCCCCCGTCTGTGGCAGTGTTGGTGTAAATCTCATTTCCACGCACCATTGGGCTGCCACCGGCGATGTAGACGCCGCCTCCCCCCCTGTCACTGGAGGTGGCCACGTTGCTATAGACTTTGTTGTTCAGGATAGCCGAGTTGCCGCCCGTATCCAAGTAGATGCCGCCTCCACTGTCGTTCGCGGCATAGCCGTTGGTGATGGTGAACCCCTCGATAGTGGCCATCACGTTAGCGGCAATATAAATCACACGGTTCGCGCCTTGCGCATCGAGCACGGTCGGACGGGCGAGCGGCAAGCTCTGCGCCCAGTCCGTGGTCGTGTAACCGCCGCGCAGCGTGAGCGACTTGGAGAGGTACACCGTCTGGGTCAAGGAGCCAAACACGGTGACATCGGTATACACGCCTTGCGCCACGCGGATTTCGTCTCCATTCACGGAAGCCGTCACCGCGGCCTGCACGCTGCTAAAACAGTCAGCCGGCGAGACGCCTGGCCCGCACTGGCCGGCCGGGGCGACGTACCGGATCGCGCCGGCCGCGCGCGCCGGCCAGGTCGCCTGGCCTAGCACAATCAGCAGGGCTGACAGAATAACCGTGGAACACGTCACGGCCAATGCCAATCGCCAACCTGCTTGGACCGTCAACGACCTGCGGGGAACAATTGCGACAGGTCTTTGCTCAGAGACGTGGAAAGTAGACTGGTGATCCATGTGCACCTCTCCTCAGGTGGGCCTGGTTGAGAATGTCCAGACCTTTGTGGGCAACGGGAACAAGGTCGTCATCGCAGGCATTCCAAAAGCCATTGGCCCTCATCATCGGGCATGCGGGATAGCATCACTATCGAATCAATCTATGAAACCATAACATGCGTGTGTGCGAGGCAACTCCTCGCCAGGGAAGCATGACCTGTACAAAATACCACAACTAACGACGAGGTACGTTTTCAGAATCATTGCAGAAGCATTACAAATGTGTTGCCGCCACTAACGCATACAATGCTATCATAACGTGTGGAGCTTGGCAATAGGCAGAGAGTAACACGAGGGTCATGCATACAACGGCCTCCACAGCACGACTGCCTCTAGCCTCGTAATCAACGGTTGTTGCTTCGGCGCAGAAAACTCGCTGCTAACGCGATCACCAATCCGATCAGACTCGCGCAAGATATCCTCCAGCCCCACTCCCACTCCGGTGGGTCATAGGTCAGATCCACCCAGTGGTCGCCCGCGGTAAGGTATACCCCCATGAGAGCATAGTCTACCCTCAAGACGCTGGTCGCGCGTCCGTTGTCGGTGGCTCGCCAACCGGGCGCCCAGGTCTGTGAGACAACCAGCAGGCCAGGCGCCGATCGTTTCATCGAGATCTGCAGGTGGCCTGAATAGTAGCTGTCCCTGTTTGCTTCTTGCAGCGGGATATCATCGGTCAACGGCTGGGGCAGCGGGTTCACCAGTAACGCCACCGAGCCTGGTTCTACCTGGGGCAGCGCAGACAGTACGGCTGTTTCACTTTCCAACGTCCGTGCCGCACTGACGACAAATGCGCGCGGCAAGACTCGCTGGTTTTGATAAATCTTTTGTGTGCCCAGGTCGGCAGTCAGCTTGAGATCGGGATCGTCAATCGGTTGAGACGAGAGGACATATTGGACGTTCAACAGCCCGAGCAGTTTTGCATTCGGACGAGCCGAAAGGTATGCCCTGGAATCGAGTTCCGAAGTCAAGCAGGGCGGGATGCCGGTTGCATACCCGGACAGGCGGCAGCCGGTCGCCAGCTTGATCAACTCGACCGCGTGCCCCATCTGGAATGCGAGCAAGCCTTCAGCTGACTGCACCCCTCGCTCGGCGGCCCGTGCATACGGCAGCTCACCTCGCGGCGAATACACTCTAAACCAGCCAGGCTGCGTGTCCAGCCAATCGAGCGCAGGTGACGAAGGAGCAATAGACTGGGGCGGCACAGCCATCCCAAACAGGCGCGCCGTGGGCGCGAGGTCAAGGGCCGTCAGCACCACCAATCCGGCCACAGCCATGATGCGGCTCAACTTGTTGGCGGATTGACGAGCCAGCAGCCAGACGGCCATTGCTGCAATCGCCAGTGTAAACACAAGCCGCAGTGGCGAAATGCGAAAAGCAAGCAGCGTGGCAATGGCGGCGATTCCGGCGACGAACAACGCCACCAGCGTCAATCGCACTGCGCGACGATGCCGGGTCAGCCAGCCGCGCAACTCGTTCGATCCGATGACCTCAGTCCCCAGCGCGGCCAATGCAGCGATCCCGAACGCGCCAAAGAACCAGATGCGTGGCGGGACTCGCAGTTGTGAAAAGCCCGGCAGCAGCCGAACCAGAGAAAAGAGGGGCGTCGCCGGGCCAACCGAATAAAGCGCGGCGAAAACAACCAGCCCCGCAAAGAAAAACGCCTCTCTGCGTCGCGGCCCAACCAGCGCCAAGGCGGCCATCAACGCTGGAACAATGCCGATGTACATTGTCCATTCGGGGAACTGGAAGTCGGTCGGCACAAAGATAGTCGCCAGCAGAGGAACCGGCAGCGCATACCAGGCGGCATCCTGCGCGGTGAACGCTGCGCGGCTCGAAAGCGGCAACAGTCGCAACAAGGGCAATAGCAACGCCGCCGATGTTCCGACGAACACGATCACGATCAGCGCAAACAGGCCTGCCTGAGTTGCCATTTTAAGCCAGCTTGATCGCTCTCGCGTGCGCAACGTTCTGATTACGCCGGGCAACCACAGCCACAAAAAATACGCACCCATAAGCGCGGCGGTATAGAATGGAATCTGAATGTGAGTGGGCATCTGCAAAGCCAGCGCAACACCGGCCATTAATGCCCCACGCCATTGGCTGCGTGCCACGGCCATGTGTGTGCCCAGCATCGCCAGCGGCAACCACGTGATCCCATAAGCCAATCCGATGTGCCCGCCTGCCAGGTGCGCCATGAACTTGGGCATAAGCATGAACGCCAGGCTGCCTATCAACGCTGCGAGCTGCGACGTTTGCAGGCCTACCCGGCAAAACTGATAGGTCAACAGCCCGGCGATCAACACGTGCAAGACAGCCAGCAGGGTGAACGAGGCTGGCGGGGGGAACACGAGAAAGATGAGGTCAAATGGGTACAGCCACAAGACACCCGGATCACCTGCGAGCGGACGGCCCAACGCCACGTTATCGTCCCAGAGCGGAATGTGTCCATGTTCGCGCAGCGTGCGTGCGTAGCCGACCAAGTCGGGCCAATGACGATAGCTGATGTCTGTGCCCAAGCCGGAGCGAGGTGCAAGGAACAGGTCGAGGCGCAAGAGAAAGGGCAAAAAGACGAGAATGACAACGAGAGTCAGCAGCAGTGCCGGGCCGATTCGGATCAAAATCGCAAGTCGATCTGATGGACACTTGTGAGCCATGGTTGTTCGGTTGGCCGGTTGATCGCAGCCAGCAGCATGAACATAAACGTCGAGCCGCGCCCGGCTTCCGACTCGACCCAGATGCGCCAGCAACCGAGGGCGATGGGATGATTTATGCTTTCCACGTCCCTAAAGTAGACCGGCATGCACAAGACGGTCATACTTTAGTTTATGTTATCACGAACTTGTCAGATTGGCAATAGGCAGAAAGTAAGAAAGAACCAAATTCTCTCTGCGCCAAAAACAAAACACCCCGTCGGAACACGACGAGGCGATGGAACATGAACACAACTCTCGAAGCAACTTGATCAGATGGTTCTCACCCTTGCGAAGGGCTACTCAGCATTCGCTGCAACACCAGTGAAAACCTTCGCAAGGGTGAAAATGCCGGATATGCGCCCAGGCAAACGGCGCTATTCTATACTGCGCACGGGCAAGTTTTGGACTTTTTGCTTGCTCATCATGCCGCTGGAAACGTAGTATTTGCAAGGGTTTAAGCCTTGTCGGCCTCCGCTGTAAAAAGTCCAATTCCAGCCCGTTCAGAGTATAACTGAAAAAGGCCATATAGACAAGACTACCGCAACCACAGGGCGCGTTCACGTCGGGGACAATATTTAGACTTCGAAAGTTGCCAGCGGTGCCCTGATTGATCTAGGCGATTCCGGCGACCTGCAAAGTCTGAGCGCTCTGTGCCAGAGTCATACCGACGACTCGCCGATCACCGGCAATATCACGGCGAACGTCGTCCCCTCGCCGACCTTGCTTTCTACTCCAATGCGCCCGCCGTAGCGCGTGACCAAGTCTTTGGTGATGGCCAACCCCAGGCCGGTTCCTTCTTTCACCTGGGCCTTGGCGTTCGGCGCGCGGTAGAATTCTTCGAACAGGTGTGGCAGGGAATCTTCGGGGATACCCATACCCGAGTCCATCACTTTCAAGTGAGCGTAACCACCGGCGCGGCGCAGCGTTACCGTCACACTTCCGCCGGACGGAGTATATTTGATCGCGTTGGACACCAGGTTGTTCAAAACCCGATCCACATCCTCGCTCACTGCCAAGACCGCGATGGGTCGCACATCCCCTTCAGGGGACCGGTCACCACTCTTGTACTGCCAGGTGAGCTTGATTTGTTTTTCCAGTGCGGGGACCTCAAACCGCTTGAGGACACGTTCCACCGCCTCGGCCAATGGCACTTGCACGCGCTCAACAGATGGACTCAACTCGCTTTTGCCCGCCGCCAGGTCGAGCAGGTCGTCAATCAACGTCTGCAAGTAATCCGCGCGGCGCAGCGCCCGCGCAATAATATCGGCCTGCTCATTAGTCAGCGCGCCGGCGTAACCGCCGGTGATGGTCCTCAACAAGCTGCGTACCACGCCCACTGGCGAGCGTAGCTCGTGCGTGATCGTCAACACGAACTTGCTTTTCATCTCATCGAGTTGGCCCAACGTTTGGTAGGCCATCGCATTCTCGATAGCTAGGCTGCCCTGGTTTGCAATGGCAGATAGGAACGTTGCGTCGCCCTCGGTAAAGTGATTCGGTTCCGTGCTACAGGCGCGAATCAATCCCAGCGGCGCGCTCTTGCCGTGCAAGCGCGCTGTCAAAATAGACCGAATGCCTTCTGCCCCGGCCTCGGCCGGGTATTGCAGGCGCGTATCTTCGCCCACATCGCCGATGATGACGGTCTTGCCCGCCAGCACTTGACGCGCCAACGGATTGCGCTCCAAGATCAAATCGCCTTTCTGGACATACGCCTGGCTCAGACCGTACACCGCGGCCACGTGGAGCCGTGTGCCGGTTTCGTCGAGCAGGCGGATCGAGCACGCCCGCACCCCCATGACCTCGGCCGTCCCCCGCACCAGCCGGTCGAGCACCAGGTGCAGATCGAGGGTCGAATTGACGGCTTGCGCGCCCTCATACAACATCTGTAGGCGACTGTACGCGCTCTGCAATTGCTGGCCCAGGTTGACTACTTCAGCTTCGCGCCCACGCAAACGGCTGTTGAGGGTGGCCGCCATGTAGACGGCCACAAACATGGCGCTGGCAAAAAAGACCATCACGCCGCTGACGTAAATCGGGTTGCGATAGAGTGGCGCTGCATACTTGAGCACGCCGATGTGGGGCAACAGTCCTGCATACTCCAACCCGGCGATTGTGCCGACCAACACTGTCGCCAACGCCGCATACACATACGTGGCGCGCGGCGAAAGCAGCGTAGCCGCAATAATGATGTGGAAGAAAAAGTATAGGATGGCCGGGCTTTCGACGCCACCGGACAAGTGAATCAGCAGCGTCATCGCCAGCCAGTCCAGCCCGATCTGCAATTTCGCCAGACGCTCAAAGGTCTGGACAACCCGCGGCATTGCCCGAGACCGTCGGTCAAGGCCGAATCGCAACACGGCATTGTAAGCCAGGATGGTCAGGCCAATGACATACAACGGCACAACCGGCAGCGTCAGGCCCAGGACTGACGTGGTGAACCACGTGGCCGCCAACACGCCCAGCCCCGCCCACCAGCGAATGCGGATGAGCCAGGCATCGCTAGAGATCAGTTCCTCTTCGACCAAGGCGCTGGCCCGTTGCGTCATATTCCGAGAGGCCCTTTCGCTCGCCGGCTACGGCTAGCTGCAACAAGACCGCCGTTGCGAGGTAACGACACGCCACCCATACCTTGGCGTCGAGCCACTATCCCTCCGGGATCAATGGTTCGACGCCGACCCAGAATCTGGTTAACCTCCCCACGGCATCTGAGCGTATTCTTCAAACGCCTTGTCGTGGAACTGCTTGAAGAGTTTTTCGTGGCCGCGCTCCCAGGTCGCCAGCATGGTCAAGACTTGCCTGGCCTCACCCTCAGCCTTCTCGGCTGCCGACGCATAGAATTCGGCAAAGTCGCGCTCGATCAGAAAAGCCGTGCGCAACACGGGCAGGTCGGGCACCATCGCCTCGATCACGGTCTGGTCCAGCAACTCGGAGATGGCACGCTGAGAAAAGAAGCCTTCCTTCTCCAGAGCCACGCCCATCGCCGCACTCGGCGACGCGCCCTTGTCCAGTGCGTCAATCTGGTTCTGGATGAACTCGATGTGCTTTTGTTCTTCGGCGGCCAGATTCTTGAACGCGCCGACCGCCGCCGCGTGGCTCAACCGCTCGGCGTTTTGCTCAAAGAACCGCTTGCCTTCGTACTCGCGCTGCAAGGCATATTGGTAAATCTTGCGAATGTCCATTTTACACTCCTCATAGAATTTCCGAGTTCCTCCGAGTTCCAGTATTCCCTGGTTCTCGGGAACCACGGCGGAACTCGGAAGAGCTCGAGGGGATTGGTTCCATTAATCCTTGAGCACCGCCTTGATCTTAGCCAGGAGCGCTGACGGCTCGATAGGTTTGGGGATAAACTCGACGATTTGCAGATACTGGTCGGTCGGGAAAGAGGACACATATTGCGTGCTGGTGATGGACGACATCATCAGGATCGGCACGTTGCGGAGCTGGGGGTCCTCCGCAATCTCTTGGGTCGTATAGTACCCGTCCAGCGGGTTCGCCATCATCACATCCATCAACACCAGGTCCGGCAGATGGGCCCGCATCTTGGCCAGACCTTCGACCCCGTTCGATGCCTCTTCGACCAGGTACCCCGCGCTCTTGAGCACCATGCGAATGGCAAAGACCAGATCGGCGTCATCATCCACAATCAGAATTTGTTTTTGGCTCATGGGTCCTCCTCGTAGCGAGCATCGCAAAAAGCGGCTCGCCCTAGATCGCTTCGACTTTGACTGCGCACACTTTGTATTCCGGGATCTTGGCAACCGGGTCGAGCGCGGCGATGGTCAACTCGTTGGCGTTCTGGTTGCCAGGGAAGTGAAAGTTCGCAAAGACCATGCCGGGCGGCACGCGGTCGGTCACCCACGCCTCGGATTCGATGCTGCCACGCCGCGAAGTGACCCGCACGCGCTTGCGGCGGCTGCCGTCCAGTCCAAGCCGCGCCGCGTCATCCGGGTTCACTTCGACGAGCGGCTGCCCGTAAATTTCCATCAAGCCCTTGGCGCGGCGGGACATTTCGCCGCCGTGGTAGTGATACAGCACGCGCCCGGTGTTCAGGAACATGGGGTACTCGTCGTCGGGCAACTCGGCCGGCGGGACGTGCTCGATGGGCATAAACTTGCCCAGGCCGCTCGCAAACTTGCCGACGTGCAAGACCGGCGTGCCGGGATGAGTCGCATCTCGCACGGGCCACTGGAAGGTCTCACCGCGTTCCAGCCGCTCGTACGTGGCGCCCGCATAGCTGGGTGTGAGCGCGGCGATCTCGGCCATGATCTGCGAGGTGTGGGCGTAATCCCACCCAACGTATGGTGCGTCATGGGGATGACGCCCTACGCCATCGGCTAACACACGCTTGGCGATGTCGGCGATGATGCGCCAGTCTTCCCGCGCCTCACCCAGCGGCTCAACGGCCTTGCGCACGAACTGGATGCGCCGCTCGGTGTTGGTGAACGTGCCGGTCTTTTCCGCAAAGCTTACACCCGGCAACAACACGTCGGCGTACGGCGCGGTCTCCGTGGGAAAGATGTCTTGCAAGACGATAAAATCGCACTCGTCCAGGCAGTGGCGCAGGTGCGTCGTGTCCGGGTCGCTCATCACCGGGTCTTCGCCCATGATATAGAGCGCCTTGGTCTTGCCGGTGAGGGTGCCGGGGATCATCTCTGTGACCGTCATGCCGACTTTGTTCGGCATCGGCGCGCCCCACGCCGCCTCAAACTTTTTCTGCACCTCGGCGTTGGTGACGGGCTGATAGGCCGGGTAGACATTGGGCAGGCCGCCCATGTCACACGCGCCCTGCACATTATTCTGGCCACGCAGCGGGTTGACGCCGCCGCCGGGCACACCCATGTTGCCCAGCAACATTTGCAGATTCGCCAGGCTCATCACGTTGCGCACGCCCGTGATGTGTTGCGTGATGCCCATCGCCCAGATCACGGCCATCGGCTTGCTGGTCGCCAGGATTTCGGCAGCCTGGTAGAGTTGCTCCACCGGCACACCCGTGGTCTCAGCCACCCTGTCCGGTGTGTATTGAGCGACGACGGCCTTGAACTCGTCAAAGCCTTCGGTGCGCTCGGCGACAAACGCCTTGTCGTCCCAGCCCTTTTCGAGGATGATGTTCATCAGGCCGTTGAGCAGTGCAGTGTCAGTGCCGGGCTTTTGGCGCAGATGCAGAGTGGCAAACTCGACTAAGTCAATCTTGCGCGGATCGGCCACCACTAACTTGACGCCACGCGTCCTGACCGCCCGGCGAAGCATCGTTCCAAAGACCGGGTGTTGTTCCGTCGTGTTCGACCCGATGACCAGCAGCGCGGCGGCTTGTTCCGCTACATCCTTCATCGAGTTTGACATCGCGCCCGAGCCAAAGCTTGTGGCCAGACCGGCCACAGTGCTGCTGTGTCAGAGACGGGCGCAATGGTCAACGTTGTTCGTTCCAATCACCTGGCGAGCGAACTTGTTCATCAGGTAATTCTCTTCGTTCAGGCATTTGGCCGAAGTCAGCACGCCGACGCTATCCGCGCCGTGCGTATCGCGCGCCTCGCGCAGCTTGGTCGCCGCGATGTTCAGCGCCGTGTCCCAATCCACTTCAACCCACTCGTCGCCCTTGACTTTGGGCTTGCCGTCCAACAAATACTTGCGGACGCGCGGCTTGGTCAGCCGGTCGGGGTGATGAATAAAGTCATAGCCATAGCGGCCCTTGACGCACAACGCCATCCCATTGACCGGCGCGTTCGGATTCGAGGTGACTCGGATGACGCGGTTGTCCCTCACGTTCAAATCGAACTGGCAGCCCACGCCGCAGTACGTGCACGTCGTCGTCACTTTGACAACTTGGTGCGCGCGGCCCAGGCCGTGTGACATTTTATCGCTCAACGCGCCGGTCGGGCAGTAAGCCGAGCACTGGCCGCACGACTCGCAGCGCGCCTCCAACATCGTCACACCCGCCCCGGCGACGATCTGCTCCTCAAAGCCGCGATAGGCCACGCCCCACACGTTGCGGCCCTGAATCTCGGCACAGGCCAGCACGCAGCGGCGGCAGAGAATGCACTTGTTGAAATCCACACGGACGAACGGATTCGGGTCGCTGTCCGTCTTGTAGCGCGTGCCTTTGGCTCCCCACTTGGGGATGCCCACCTGGTATTCGTAAGCCAGGTCTTGCAGCTCGCACGACTCGCTTAGGTCGCAGGTCAAACAGTCCTGCGGGTGATTCGCCAGCATCAGTTCCAGCGTCTTACGGCGCGACTTGAGCACGCGCTCGCTGTCGGTGGTCACGAGCATTCCCTCGGTGACGGGAAAGACGCATGCGGCCTGCAAAAAGCGTTGGCCCTTGACCTCGACCACGCACATGCGGCAATTGCCGGTCGGCGTGAGATCGCGGTGATAGCAGAGCGTCGGGATACGGAGGCCCGCCGCCTGCGCTGCCTTGAGGACAGACTGGCCTTCTTCCGCCTGAATGGTCTTGCCGTTGATGGTAAGGTTTACTTTTGCCATGTTGTCTCCTCTCCCTACTGCCGCAACCGGCACACACCCGCCGGGCACTCGCCCCGCGTGTGCGCTTCAAATTCATCGCGGAACAGCTTGAGGCCCGACATCACCGCCGTCGGCGCGCTCTGCCCCAATCCGCAAAAGGAGCTATCCACCATCAGCTCGCCCCAGTACGCCAGTTCGTCCAACTGCTCCGGCGTCCCGCGTCCACCGACCAGGTCGTTCATGATCTGGAGGTGCCGCTCCATGCCCACGCGGCAGGGCGTACACTTGCCGCACGACTCGGCGCGGAAGAACGCCGTCACTGCGCGGAGATAATCCACAATGCACGTGGTCGCGTCGAGCACGACAATGTCGCCTGCGCCCAGCATCGCGCCTGCGCCCATGCAAGATGGAAAATCCAGCGGCGTGTCCAAGAATTTTTCTCCGACCATCGCCCCGGCTGCGCCCCCCAAGTGGCAAGCCTTGAATGGCGCGCTGCCCCTCATGCCGCCCGCCGGCCCTTCAATGACCTGGCGCAGCGTGAACTTGCCCAGCGGCGCTTCCAGGCAGCCCGTCCGCTTGACGTGCCCCGAAATCGGATAGAGCTTGGTGCCCGGCGCTTTTTCCGTCCCCATCTGGCGATACCACGCCGCGCCGTTGGCAAGGATGCCCGGCACGTTATACAGCGTCTCGACATTATTGACGAGCGTGGCGCAGCCATTCAAGCCATTCGTCGTGGGATACGGCGGGCGCAGTCGAGGCTCGCCGCGCTTGCCTTCCAGGCTCTCGATGAGCGCAGTTTCCTCGCCGCAGATGTACGCGCCCGCGCCCCGATGCAGGTGAATGTGAAAGTCGAACCCGCTGCCCAGGATATTATGGCCCAGGTAGCCGCCCGCTTCCGCGTCGTGGACGGCCTGCTGCAAAATCGCCGCCGGGCCGGTGTATTCGCCCCGGATGTAGATGTAGGCTTCGTGCGCGCCGATGGCATAGCCCGCAATCGCAATGCCTTCCAACAAACTATGCGGGTCGCCCGCGATCAGGATGCGGTCTTTGAACGTGCCCGGCTCTGACTCGTCGGCGTTGCACACGACGTAGGCAAGACCCCCGCCGGACTTGGCGCCGGCTGCTGTGAAGCGCATTTTCAAACCCGTCGGAAAGCCTGCACCGCCGCGTCCTTGCAAGCCCGCCGTCGTCACTTCGGCCACCACCTGCTCCGGCGTCATCGTGAGCGCCTTGCGCAACGCCTCGTACACACCGGAAGCCACCGCCTGATCCAGTGACGTGGGGTCAATCTTGCCGACGTTGCGCAGCAGCGAGTGGCTGCGATCATCCATCTCGATGCCAAGGATCTCATCGGCCAGCGAGAGCGGCTTGGGTTCTTCGCCAGCCAGGATGGCGCGGACGCTATCCGGCGTGACCCGACGGTAGAGTCGAGTGCCGGTCGTTACCACCGGCCCGCACCCACACTGGCCGATGCAACTGGTGCGTTGGACCGTAATCCCCGCCTTTTCCAACGCACGGCGCACGTCGGCAGCGCCCGCCGCGTGGCATGGGCCGTCATCGCAAAGCTGCACCGCCTCCACCGGCCTTGCGCCGACGTTCCACATCGAGTAGAACGTCGCCGGGCCGATGACTTCGGGGAGAGGCAGGCGGAAATGCCGCGCGGTGGACTCGATGGCCTCGCGGGGCAAGTAGCCCAACTGTCCATTCAGCTCGTCCAATGCAGGCAGCAATTCGGCCCGCTCGTGTGGAAAGCGCGACAGAACCTCTTGGATCACTTGTTCAGGGGGTCGTTCAGACAGGCTCATAGTCTGCTCCTTTCGCAGGATTGCTTCTGGTCGCGGATGTTGAACCGCAAAACCGCCAAGGAATTCCTTTGCGCCGTGGCGTCCTTGCGTGAGACTTTTAGATCAAATGACATGTCCAGAGGGTCGTTCAGATAGGCTCATGGTGGGCTGGTGAAATTAGTGAAGCATCGAATAGACTGCTACAAGGAGACATCGGACCAAACCGTTGGGCCGAGCACGAGGCCCAAACAGTAAGCATTGATCGCCACGATCCGGGCTACCCTGTTGTCTTCCTTTTCTCTTGATCGGGCAAGGAGCAGAAACAGGCGAACTCGGCTAGATTATATGCCCCGTCACACGCGATGTCAAACACCCAAGACTGCAAGCCGGTCAGTCACTTGACCCCAACACCTTCAACGGGCAGCACAGACAAGCCCACACGCTACTCTCCACGCCCTACGGTTTCTCCACCCATCCCATCCTCGGTGAGTTCCATAACGATACAGAACAGTTCTGGCAAATCGTCGGGTGCTCATGCGACCTCACCGCCTGCCGGAATGTCCGCAAGCGTTCGCCATTCCACACCGCGCTGATTCCCTCGGCGGCGTTGCCGAACTCGTACACGCCATCCCAGTCGTAACAGCATGGTGTCACCTACCCGTCCCAGTTCACCACCAGCCGATGCCAGGGATGGTCGCACACCCGTCCGGCGTGGCCGTTGCGCGCCAGGTCGAACCGTCCGTTGCGTTCATCATAGCGGCGCAGCGATTCGTCACCTCGCGCGCAAAGCAGTCACATACGCGCCGTGCGAGACCACGTGATCTTCGACTGCATCCAGGTAGCGGCGGTTTGTAAAGGCCCTTGTCATACCCCTCTCCTATTTCGCAACGCGCACTTGGATAAGTGTAAGCTGCTCACGCGCCGGGCTGGAATCTTCAGTGATAATTGGCAAACGCCCCTCATCGCCGAAAACGCCCATCTGAATATTGTAAAGCCCTGGCGTGATGTCGGCGGGGATATGTAAAGGCCGGACTTCTTGCACCACCTGACCCAATTGCCAGCGGCTCGTTCGCCTGGGCTGCGTGTAGGGTGCGCCATCATCCGCGGCCAAGACCTCGCCACGGAGGTCAACGAGTTGCATAAACACATTGTAATCGTGAGATGGCGGAACGTAGGCTTGCCAATACAAGGTCGCGCTCACTATCTCGCCAGGCTGGATGACGCGCTTGTTCAGATCGTAGCCCAGCAGAACCATCTGGTTTCCAAAATTGACCTCAGTTGAATGAGCGAGTACGCCCGGCTCAGGAAGCAGCCTGACTTGCGCCAGTTCCACTGAATCTCCCATCGGCTGTCCATTCGCGCCGCTCGCTTGCAGGCGTGGGCCGTTGGGCAGATATAATCCAACGCGGACAGTGACATCGTCGGGCGCGTGGGCTGTAACGGGGATGTTTACCTGGTACGTATCGGAAAAGACATCGCCGGGCTTCCAGTAGCGCGTCGTTTGATTGGTCACGCCACGCGGAGAATCGAGTTGCGCGGAAAGCGTCCCGGCCGAGTTGAGCAGATGAACGAACACTACATAGTCTTCATTCATCGGCGACAGCGCCTGCCAATACAGCACCACGGACATATGGTCGCCCGGACGCACAGTATCCTTGTCCACAGCGTATCCCACCAAACGCGCCTTGCCTTCAAAAGACACATCGAGCCTGTGCGAGATCGTGGCGATCTGTCCGGGGGTCAGCACTGGCGGTCTCGTGTTGACCGGCGCACTCACCTCCAACTGGATCGGTGGCGGCACAGCCCACCACGGATTGAGCGCACCTTGCCATGCTGCGTAGACAGACAGAACACTCAGCCCGCCAAAGATCAATCGGCGTGAAAGAGTACGATATAAAGCGGGCGATGCCGCAAAGACAAAAAGCAGTGGCATTATCGCCGTATACCACACTGGGCCGTAGACTTCTCCACCAAACGACTCGGTGAACCCGCCAAAGTAGATGGTCAATGAGAGGCAAGCTAATCCAACGATAATGGCTCGGCTCCAAAGCCAGTCACTCTTGTCTCGAAGTCGTGCGATCAAGGCTGCAACGACCCAGAGCATCACGGGTACGAAGGAGAAAAGGCCGCGATCACCAACCAGCATCTCAAAGACATACTCGGGCACGTTCGACGCGGTGCGAAGTCCACCAATGGTAGGATTCAAGAGACTACCGGGAAAGGCGTAACCGGCTGGGTGCAACATGGGTGGGAATGGGTCACCCAGAATCCACCAGTCGAGTCCGGCCATCAATAGAAGCGGCGGAAGGGTACCGATCAAAAAGGGCCAGGCGCCGCGACGGTGATGCAGCACTGCATCGGCCAGGAAAAAGACCAGGAACAGGCCCGCTTGTAGCTCAAAGGTGAACGCCAATGCGGCGGCGAAACCTGCGACCAAAAGCCAGCGGCGCGAGTGCGCAAGATCTCCTGTGGATCGCAGCAAGGCATACAGGCCGAGCATTAAGCAAGCCGCGGTCGGGATATTGTCGTTGATGACCAGGCTATAGGGCAAGATCGTCGTGCCCAGCCCCAAGACGGCCGTCAGGATCAGTGCCAAAGTGTTGGATTGTGCCATTGAAGCAGTGAGCCGATAAAACAGGGCCAGTAGAAAAGCCGAAGGAATACCGATTAGCGTCAAGGTGAGCCAATAGTACGCCCAATCAGGTCGTTGAGGGCACAAGACGGCAAAGCAATAACAAGCACTGGCGCGTGGGTCACACTCTTTAGGAATAAGCTGGAGGCCAAAGACCCGATGAAGGATTGCATACAGCCCTGCAGCCATGAAAGACAGGACAGGCGGCTTGTCCGAGTAGGTGTGACCGTTGAGTTTAATAATGTCGCCAGTATGACCCGCCATAGTCGTGTTGTCAATCGCCCATGTCCCATGCTCCACTAGCGCTTCAACCGACGCCATGCGGGAGGCATCATTGAACGAATTGATATGGGAATGAGTGAGGAGGGAACATAGCGCGAGAAAAAAGACGGCCACGCCAACCGTCAATTTCCAACTGCCGCTTACGGCTGGAGGATGGCTGATGTGGAAGCGGCCTTTTTCTACTGGAGATTGGACGAGCATCTGACGCCTGTGATAGAGGAGCGGGATAGTTCTCTGTGTTGTAGTATGCCCAAGAAAAGTGAAGGTTGAACTTTCGCACCAGGGTACGCATGTCTGGCCGTACCCAAGCTGCCAAGCCACCAGATTAGATTTGTTTCTAGAGAGAGCATACCACGAAAAGATTAGAGAGAGATTAGTACCTGCAAAGCCGCCAGATTAACTTTGTTGGCCAATCAGGCTCCGTGGTGTTCCGATCAGGCCGTGCGACCAAAATCCGGTGGGCCATGTTCGCCTCAATCGTTCTAATCGGACGGCGTCAGCTAGACCTTTCACGGGGCGACAGCCTCCAAGTATCGTTTTGCCATCACCTCAGCGCAGATTAGCGAATTGCTCGCGAAAGTTCATCCAAGCGGGCCATTTCGTCTTTCGATAGGCGAAGCCGCATGGCTCCCGCACTTTCTTCCGCTTGATGGACCTTGGTCGCACCGGGGATGGTGACAACGGTCTCGCCCTGAAAGTGGATCAACCAGTTCAGCGCAACCTGAGCAGGCGTGGCACTGTATCTGGCGCCGCAACAGGTATCGCGTTCGGGCAGCGACAGATCGCCCGCGGTGATGAGTTGCACACGATAACCGGCATCCACCAGCCCGCGCCTCCGCTGCAAATCAGCGCGGAGCAAATGACGGTGGAAGCGCAAAAGGCGAGGCGCATCATGCTGCACGAATCCATTGACGACCTCAAGCGAATGAAAAGCGCCGGCGAAATTCCACCCGACGCTTACCTGGCGCGCATGAAGGACTTGCGCGCGCAGTTGGCCGATGCCGAAGCCAACCTCATCAAGCTCGGCGTGCCGCTGCAAGCCGAAACGATCAAATGCCCGAATTGTGGCGGGATGCTGCAGCTCGGCACAGACCGCTGCGAATACTGCGGGCAGACCGTCATCACCTAGATTGCGAATCTCGGATTTTGGATCTCGTTTCGATCTGGGCGTTCAATCCGAAATCCGCAATCTAAAATCCAAAATCAAACTTGACTTTTATCTGTCCCTGTGTACAATTGCCCCGGTTGGCAAGCATGGCCTTGCTGCCTGGCAAGGGACGGCACACGCCCATCAAGGCGCTTTTTGCCCCCGCCGGTTAGATCAAATTCAAGGCGTTGCTCCCCTCGACGCGCGTCCTGTGGACGGCGCCCACGCTTGGGCCGTTACCTGAATGTATCGCTGTGGCACTGGGATAAACTTGAGGTAAACCCAAAAGCCCAGACGCTTTGGCGTGTGGGCTTTTGCTCGTTTGCAATCAAACTATTTCAACTTGGAGGAAGCATGAACATACTGGGTCTTGCCCGCCATGGGCTTCAACCGTTTGAGCAGGTCGCCATCGTGTGCGTTCTGTTCACCGCGTTCCTCAGCCTGGCGTATGCCTGGTGGCTGCGCGGCACCGTGCTCAAGAAAGACAAAGGCACGGCCAAGATGCAAGAGGTCTGGAACGCCATCCGCATCGGCGCCGACAGTTACCTCGGTCGCCAGTTGCGGACCATCCTGCCCCTCATCGGCGTATTGACCATCGCCATGTTCTTGAGCGTGTACGTGGTTCCGCCGAGCAAAGAAGCCGAGTTCGAGTTTGGGGCCGGCAACGCGCAAATTGTCGTCGCCATTGGCCGCACCATCGCCTTTATCATGGGCGCCTTCTTCTCGCTGACGGTCGGCCAGCTCGGCATGAGAATGGCCGTGCAGGCCAACATCCGCGCCGCGTCGGCTTCGCGGCGTGGGTTCAACGAGGCGCTCTCGATCGCCTACTATGCCGGGACTATTACGGGCATGTTGACGGACGGGCTGGGCTTGTTTGGCGGCACCGTCATCTTTATGATCTTTGGCACCGCAGCGCCGGATGCGCTGTTGGGCTTTGGTTTTGGTGGGACGGTCTTGGCGCTGTTCATGCGTGTGGGCGGCGGCATTTACACCAAAGCGGCTGACGTTGGCGCGGATCTCGTGGGCAAGGTCGAAAAAGACATCCCCGAAGACGACCCGCGCAACGCCGCCGTGATCGCCGACCTGGTGGGCGATAACGTAGGCGACTGCGCCGGTATGGCCGCCGACATTTTCGAGTCCTACGAAGTCACCATCGTCTCTGGCCTGATCCTGGGACTGGCGCTGGTGGCGATTGATCCATCGCACAGCCTCAAGTGGATCGTCTACCCACTCATCATCCGCGCCATCGGCGTCATCTCCTCGATCCTGGGCACCTTCACTGTGCCGATCTGGGAAAAGTTTCCGCTGGCGTTCTTGCGCGCGCACGACGCGGAAGAAGCCATGTTCCGCTCGTACGAAGTCTCCAGCGTCAACACGGTGTTCTTCTCGTTCCTGCTGGCAAACTTTTACGCGCACGACTGGCGACTGTCGGCACTCACGGCCATCGGTGTGGGCTTGGCCGTGGCGTTCAACCCGCTCACTTCGTACTTTACCTCGACCCGCCGCCCGCCGGTCAAGGAGATCGTCAAAGCCACCCGGACGGGCGCAGCCACCACGATCCTCTCCGGCCTGTCGGTCGGGATGGAGTCCAGCGTGTGGGCGCTGGTCGTGATCGTCATCAGCTTCATCTGCGCGCTGTTGCTGTACAGCAGTCAGGGCTCAACTTATGTGTTGTACGCCGTGGCGATGATCGGTATCGGCATGCTCAGCCACACCGGCAACAACGTCGCCATGGACTCGTACGGGCCGATCTCGGATAATGCGAATGGCATCGGCGAAATGGCCTGGCACGACATGGAAGATGAAGAGACCAAGAAGGCGCGCCAGATCATGGCCGACCTGGACGCAGTGGGCAACACCACCAAGGCCATCACCAAAGGCGTCGCCATCGCCTCGGCCGTCATCGCTGCCATCAGTCTGTTCGCCTCGTTCATCACCGACGTGGGGCGGGTGCAGGTGCAGTTGGGTATGCCCGTGATGGAGGCCATCCGCTTGTCGGAGACCAAAGTCTTTGTCGGCTTGCTGTTGGGCGGTGCGCTGCCGTGGCTGTTCAGCTCGCTTTCGATCCGCGCGGTTTCGCGCGCGGCGGGCATGATCGTGGAAGAAGTTCGCCGCCAGTTCCGTATCCCCGGCATCATGGAAGGCACCAAGGTGCCGGACTATGCACGCGTGGTTGACATCTCGACCGCCGCCGCGCAAAAGGAACTGATCCCGCTGGCGACCATCTCGGTGCTCATGCCGCTGGCCGTGGGCCTGGTCTTGCAGGTGGAAGCCCTGGGCGGCTTTTTGGCGGGCATCATCCTCAGCGGCCAACTGCTCGCGGTGTTCATGGCTAACGCGGGCGGCGCGTGGGATAACGCCAAGAAGGCTATCGAGGACGAGCCGCGCGATCTCGTCGCCAACACCGGCAAAGGCTCGGAGCGGCACAAGGCCAGCGTCGTAGGCGACACGGTGGGTGATCCGATGAAGGACACTGCCGGCCCGGCGCTCAACCCGATGATCAAAGTGACCAACCTGGTCAGCTTGCTTGCCGCGCCCATCATCGTCAAGTACCCGCTGATGGGCGCCAACGGCCAGATCAATTGGATCGTGGTGATCATCGCCGCCGCGCTGTTGGCCGGCACGATCTGGGCCATCGGCCAGAGCAAGAAAGAAGCGCCTTCAATCGAGACTGCGCCGGCCCCGGCTGGCAAGTAAGAGCAACGGATTTCAAGATAAAATGGGAGAGAGCAATCCGCTCTCTCCCATTTTTCTACCTGTGGGGAGACCTGAACGACATCCCTGTGCCGTTCCTTTGCCGACAAAAGAACACGCCCCTCCGGGTCTTGACAACCTGCGCAATCTGCTGTAGATTGGCGACAAGATGAGCCACCCTTTCCATTGCAGATGACGGGATCAAGATAATGGACTTGAAAGCGCTCCCCAAAGCAGAACTCCACTGCCACCTGGATGGTATCTTGGATCCGGCCATGGCCTGGGACATCCATCGAGACGATCCCACCTACCCGATTGACCCCGGCCATTTTGAACAAGCCTATCCGATTGTGGGCATGCAGAGTTTCTTCCAGTGGTTCAATTATATCGCGCCGATCAACGGAGAACTGTTCAACTTTTGTCCGATACTGGGCCGGCACATCGAGCGGCTAAAAGCTCAACGGGTGCTCTATGCAGAAGTGATGATTGCGGCCAGTTACATTCCGCAGGATAAGGTTCAGGCTGTAGAAAAAGTCAGGGCCTTTCGAGATTGGGTCAACCAGCGAGAGTCGGGAGAGATCCAGATCGAATTCCTGATCGCCTGCGGTCGGAACAGGTCGCCTGAGGCGATGGAGGAGCGCGCAGAAAAAATCCTGCTGCTTTACGAAGCAGGCCTGATTGTCGGTGTTACACTGGCCGGCCCAGAGCAAGGATACCCGGTCAAGCCTTTTCACAAAACCTTTACGCGGTTCCACGAGGCCGGCCTGAACATAGAGATTCACGCTGGAGAATGGTGCGGGCCAGAGTCGGTCTGGGATGCGCTGGAATATGGGTATCCGAATCGGATGGGACATGGCGTGAGCCTTTTTCAGGATGCCCGGTTGATTGACATTATCCGAGACCGTCACATCCATATTGAAATGTGTCCTACCAGCAACCTCAAGACCGGCAGCATTTCCAAGATCGAGGAACACCCTGTTAGAAAAGCCAGGGAACTCGGCTTGAGCTTTAGCGTCAACACGGACGACCCAGGACCTTTTGAGTGCAGCATGGAATCAGAATACGCGCTCCTTGTGAATGTCTTGGGATTTCAAGAGAGTGACCTGCAAAGGCTGTACGCCAATTCGTTGGAGGCAAGGTTCCAGCCCGAGTTGCGTATAAGCCAAGTTGATACCCACACAAACCGACCCAAGTGAGGTGCCCCGAATGTTACGAGACTTGATCCTAAAGAACCGAAGCTACCGCCGTTTTCATCAAGACGTTGCCGTCGAGATCGAGACACTGAGAGAACTGGTGGACCTCGCCCGGCTCTCCGCCTCATCGGGCAACACACAACCGCTCAAGTTCGTCCTGTCCTGCGATCCGCAAAAGAACGCGCAGATATTTTCCTGCCTGGCCTGGGCCGCGTATCTCAAAGACTGGCCCGGCCCGGCAGAAGGCGAGCGGCCCTCGGCTTATATCGTCATTCTCGGCGATACCCAGATCAGCCAGTCCTTTAGCGTCAACCACGGCATTGCGGCTCAAAGCATTCTGCTGGGCGCGACGGAAAAGGGACTGGGCGGCTGCATGATCGGCTCGATCAAAAAGCCGGAACTCGCCCAGGCGCTCAACATCCCGCCGCACTACGAGATATTGCTCGTCCTGGCGCTGGGCAAACCCAAAGAGACCGTGATCCTGGAAACCGTTGGCCCGGACGGCAACATCAAGTATTGGCGCGACGGCGAGGGCCGGCATCACGTCCCCAAGCGGACACTCGAGGAAATCATCATCGGGTAACGTAAAATGCCTTTCAACTCGCCCTTACCGGAAACGCTCGCTCTGGCCTTGAGCGCCGCCGTCGTCGTGATTGCGCTTTATCTCTCTGTGCGGCTATGGCGGCGAGGGAGATTCCAGCGCAAGGCCGTCAAATCGCTGGGCATCCCGGACCTGCTGCAAGTCACGCCGGAAGAATTCGAAGAGATGGTGGCCGAACTCTTCCGCTCCTTTGGGCATCAAGTGAAGCGGGGGGGCGCGCGAGACAACGTCGAAGCCTACTGGTGGTCAAAACCCGCAATGGCAAAAAGTGGATCGTGCAGAGCAAACGCCAGCGCGGGAGAATGGACGATCTGCCCGTGCGCGAGCTGGAAAAGCTCGTGAGGTACGAAAAGGCCGACAAAGGCGTCATGGTGATCACCGGGACTTTTACGGAACAAGCCCGGCACTGGGCCGGGAACAACTCGATCGCTCTTTACGATGGCGACGAGTTCTTGAAGGCGTTCAGAAACCTGCGGGCAAAATAGGTAGAGATTTGAAAAGCGAGGCAAAATGCCAGATACACTTGCGCTGCTTCCTACGCCACGCCATATCGAAATGACAGAGGGCACATTCGCTTTGACCGACCAGCAGCTCATCCTGTTAGACAGCGCCGCACCGCAAGCCTTGCACTTTGCCGCCGCGCGTTTTCAGCGGAGCCTTTACGAGCGCGCCAGCCTGACGTGGCAAGTCGTCGCCAGCGCCGCCACACCCCGCGAACTGATCGGGCTGACTCTGCGCGTGACGCCGGAATCCAACAACCCTCCCCAGGGTTACGCACTCGTCGTCGCGCCCGACGGCATCACCGTCACGGCGACCGATGAGGCCGGCATCTTTTACGGCGTCTGCACCCTGATCCAAATCTTGGAATCTCAAATATCCAATACCCAATACCCAATCCCCGACCTCCGACTTCCTGCTCTACGCATCACCGACTGGCCGGATTTCCCCGCGCGCGGAGTGATGCTCGACATCAGCCGCGACAAAGTGCCGACCATGGAAACGTTGTTGTCATTGGTAGATATGCTGGCAGGGTGGAAGGTCAATCAGCTCCAACTTTACACGGAGCACACATTTGCCTACCGCAATCATCCGGAGGTCTGGGCCAACGCCTCGCCATTCACCGGCCAGGACATTTTGGAATTGGATGCGTACTGCCGGCAGCGCCACATCGAGTTGGTGCCGAATCAAAACTCGTTCGGGCACATGCACCACTGGCTGATTCACCCGCGTTACGCGCCGCTGGCCGAAGTCACCGATGGTTTTATGACGCCGTGGGGACATGAAGATGGCCCCTTCAGCCTGTGTCCCCTAGACCCAGGCAGCCTGAAACTGGTGCGCAGCCTGTACGACGAATTGCTGCCGCACTTTTCAAGTCGCAGGTTCAACGTGGGCTGCGACGAGACGTTTGACGTGGGCCAGGGCCGCAGCAAGGCCAAGTGTGAAAAGCTAGGCGCGGGCCGCGTGTATCTGGATTTCTTGCTCAAGATTTACCGGGAAGTCAAAGCGCGTGGACACACCCTGCAATTCTGGGGCGACATTATCGTGCAGCACCCCGACCTCATCCCCGAATTGCCTCAAGACGCCCTCGCGCTCGAATGGGGTTATGAGGCCAGTCACCCCTTCGACGCGCACGGCGCGCAGTTTGCAGCAGCCGGCATCCCGTTTTACGTCTGCCCCGGCACATCGTCGTGGCGCAGCCTGGCCGGACGCACCGACAACGCGCTCGGCAATCTGCTGAACGCCGCCGAAAATGGCCTCAAACACGGCGCGACCGGATATCTGAACACCGACTGGGGCGATGAAGGCCACTGGCAAATCCTGCCGGTCAGTTACTTGGGCCTGGCCGTGGGCGCAGCCTACTCGTGGGCGCTCGACGCCAACCGCGACATGGATGTGCCGCGCGCGGTCAGCTTGCACGCCTTCCACGACCCAACCGGCGCGATGGGGCGCGTGGCTTATGATCTGGGCAACGTCTACAAAGTGGTCGGCATAGTCCCTCCCAATTCGTCGGCGCTGTTCGTGGTGCTTCAATGGCCGCTGGAGCGAGTGCGCAGCTTCCAGGAAAGCGTGCCGCCGTCTGCCCTCCACCGTACGCTGAACACGATTGACGAGGCGATGCGTCCGCTGGCAGAGGCCCGCGTCGCGCGGCCGGACGCCGAGTTGATCCGGCAAGAATATGTTCTCACGGCACGGCTGATGCGCCACGCCTGCCGCCGTGGACTCTTGGCGTTCGAAACCGACCCGGCCCAAGCCTCTGCGTTGCGCCGCGCGCTCGACCGCGATATGCAAGAGTTCATCCATCAATACGGGCAAGTGTGGCTCTCGCGCAACAGGCCGGGTGGGCTGACCGATAGCGTCGCGCGGCTGGAACAGGCACGGCAAGACTATCTGGCTGCATAACACCATTTTACCCAAAAGATGGCATAGCATGTCCCAACTCCGTTCCGAAATTATGGAACAACCCTCTGTCATCCGGCGACTGCTGGACATGGAAACCGACCGCGTAGCCAGCATCGGACACGCTCTGGCCGGGCAGGACATTCGCTACCTGGTGATCGCGGCGCGCGGCACGTCTGATAACGCGGCTCGATACGGGCAATACGTCTTCGGCGCGCTCAACCGGCTCACGGTCGCACTGGCCGCGCCCTCGTTGTTTGGCCTGTATCAACGCCCACCGAGCTTGAAAAGCGCGTTGGTGATCGGCATTTCGCAGTCGGGCCAGTCGCCCGACATCGTGCAGGTGCTGGAAGAGGCCCATCGGCAAGGCGCGCCGACCATCGCCGTGACCAACAACCCTCACTCTCCGTTGGCTGAGGCGGCTCAACATGTGCTGGAACTGCACGCCGGTGAGGAACGCAGCGTCGCTGCCACCAAGACTTACACCGCGCAATTGGCCGCGATAGCATTGTTGGCGTTGAGCCTCGCCGGCCAGTCGGCTCGCCCCAACGCGCTCGACCTGATCCCCGACGCGATGGAAAAAGCGTTACAGTCCGAACCGGCAGCCCAGTCCGCCGCCGAACGGATCGCCCACAACAGCCGCTGTGTGGTGGTGGGGCGCGGCTTTGACTATGCGACTGCGTTCGAGACCGCGCTCAAGATGAAAGAACTCGCCTACATCGAGGCGGAGCCCTACTCTTCGGCGGACTTTCGCCACGGGCCAATCGCTATGGTGGAAACTGGCTTTCCCGCCGTTCTGGTCGCCGTGGGCGAAACGATGCGGGGTGAAATGATCGAACTGCGAGATGCACTGCGCGAGCGTGGCGCCAATCTGGTCGTGCTGGGTGATGACGAAACCACCCGCCATCCGGATGACGCCTGGCTGCCCGTGCCAAGTGGCTTGCCCGAATGGCTGACACCACTGGTGGACGTCCTGCCAGGACAACTCTTGGCCTACCACCTCACGCTCGCGCGTGGCAGCGATCCCGACCGTCCGCGCACCTTGCACAAAGTCACACTCACTTACTAAGGATACGAGCAGCATGACTTTTGAGGGTATCGCCATGATAACAACTGCTCCTCTGCGCACCATCGCTGATCTTGCGCCGGGAAACCATTTGTGTTGTCTGTACGAGACGGATGAGCAGCACCGAGCCGTCATTACGCCCTTCTTGCGCCGGGGCCTTGAACAGGGTCAGAAGGTAATCTATATCGTAGATGTCCGCACTGCCGAGACGATCCTGGGGTATCTGCGGGACGACGGGCTGGAAGTCGAGCCTTTTCTAACTCGCGGGCAATTAAAGATTTTGTCCCATGCTGCCACTTGTCTGCAAGAAGGCGTCTTTGACCCGGATAGGATGATTGCGCTGCTGCGCGCCGAAACGGAACAAGCTCTGGCCGAGGGCTATCCTGCCCTGCGCGTTACGGGCGAGATGACCTGGGCTTTGCGAGGATTGCCTGGATCCGAGCGGTTGATTGAGTACGAAGCCAGGCTGAACGAGTTCTGCCCTGGCAGCCAGTGTCTGGCGCTGTGCCAGTACGACCGGCGGCGATTTGAGCCGGCCGTGCTGCTGGATGTGTTGCGCACTCATCCCCTGGCCGTGATCGGCGCCGAGGTGCACGAAAACTTTTACTACCTTCCTCCGGCTGATCTGTTGGGCGGCCTGCCTCCCGCCGCGATGTTGAGCCACTGGCTGGAGCATTTGATCGCGCGAAAACAGGTGGATAAAGAATTTGCGCAACATCGCGCGCACCTTGAGGACGTGGTGACCGCACGCACCGTCGAACTCACAGCGGCCAACACGCAACTTGAACAAGGCATCGCCGAGCGCAAGCAATCGGAAGAAAAGTACCGCACGCTGGTCGAAAATCTCGACGACGTGATCTTTACGGTGGATACTCACGGATGCTTCACTTACGTGAGTCCAGCCATCGAACGGATCTCGCACTACACGGCAGAGGAACTTGTCGGGCAGCCCTTCAGCCAGTATATCCACCCCAACGATCTGCCGCGCCTGCTCGCCAACGTCGAGCGCGCCCTGGCGGGCCAGCCCGGCTCTGACGAATTCAGAGCCTTGGACAAGGATCGCCAAATCCGTTGGCTGCGGACTTCTAGCCGTCCTCTATTCGAAAACGGCCAGGTGGTCGGCCTGACCGGCGTCATAACTGATGTCACCGAACGCAAGCGCGCCGAGCAAGTCTTGCAGCAAAGCGAGTTCAAGTTCCGCAACATTGTCGAGAATTCGCAAGACGGCATTGCCCTGATTGACGAGCAAGGCATCATCATCGAATGGAACAAGGGCCAGGAGCGGATCACCGGGTTCAGCCAGGCCGAGGCGCTGGGCAAGCCGATGTGGGACATCCAGTTCCAAGCAACGCCGGAAGAACAAAAAAAACCAAAAACGTACGAGCAACTCAAAGCCTTCATCGTGCAGCTCCTCAGGTCCGGCCAAGCCTCTCAGTCGGGCCAGTTTCAAGAGTGGATCATGCCGCAACGCAATGGAACTCGCCGGACCATCCAGACCTTTATTTTTCCCGTCAAGACAGACAAGGGCTTTATGCTCGGCAGCATCGCGCGCGACATCACCGAGGACAAACAGGCGGAAGAGGCGTTGCAGCGACGCAACCGTGATCTCGCCTCGTTCAACCGGGTGGGGCAGACGCTCACGGCGACACTCGACGTGCCGCGAGTTCTGGAACAAGTGTTGCGCTCGGTGACGGAAATCGTTGGCGCAGAAGGCAGCTCGATCTGGCTGTGGGATGAAGAACAACCCGGCTGGTTGATCTGCCGGGGAGCCTCTCCCCAGGACCAAGCCACACACCTGCTCAACATGCGTCTCAGCCCCGGACAAGGCATCGCCGGCTGGGTGGCCAAGAGCGGGCAACCCGCTATCATCCCCCATGCCTACGATGACCCCCGGCTTGCCTTTACGGTTGACACACAGACCGGCTTTCGCACCTCCTCGATGATCGCGGTGCCATTGCTTGCACGCGATACCGTCATCGGCGTGCTGGAAGTGGTCAACAAGCTGACGGGCGAATTGGACACGAGCGACTGCTCCGTCGTCGAGACACTGGCGGCCTGGGCCGCGATTGCGATTGACAATGCCCACCTGGTCGAGACGCTCCGTGAGCACACCCTGGAATTACAAGCGCACAACGAAGAGCTGGACGCCTATGCTCACACCGTGGCTCACGATCTCAAGAATCCACTGAACCTGATCGCCGGATACGCCGATGTCTTGGAGCAGGATTACGCCGTCTTGCCGGACGACGAGCGGCAGCACTGCCTGCGCGTGATTCGGCAATACGCCTACAAGATGAGCAACATTGTCGCCGAGTTGCTTCTGCTGGCAGAAGTGCGGAAAACGGATGTGGACCTCAAGCCGCTGGACATGGCCGGCGTCGTAGACGAAGCCCAACAACGCCTGGCCGACATGTTCAAAGCATACCATGCCAGCATCATCATCCCCGCCGCCTGGCCGCAAGCATCAGGCTATGCGCCGTGGATCGAAGAGGCATGGGTCAACTATATCAGCAACGCGATCAAATACGGCGGGCAGCCGCCACGTGTGGAGCTGGGCGCCGATGTACAGCCGGATGGGATGGTGCGCTTTTGGGTGCGCGATAACGGCACGGGTATCCCCGAAGAACAGCAGGCACGCCTGTTCACACCGTTTACGCGGCTGGCCCAGGCCCGGGCCACGGGCCACGGCCTGGGGCTATCCATCGTGCAGCGCATTGTAGAAAAGCTGGGGGGACAAGTCGGCGTGGAAAGCCAACCGGGTCAGGGGAGCCTCTTTAGCTTTACCCTACCGGCTGGCCGCGTTGCCAACGGCTGAGAGCCTGTCTGAAAAGTAGGGCGACATGGCGCGAAGCGTGTCGCCCTACATAGGTGGTTTCGGTGCGAATGGGGTAATGCTTGAGCCGGAGAGCATTACGCACTTGATCGAGCAGGGTCTGGTGTTGATTGCTCACGCTGCGCCTCGCGTTGTTGACTCGATAGAAGTTTGGTTATATACTCATGCCATCGTCGGCCATTCCCCTTTGCTGTGATCTATTATACCCGACATTCAATCTGTCACGCCCAGCGAGATCGAGATTCAACTACGCCAAGAGCGATTGGATGCAGACACGCTTGACCCTCAAGCCGGGCCAAAAGGGCACCAAGAAACTGATCGCCGAGTATGGCGACCCGTTAGTGTGCATCCGGTACCGCTACGATCCCCAGAAAAAGAAACGCTAGGCACAGCCCCCTGCGGGCAAGACCGTCGAGTTGATCCTCGAAGAAATTGATTGGAAGCCCAAACGCAAAGCGGACTCGTCGGTGGAGGTCAAAGTGGAATGGGGCGAGGCGGACCTGGGCCGGCAGGTGAAGCAGGCCGGCGGCAAGTGGAATCCCGCGAAAAAGGTGTGGGAGATGCGTTATGACCGGGCCGTGGAACTGGGCCTGGAGGGGTGCATCAAATCGGCGGAGACGCCGATGGTCAAGCAGCCCAAGCCTCGGCCCAAATGAGACGCGGTCCGCCGGATGAGGTGGCATGAGGAGGGATATAGATATAGATGGTTTAAAAGCATATGGATTTATATTGTTTTATCTACATTTAGATACTTGTATCTAGATGTAGATGCCGGTATTTCCGTCGAATTATAGTTAGGCCCGCCCTTCCCTGTGCGGCAGGAAAGCTCAAGACGATGCATGTATGGACTCGTCGTAGTGTGAGGCTGTGACAGCCAATGGTAGCGGGAATCATAGCTCTCATCCTGTCTGCTATGAGCTTTTTGTGGATTTTTCTGGCTAGTACGCGAGCCAAGAGAATAACAATCCCGGTCGAGTTTTGGCTCCTTTATATGATTACTGTCGGGTTAGGAGCAGAAGTGCCCAAGCTGGTATACCTCGAAAACAACGCCGTTTGGCTGAGAGAATACTTGTACCCTTGCTCAAACAGCTTGATATCTGTGCCAATCGCCCTTGCTGGATTGAACTGTCTCGTGAATGCGCCCCGCGTTGTGGATGGTTATAGGAACTCGGTGATTGGAAAACATATAAAGCGACACGAGAATAGAGAGAAGGAAATTGGTAATGTGCGGCTTTTGGGCACGCTCGTGTTCGTTCTATCTCTTTTGCTTGTTTTAGTCTTTGTTCAAAATGCGGTGATATTGTATGGTTGGTTATCTCGCCAAGTCAATCCTTGAACAGAAGCGGTAGAACTTCAAGATATGAAAGAATATTAGCACAGGCAAAAAATGTTCATATACGCAGGGTGTCTCGTTTCTTCATGGCAACGGGCCTAACACTGGGTTGGAGCCGACGCGCTTCGCGCGACCTCACGAGTGGCACTTGGCCTGTTTGTCGTTCTGGTTATCGTAGCGCGCCTTGCCCAGCCCGCGCGCGGCTCAACCCTGACCGTTAGGCGCAGCATGAGACCTCGCGTGCTAATTCGGATACCGCTAGAGAAAACTATGGTTGATAAACTACAAGCAGCCCTTGAACTGTCCGAGGACATCCTGTCCGGGATTGAGACGGAGACCATCAATCTTGCTGCGGCTGCACTCCGCTGCCTACGCCTAGCCCGCCTGATGTCGGATGTGTCTGCCATTGAGTGGTTACAGTATGAGGCTATGGGCTATCCGAAAGAGCAAGAAGGACTTGTCCGTAAAGAAGCATTTGATATTGCTCTCGCTCATGGCCGAAGCGAAGTTAGTAGTAAGGATAGCGAGCGGCGGGTGTTCCTAGAGCTAGCCGATGAACTGACAATGCAAGTCCAGACAGCGCAAGAAGCCTTGAAGAATTTTACAACAGAGGGAGCTTCCGTTTCTGGTGATGCTGCTTGGAGAGCGATGAATGAGTTGACATCAACTGTCTCTCGTAGCACGGATTCGCTGCTTAAGCTCGTCCAGACTGCGCAAAGCAGGCTTTGCATCCTACGCGGGCAATACTATGCTTACGCCCTATCTGTAAACTTGGAGCTCAAGTTTTCCCAAAGGGCCGAAGAGGTTTTTCGCTCATATCGTCTATCCGTTGACAACCAGTTTATTCAACTAGCTCCGGAATCTCTAAAGAGACTCGATGCAGCCTACGAGCGCCTGTCATCGGCAAATCCAGAAAGCTGGTCACAAGCTCTTACATCCTGTCGGCGCGTCTTTCAAGAACTTTCCGATGCCCTGTTTGAAAGATGTTGCAAAAGCGGAAAGGAAAAATCTTACACCACGTTGTCAGGCAAGGTGCTGGATGTGTCTGGGGAAAACTACCTCAACAGACTTTTCGCTGTAGTGGACTCACTCGAAGCTTCAAGGTCTCAAAAACGATTAGTAGGTTCAGAATTAATGTACGTTGTAGATTGGATTGAAAAGCTATATGACATTCTCTGCCGAGGAGTCCATAAACTAGATACACCGTTAGCGTATGAGGATGCCAGAGCTGGGATCCTTCACACTTATATGTTGCTCGGAGATATCGCCGTGCTTTTGTTAGGCAATGATGAAAATGGCATACCATCTGCTTGACTGCGACACATTGTTAGAAAGCAATGCGCCTAACACGCGCATGGAGCCGACGCACTTCGCGCGAACTCACGAGTGGCGCTTGGCCTGTTCGTCGTTTCAGTTCACGCTGCGCCATCCGCTGGGCCCGCGCGCGGACACGCTTTGTCAATACCCAATTTGCCGAATGGATGTGGCATAGGCGCATGAGAGTAACAGTGTTGAAAACCAACTTTTCAACCCGCGGTCTGCGTGACTTGGCTTCAATCTGACCCTATCGCCC
>Ga0315279_10000324_pt1 | contig 99677 bp, 100 predicted proteins | sample YL17G06_20_MG_FD_203694 | JGI IMG/M metagenome (GOLD analysis project Ga0315279, IMG submission 203694) | Sediment microbial communities from Yellowstone Lake, YNP, Wyoming, USA - YL17G06_20 | ecosystem: Environmental > Aquatic > Freshwater > Lake > Sediment | place: USA: Wyoming | collected... | reverse complement strand
ATGCGCTTACCCGGGGCTCTTTCGCGGCTTGCCGCGCCCTTCTTCAGCACTCAAGCCGAGCCATCCTCCAGACGGCGTGGCATGTCGAGCTTTTCGGCAATGTCTGTTTGACGTACCGATGAAACTCTTTATTTTATAGTGCTTGCGCTTTTGCCTATGCATGGTGTCATTATGAACCTTTGTGGTTCATTCGCCTCTTCGCTCCCGATCGTGGTTGATTGGGAGTTGCATCTAACTGTTAAATGGCTTTACGTGAGTAAGTAGCCAAGCTATTTCTGAAGCGTGTTTCGGAAATATAAGGATTACGTATCGGGAGAAACGTGTCTGCTTATTGTAGACTTTTAAAGGGGTGAGCATTGATTTATCAATATGCAGGGACACAGTCAGGGCGGAAACCGCGAGGGAACGGGAGCAAAACAAGTCGTTTCCGCCGGCGGTGTGGTTTTCAGAAGCGGTAATGATGGATTTGAGGTAGCGCTGATTCAAAATAGAGGAATCTGGGGTCTGCCTAAAGGCAACGTTGAGAAAGGCGAAACGCTTGAGGCGGCCGCCCTCAGAGAAGCCAGAGAGGAAACGGGCTTAGTAGGTGAGTTGATGGGAAAGATCGGTGAGATCAGCTACAGTTTCGTCAGGAATAGACGCTATTTGAAGACAGTTCATTTCTATCTTGTGCGTTGTGTTGGAGGTTCTGTCAATCTTCATGATTCTGAGGTTGATGAGGTTAGGTGGTTCAGTGTTTTGGATGCCCTTCGCGTCATGAAGTATCCTGGCGAAAGAGGAATCTTGAAGAAAGCAAGTAGCATGCTGCACTGATGCGGCAACTCCTTTTCTTTGTGTTTATGGAATAACTTTTATGTTTGTTGCTGTGTTCTTGCTATAGCATGACTGGTGCCTCGGTAGCTCAGCCTGGTAGAGCGATAGCCTTGTAAGCTGTAGGTCGTGGGATCAAAGCCCGCCCGAGGCTCCATATCTCTCCACACCAGAATCTACGTTCTTTTCGTCAAAGAAGCATGCTTCTGTCGTTTTCTTGTCGTGACAAGCAAGGCGCCATGGGATTAGGATTCGAACCCGTTTCAAGATAAAGGCATAAAATCAACGTATGGGTTTCAATACATACTACGCAGAATTATTGTCTTGAGTTAGGTGTCTTCAGTCTCTGAACAGCATTTTCTTCCCAGCTTCTGAAATTCTCCAGTTTGTCTTTCCAAAAAACTCTCCATGCCTCATTGAGCAAAGCTCTAACACTGTCATCCTTCTCGTTTGTTAGAGCCTCCCGCGGGATCACGGATATCCCTGAGTCTCTTAGCCCATCGAGAGTGAGTTTAGCTAGTTCTCTTAGAAGGTCTTCAGGATAGGCGTATTGATACTAGACCTGTGGTTTCCGCCAATATTTCGCAACGTCAGTCCATCCTGAACCTATTTCAGTTGTTGCTTCATCGAAGCCCAAGTTCTTAAGAGCAGCGCGCGCAACTAGAACAGCCCCGAACAGGAAGAACAACCGCAACAAGACTCTTTCAACCAATTGTTCTAGCACTCTCAAACAATCAACACGACATCTGAGACTGAACCTTTGCCCCGATATCCAACATGATCCCAGAAACACCCAGCCTAACGATCCGCATGGAAGAACAAGAACAGTTCATGTTCACGTACACAGACAGAATTCCGCAAAACAGCATACAGACTCTTAACACAAACATGGCTTCCAGAAACTCGTACAGGTCTCGACTTCTTCCAAATTGCAAATAACAACATAAAGACGAACTATCTGTTCATCAACTCCCATCAACTTAAGCGTCTAATGTACGGTTCTGAAACCTGCTCATCTGCGGCAGACGAGTCTTGCTCTGGAATAAGCAAATGGGCTTAGGCACCTTACGAAAGCTGATTGTCAATCTGAATCCCAAACCCAGAACATCAACGTCGAAAAGAAAGAAAAAAAAGGCGCGCGCTGCGAACCTTCCATTGTCAACAGCCATGTCTCAACCGGTCCGCAAACACACAGAGTCTTATATGCATGCACGGCAAAACCTGCTGCTGAGGAAGCCAAGCCGCTCATGCGAGAATTCATCCTCTACTCACGAACTGGAAGAACAGACACTAACTGGACAAACCTGCACGACGCCGGACGCCTAGACGTAGTATGCGAGTGCATCATAGCCAGCTTGTTTCTCTCACACGGAATCCGCAAAGACACAGTCTTCCACGCAATGCTGAACGGACCAACTAACCCTCCGACCCACCTGCAGATAGAAGGCCAAACCCTTCACGACGTAAGAACCGACCAGCAAACATGGACCACCATCATGCACAAGATCCTGTCAGGCAAGCAGCACCCAGGCATAACCACAGACAAAACCAGCTTCGAAGCACTGGTCAAGATAAGAGCCAACACAAACCCGATATACGTGCTCGAAGAAGATGGACAAGACATAAACGCGGCGAAAATCAGCGTCAACCCAATATTTATTCTGGGTGATCACATAGGATTGCCAAAAACCGTCGAAAGATACACCCTTCGTTACGGACAGAAAATCAGCCTTGCAAAACAGCCCTACTTGGCAGCAACATGCATAACCATAATAAACTACGTACTAGACAAGAAGCCCCTCGGCTAGCGGACAGCACTATTCTCAATAATAACCGAAGGAAAACAGAACTTCGATGAAACCAAGCAGGAAAAACACACGGAACTTTTCGAAAGCGAACACCTCATCTTCGCAGCAAAACATGCGGGGGCGGTGCTGGTGACACACAATCGGGGCATATCCAGCCGCTTTTGCCTATGTGGACCAGAAGGCGCATCCGAAGTCCCGATTGCTTAATGCTTTTTGGTCAGCGCCGCAGCAGACACCTACGGAAGATTTTCAATCAGTATCCGAGGTAAACAAGGCTTTAATGTCATTCTTGCCACCAATCTCTGTGGTTGTGGGGATAATTGGCAGAACGAAAGGGCAAACGCGGATCAGAGACCCTTGAAGAGGTTGATGTTGAAGAATGCTCGTTCCTCATGGAACCAGCCCAAGTTGAAATCGGGTCAGGATACACGTTGCAAATAAGCTACGACGAGGATGAGAAACCAGTAGTTGACGTCAAGACTTATGGGCAAGTGGACCTGGCAAAGCTTCGCAAGGACATCCAAAAAGCTTACCCCAACGCACACATCAGGCGACTCAACGAGCTCCAGACAATAACCATAATCAAACCGCGAGCCAAGAAAAAGCCAAACGCAAAAAGAAAATTACACCAAAAATGAAAGCTCAACCCATAATTCGAAATTCCGATGGGAGATTAAATCCAAACTAGGAACTTCCCCATATAGCTTTTCTTTCCACAAACCACAAACCAACATCAAGAACAAAGGTTTTTCAGGAGCAAACAAGCCCACAGGTCGAGGCTTCGCAATATTTGCTGGTCAAACACCAATGGCAAGAAAGCCCGCGATTGGGTTTTAAGCACGCTGCTGACTCTAGAGAAAATTCCGAATGAATCGCTGAAAGTGTGAAAGCCACGGAAGAAAACAAGCAGTCATTTGAAAGTGGAAGAGAAGCGAATCTGAATCCGCTTTACGTACGGTCAGTAGTCAACTCCTTTGGCTCAGGAATGATAAGCCTCGTCATAGCCATTTACAATCTCATCATCGGCTTGGTAACCTTTGCAGGCTCGCTTATCGCTGGATACTTGGCAGACTTTGCAATAGACATTTATGGTTTTGGTTCTTGGCCTGCAAATTGCCTACGCTGTCTCAACCGTCGGCAGAGTATTAGGCACATCAATGCATCTGACGCTCGAAGAAACACCAAAACGCTGAAACAGACCGACTATGCTTCATCTGAAATGCTCATAACCGCGAGACTCAATGACACACTCTTTCCCTCCGATCCTCAAGAGAACTTCCTTCTTCGAAGTGACTTTCCCAATGAGCGTGAGCTTGCCACCAACCTTTCTAACGGCTTCTTTGGCCTTGAACCATAGCCTGGGCTTCACCGTAACAACAAGCTCATACTCTTCTCCACCATAGAGCACCAACTCCGCGGTATCTAGATCGTTGATTCTGACAAAACTCTTAACCTCCTTTGCCACAGGAAGCCTTTCTATCAGAAACCCAACATTGCTTACCCGCCTGATTTCATGAAGACACCAAGCCAAGCCATCACTGGAATCGATCGCCGCAGTAACTGCTCCTGATTTGCTTAAAGCCAAACCTTCCTGAAGCCTAGCACAAGGCATGAGAACAGACTCAACAAGAACTTCGCTTATGTCTTCCGGCGCATTGGCTTTGTCAAGCATAACCCTGAGCCCAGAAGAAGACTTGCCGAAAAGCCCAGTAACAGCGACAAAATCGCCAGGTTCTGCACCCATTCGCAATACAAGTTGCCCCTTCTTGGCTACTCCAAAAAGCGAAATGCTGACCGTCAGATCCGAGGTTTCACCTGTGTCTCCCCCAATGATGTACGCTCCGTACTCACGAGCGCCGGCGTTTAGCCCATCTCCAATGGCTTCTATGTCCTTCTTGGAAAAACCAGCCGGCAACCCTAAAGAAACGAGCAGAACCAATGGTTTCACGCCTTTTGCAGCAAAATCACTGACATTCATCACCACTGCCTTTCGGGCAGCCTGCCAAAGACTCATCCCTTTCGGAACATCGGTTTTGCCAACAAGCATGTCAGTTTTCAACACGGCGAGTTTGCCGTTACCCAAGTCATATGCTGAGACGTCGTCGCCGAAAGGCACAGGCATTCTCGGCATCAAATCCAGCTGATCTTGTATGATTTCGATGATTTTCCGCTCGCCCAGTACATCGGTTTTTTTCATTGGTTATCTCTTCAACAGCTTTTGATACGCTCAGCCTTTGTATTCCATCCCTACGTTTAACCCCAGGTTGATAATGCTTAAATTTCACAATGCATTCTGATATGGAAGTTTTGAGGTAAAAACGTTGCTCACGATCAGAGCTTTCAGGAAAGGGCTCGACGAAGAAGCGTACGTAAGGATCTATAACGCAGCTTTTTCTGACTACGACGACATAAGAACGATAACAATTGAAGAAATGAAGGAAAACGAAGAATCCCCCAGCTTCAGCGCAGATGGTATACTCTTTGCAGAGTGGAACGGAGAGACAGCAGGAATGATCGATGCCTATGTTGACAGGTTCAGAGAAGAAGAAAAGGGCTTCATCCAGTCGTGTGCTGTTTTGCCGCAGTTCAGGGGAAGAGGCGTGGCAAAAGCACTTGTCAAGAAAGCCCTGGAAATCCACAGACAAAGAGGAATGAAGTGCGCTGAAACATGGGCTCAAAAGGGAAGGCAGACCTGCATCCATATCTTCGAAAGCTTCGGGTTCCAAAAAGTGCGCTGTACAAGTATGATGACAATGACCCTAGGCGACGTCCCGTCAGACATGGGTGAAAACACCAAAGCCAATCTGAGGGAGATGCGACTCAAGAACGATGACGACATTGCGCTCTTGAACAGGCTTGACAACGAATCGTTCAAAGAGCACTTTAACTACAGACCTAGAAGCGTCGAAGAGACAAGATACAATCTGCTCGAATCGCCTTGGTGTCAAAACCCAAAGGTCCACTTTGCAGCTATTGACAATCAGCCAGTAGGATATGTTATCACAGCAATTGACTTCAGGCTCGTCAAGGAAAAAGGTTCAAAATACGGATGGATCTGGGACATTGGAGTCCTGAAACCTTTCAGAAGAAGAGGAATAGGCACTAGGCTGATGATTCAAGGATTGCACGTACTGAAAGAACAGGGTATGGAAAAGGCTCTGCTTTACGTAGACGACCAGAACCCGACGAAAGCCATAAAGCTCTACGAAAAAGTCGGATTCAAAGTCATGCGAGAGAACCTGATTTACCAACTGCTGCTTGCTTAGCCGACCAGCGTATGGGACTATCCCGTGAATCAAAACCGTCAAAGCCTTCTGCGATTTCCATACACAAATGGCACGTGCCAATGCACTGTTCATCTTAAACAACCAAAACGGTCCAAGAGGCATTTAGTTCGAACTAGAATCATCCTGTTAAAGATAAGAAAACCATTTTCCCCAAGCACATTGCATAAGTCTGTTCGCTTCAGCTTAAATAGGTGGGAAATTAGAAAATGACATAGGCGCCTCGGTAGCTCAGCTCGGTAGAGCGGCTGCCTCGTAAGCAGCAGGCCCCGGGTTCAAAGCCCGGCCGAGGCTCTCCTGATGCGAAGTAATGTGTATTTGTGTTCTGCGTATAGACGAGAATGTTTATTAAATATCAAGATTCTGGATGTTTACCGCAAAGCCAAACGATAGGGACCTGCTATGCCTTCCTTTCATATCCATCAACACGAAAGCAGATTAAAATGCCCATACGAAGGTTGTGGAAAGAAGTTCGAGAGGCCAGCCGTCCTTACTGACCATTCCACGTTGCCAAGAAAATCATTTTATGCATGTCCCCATTGCCAATCAAAAATAGACATAATCGTGCAAGACTTGAGAGTCATCGACATCAAGCCCATTGAGTATCCGAAAGTCTTTGATTCGCCGGCCAAGTGCGCTCACTACTCAAGCCTCTTGAATTCCACGTCTAGAGAAATGCCAGTGCCCGACGAATGTCTTGCATGCCCAAAAGTGCTTCAATGCAGCATCAGAAAACAATGACTAGCCAATGATATGATTTTGTTTCGAGAGAATGTTTTAAATTGTACTTTCCAGAATTCTGTTCCGCTCAGTAGGAGCCAACCATGGGGGCTGTCGGCTAGCTTGGTCTAGGCTTGGAGACTTGGGCTCTCTAGACCCCGGTTCAAATCCGGGCAGCCCCATTATTGGACCAAGAAAGACAAATCAGTTGGAAAAATGATTGATAGGCAAAAGGGTCATCAGACGAGAAGAGCTCGTGGGGGAAAGAAACAGAAAAGAAGGTAGCGATAAGCTCACGTTTATGGAAACCTTTAAGATGGTCGCGCGCGCTATCAAAAGCAGAAGCATTTGCTATGGATTGGATGAATAAGCATCCACGAGGAGTTAAATGAACTCAGAAGTCAATTCACTTGGATCTCATCTCTCTGAAGAGTTAAATGTAACCACAGTTATTAGCGCGCTCAAGCTTGGAAAAAGCGTTACCCACGAACTAAAAGTGAAACTTTGGTATATCCGTACTGTGGAAGGATTGTGAGTAAGCCTAGGTTTTTTGATAGGCCTGAATGCCTCAACTGTGTTTTCAAGGGAGGTAGCTACTGCTGGAGGCAATGTCCATACAATATTTGGCGGAGAGAACCATTTTAGATTAAAGTGTGCGATCTCAGAAAAAAGGGGAATGTGCAGGAGGTCTCTATACACTGGCAACATAAGGCTTTTGTAAAGGGCATATCAGCATCCGCCACACTATAAGAAGCGGTGTTTAATGCCGAAGACTAAAGCCATAATAAACATTCAAAACGTTGTTGCTTCTGCCACGTTAAACCAGAAAGTTGACTTAAACGCTGTAGTGAAGAGTAATCCAGGAGTTGAGTATCGTCCAGAACAGTTTCCTGGACTGGTGTTTAGGATTAAGAGACCGAAGACAGGCACGCTGATTTTCAATTCTGGAAAAATGGTATGCACGGGAGCGAAGAAAGAACAGGACGTTTGTGACGCAGTGCATAAGCTTCACGGAAGCTTGGAAGAACAAAACCTCATATTCTACAAATAAGGCTTCATACGTTAATCGTCTATCGCCTTCGTTTGTACATTCCTCATCGTATTGAAATAGAACGCGCTCGTATCCGAAAACAGTGGAAAGTGTTTTATCTATCATCATCATAGACCATGGTTATCAAGATATATTGGAGGAAATTAAATGGCTAAATGTAAAAAATGTGGAACAGTTGTTTCATCGCCTAAGAAGAAGTGGACGATGGCTGGACGCCCATCCAAAGCTGGAAAAAGAACTCAGTTAGAAATCGGCCTTTTCGACTGTCCAAAGTGCAAGAAGCCCTTCCGAGAAGTACTAAGCAAGAAGATTATTTAGGCACACACCGAATACGGCCCAAAAAGGCAAAAGAAGTCGCAAGTAAAGCCGATGTGGATGGAGAAGGTACAAGGCATCAATTTTGCACCCCCCTCATTCTCCCATTTTTCAATCTCTTCTAATCTTTTCAGAAGTTCTAGTTCATCTGTTTCTAAAACACTTCTTTCAATTTATGGAATAAAGCGCGCGCATGAAACACCACTTCTTGTAGTGAAGCCTTTGGACACCTATTATGAAGCCTTAGATTCAAGAGGTGGAGGTTTCCCGCAGAACCCCTTTGGGCTTTCAGCGGCTTCACCAAAGCATCACCTGCTCCAACCCAAAGGCATCCTGAAAATTTGAGAAGAAAGCAAAGATGATTAGTCCGGTAATTCTAACTTCAGCTGACTTTTCAGGGTCTTATAGCGGTTTCTCACCGTGACCTCAGTGACGCCTGCGGCTTCGGCGATGTCCTTCTGTGTCTTCTTCTCGTTGTTCTGCAAACAAGCAATGTACAGTGCTGCAGCAGCCAATCCCATAGGGTCCTTTCCGGCAGCAGCCCGCTTCTTTCTGGCTTCTCGAAGAATCTGTATAGCAATTCCCTGCGTCTTGCCCGAAATTCCTGTTCTTTCAGCGATCTTTGAAACGTACGTAAGGGGGTCAGCGATGGGCATGTGCATATCAAGTTCATGTAGCAAAAGCCGGTAGCAACGGGCAACGTCCTTTTTGTCGACTAGGCTTGCCTCAGCGATTTCATGAAGTGCTCTTGGGGTTCCACTTCCGCGGCAAGCCGCATAAACAGCAGCAGCCGTTATGGCTGCGATAGACCTGCCGCGGACCATGTTCTTATCTAAAGCTTTACGGTAAATGACCGCAGCCTTCTCTTTGATTGGCCGTGGGATGTAGACCTTGTCTGATAGGCGGTCAAGCTCAGCCATTGCCTGGGCTAGGTTTCTGTCAACTGAAGAATGCGCTCTAGAACGGATCTGCCATTTCCTCAAGCGCCACATCTGCAGGCGCGTTGATAATGGAAGTTTTCTTCCGAAGGCGTCCCGGTCAACCTGGCTTATGGTCGTTGACAAGCCTTTGTCATGGACAGAATAAGATGTTGGCATCCCAACGCGGCTTCTTGAGGCTTTCTCTTCTTGGGTGAAGGCGCGCCATTCTGGTCCCTTGTCCATCATTTGCCCGTATAAGACGAGTCCGCAGTCGCCGCAGACAGTCTCACCAGTATCATAATCATGGATAAGGTTTACACTACCGCATTCTGGACACTTATCTCGCAATGTTTGCTGAGACCGTGCCACTTTCTTTCTTTTTTCCATCTTTTCTGTCTCTATCATATGGAGTATGGTCATAAGAGGATAACCTTCACAAAACGCAATTCCTCATATTGCGTATCAGGATTTGAGTGATTTAATTGTTAGTCCGCAGCGCGCGCTAGAAAGGAGGATATTACCGGTTGATGCTTTGTTCGGCAGGGTTTTCCTACTCTTTTGTAAGGGTTATTTCCATTGTCGAAACCATCCGTGCTCTGTTTTCGCCTTCTCTCGGTGGCATCTCCTCTGTTCCTATCGCGACTTTGCTTACTTTTAAGTCTTTTAGGAAGCGATTTCTGGTTATTTCAGCTACGTCAACTGCCGTGGTGATCGCTTGTCCTCGGGCTTTCAAGGTTATTTCCTTAGCATTGGATGCCGATAGGCTTGTGATAATCGCTAGAACATAGTTCATTACTGGTTTACTTCCAATGAAAACAATTCCCGATTTTTCCGCCATTTTCCATCACTCCTTTCATCATTTATTTTAACGTGTAACGTTGCTGTGTTCTTCTCGTCTTCAACATTAGAACGCTACTGCCCCATATTACGCAAGCTTCCTTATAAGGCGACTAAACAACCGAGCATAATGAGGATATTTTCGCGCGCATTCTAAAAACACAACTGTGACAGCCAAACCTAACTATACGACACGGAGACTTTCAGCTGCTTCACTAAACTATCGTCTCCTTCAATTTAAAGGCGTCCCGAAAATGTGAGAAAAAAGGAGAGTAACCTATCGTTGTTAGCTTTCTATTTAGTTTTCTTCTTACTTCCTTTTTCTTCTTTCCGGTTGGACTTTTAGACATGTCAAGACCTCGAATCTACAATACTAAGCGATTTCTATATACAATTTCGTATGAACTCGTTATCTTAACACATCATCCAAAACCTGTCCCAAACATGGTTATTAACAGTACTTGAACCCGTTTGGGTATGGGGACGGGCAGCCCCACGCGCGCGGCACGGGAGACACAAGGAACATTGGCGCTCGTTCTCTAAGGAGAATGGCGCGTGAGAAGAGACTAATAGTAGGCAAGGGCTCCTACGACAACGTACTTCTTTGCCCACCCTTGACAATAACCAAGAAGGAATGCGACGTTGCCCTCGATACTCTAGGCGAAATCCTGTCCGAAGTAGACAATCAGGTCAAGAATTAAGCAGTCGCGTACTCTTCGTGAGATTTCTCATAGAAGAATGCCAAAATAGTGTAAGCAGGCATGGAGTTCCAGAGAACTTGGAGTTACTAGGAGTCTAGACATCATGCTTTCAAGGCATTTAATTCGAAGCTGCGAAATGCTTCAGATAACTGCCACTTCTAACTCTCTCTGGTCAAAAGCCCAAGAGGTACCTTAGACTTACAGCTAGCCGTTTCACTATCGATTCCTGAAAAGCAATGCTTAAGATCGAAGTAGCCCATACATGAGATGACTTGAGAGGTGGATCGCAGATTCATCTAAATGTCAGGGCGATCACATTTGATGATTTCTATACCTTGCGGTATCCAGTGAGCCCAACAAGAGATATGGTATGTGTGATACTGGAACGGCTGAGACAGTTAGGACTGGATTTCAATGCCAGAAGATTCCTAAACCAATATAACGTGGAAAACGAACATTATCAAGAAGAGCGGAAAAAGACTTTACGTGAATCCCTGTTGGAATACACGGTACTGCGTGCCTTGACGGCATGTGGCTATGAGTCAGAAGCCATAGAAACAATCGCAAGAGAAGCGGTCGATTCCGGAAGAGCATCAAGAAAAACCAGGTGGTTTCCAAACGCAAAGCAGACTCTACGCAAACTCAGAGAGAACGGTTACAGACTCGGGTTGATCTCTAACACGCGATTACGTATCTCTGAAGATCAAATGAAAGAGTATGCCCAATTCTTCGATGCTGTGACGTTGTCCTATGAACACGGCTATGTTAAACCTCATCCGTCGATCTTCATTGTTACTCTCAACAAGTTGAGAGTGGATGCAAATCACTGCTTACACGTCGGAGACAATCCGATTTCGGATGTAATGGGACCCAAGAATGTGGGGATGAAGACAGCATTCATAAGAAGAGACAAAACGAAAACGCGCGCTGACATTGAGATAAGGTGCTTGACTGAACTGCTTTCATACGTTTGATGCGACGTTTGGAGCTTGGAAGTAGAGCATCATCAGGTTGGCAAGGTCACCGATTCCTATATGCTTAGAATCAACGCCAAGAGGCACCAATTGCATAGATTTTCGGATACTAGCTTCTGCCTGCATTAGGTGCTCTGGTGCTCTTTCACTTCTGATTTTGAAGATTCATCCTTCAGATTTTTATATCAAGAACTCTAGAGAACCTTCAAGGAGAGTTCGAACGCTGGTCGAAATAGGGAGTCTCAAAATCTATGATGATGATGTCCCCAAGCAAGCTAAAAAAGCTTGGGACAAATTGGCTGACTGGTACTCTGCAAGGAAAAAAGCGTCTTACGAATTCAAGATTTTGTTGCCGAGAGTCATGAGTCTTCTGAGCAATCTCTCTGGGAAAAAACTGATTGACATTGGCTGTGGTTCGTGCGCCTATTCAGCAGAATTTGCGGCAAGAGGCGCCGACGTCTTTGGCGTGGATATCTCCCGGGGAATGCTTGGAAGAGCTAGAGCCAGCATTGAAGCAAACGAAATAGATATACAACTGCTGATGTCAGATGCCCATTCCCTGCCCTACGTACACGATTCTTTCGACATAACTGTTTTCATGCTAACAATCCTAGACCCCGGAATGGTCAAGGAGGCAGCCAGAGTTCTAAGACCTAACGGGATTCTTCTGTTTTCTGATACACATCCATTAATTGAAGCGAAAGGACATTGGAAAAGCCAAAGAACTGGCGCACCCATACTCATAGAGGACTACTTTTCAAAAGACAAGAGAAAATGGCAAATAGAGTATGACAGAAAGCAAACCATTCAACTCCGATATCACACCAGAACGATCGAGCAATGCGTAAACATGCTTGCGGATGCAGGTTTCAGTATTCTCAGAATTGCGGAACCTGAACCTGTGAAGAGCCTCAAAAAACACGATCCAAAAGGCTACGACAAGTACTCACGAATACCGTACTTCATAATCTATCTAGCACAGAAACATTGAGCACCAAAAAGCCAATAGACCAAACACAAATTGGATTTCGCGATTCGCCAGCAACTAATTCCTGAAGCAGGCCACCACCTGAAGGTCAAAAACCATTCAATCCAATTGAGTCTGGAATAAAATAATCGTTCCCAATGCTAACTACCTGAGAGAGGGCTTCAGTCGCGCGCGCGACATAGGCTGGGGATGCGAAACACGATGCGATATGGTTGACCGTTCTATACTTAAACTGATGAAACGAGCCAATTGTCACTCAATTTGGCTTGGTTTGGAGACTTTTTCTCCAGAAGTGCTCAGGCAACTTAACAAAGGCTACACGATCGATGTTGCTCGCTCTGCAATCAATAAGATCAGGCAGACCAACATCAAACCACTCGCCTTCATAATGCTTGGAGGCCCTGGCGAAACGGTAAATACACTAAATACGACCCTAGCAGCTGTCCACAGGTACAAGATCAACTATACAAGGAGCATTATAATCTGTTGTCCTCGCTTCGGTTCGAAGCTTTACCGGCTCGCAAAGAAGCAATATCCTTTCATAGGTAAAAGCTGGAGTTCATTATACGAAATTGCCGGAATGGTGAAGAACAAGATCACTCCGGGCATTCTTCAAGAAGCAAGCTCCATAATGATGAGCAGGGAATTCATTTATGACAAAAAACCCCCAAGGCTGAGTACGCATCGCGGAAGTCAGGCTGAATATTGATTACAGATCAGCCGGAAGGCTGGAGCTTTTAGATGGGACGTTTTACTTATCATGCGCATGCAGTCTTCCACGTCCCTGTCGGAATCAAGCTTGAGGCGGCGGTCTTGTTCCCAGTTTCAGTGATTTTTCCAGTATCTGGTTTCCTCTCACGATCGTTAGTCTCACCGTTTCATCTGGTACTGTGTTCTCTTCGAGATAGCTTGTTATCTCGTCTCCATTTCTAACGCGTGACCCATTGGCTGCTATTACTACGTCGCCTATTTCGATGCTTGCGTTGTCTGCGGGTCCGTTCGGTGTGATTTCTCCTATTCTCCAGCCGTAGCTCACGTTCAGATGATACTGTTGTGCCATTTCATAGTCCATGTCGACTCCTCCAACGCCCATGTAGGAATGGTCTGTGTAGGTGCCATCTTCGACGAGTGCTCCTACCTCTTTGATTATCGTGTTTGATGGGATTGCAAAGGCCAAGCCTTGGGCATCTTTGACTATGGCAGTTGTTATTCCAACAATATTTCCGAGGGCGTTTAGCAATGGTCCGCCAGAGTTCCCGGGGTTTATCAGCACGCTCGTCTGTATGATGTTCGGTATTTTGTATTTTCCTATGTACTCTTCTTCAGTTATCGATCTCCCAAGTGCGCTGACTACTCCCGTGGTCATTGAGCCAACCAAGCCGTACGGGTTTCCTATGGCTATGACGCTGTCGCCTACCTTCAAGGTTGAGGAGCTGGCGACCTTAAGAGGCTTGAACTCGCTTGCGGGAGCATCGATCTCAACAACTGCTAGGTCCGCATATGGGTCTGTTCCTTTGACTGTGGCTGCGTATCCATTGCCGTTTGAGAATGTCACGCTCGCGCTTATTGCGCCATGTACAACATGGTTGTTTGTGATGGCAACCATAGTGCCTGAATAGTTGTAGATGAATCCTGAACCTTCGCTTGTCTCTGAAGCTGTCGTAACACGGATGAAAACTACGGAGTCTTTGACTTTCTCATATAACTCTGTTAGGCTCGTGCCATTCTGGTAGATCGTAACATTCTGATTGTAGACAGTCTGATTTCCCGATAGTCTTGAAACTCTGCCTTGGAGGCTTTCGATGCTTCCCTTCAAGTCGGTGATCTGCTGGAAAGTTGTGTAAGCAGTCACTAATCCTCCAACAACCAAACCGGACACAAATATAAGTATGAGAAAGGATGTAGACGACCTTAGATGATGTTCACTGTATTCGCTCATATTCTCACCTTTGTTCGGCGAGAATCAAGTTTTTCGCAGAAATAAAAGTTCCGCAGAACCAGCCTATTCCACTGTGAACCTTGTGAAGACCAGCAAAGCGATAATCAGGGTCACAGGGATTGCCACGAGAAAAGGGTAGACTGGCGAAGCGGCAAATAGGACTCCGCCGACGTAAGGCGCTACTATCGAGCTGAACATGCCAACTGTCTGCGGGATTGAAACCCAGCGAGCCCTGATTTGTTCCGGAGCCATAGGTCCAATTATCGCACTCATCAAAGACCAAGCCGTGTATGAGCCCCCTGCTAGGAAAAACACGAACAGCAGCGAATAGAAATTTCTGAATAGTAGCAGAAGAATCAAGTGGAGGCTGCACAAAGCCATCGATGCAGTTAGAGCATAGGACTTTTTCCATCTGTCCCCAACTCTGCCTAGAAGAATCCCCAGAATTGCAGAGCTGAAGAAGGTGAATGAACCCAAGATACCTATTTCAAAATCCCCATAACGATACTCTTTTACGAGAAGCTGCGGCACGAATGGTCTAAACATCATCAAAGTGAACATGATCAAGGCGAAGAAAACTGACAACACTAAGAGCTTTCTTTGTTTTAAGAGGGCGAAAAAAGAAGGCCCTTTCGAAGTGCCTTGTTCCGCAGATGTTGCAGCACGCTGACTCCTGACAAATAGAAGGCAGAAACATGCCAAGGCGTAAAAAGCTGAAGATAGAAAGAAGACTATTCTCATTCCGAGCAGGTCGGCCAAATAGCCGCCTAAGGCTGGCGAAAAGACGTAGCCTAGAGACCACGATGCTGAAATCATCGTAAAAGTCAGAGTTATCTTGCTTTTGTCAGCCGCGCCAACAACGTAAGCCGTGACAGTGGGTCCTCCGAGCCAAACACCCCACAGAACCATGCCGGGAATGGCTTGGACCCAATTGCCTGCGATAGAGAAGATTAATGGTGCGGGTATCCAAGCCGCCCATCCAGCGATCATGATTTTCTTGCGGTCGTATTTGTCGGCAAGTATGCCAGCCACCAGTAGTGATGATGCTGAGAGTAAGCTAGTGATAGCATAGAGTATTCCGACTTGAACAGCGTCTGCGCCGAGAGTTTGAGATAGGTAGACTGGCAGAAGATATGAATAGAGCCCATCTCCAAAGGCGCCGACCAAATTGCAGGCGAACAGCAGTTTCAGATCTCTGTTTAATACTTCGAAAGGAAATCCGAGACTCAACAATCTGTGGTTATGAGTCAGCGTCAATTCTCAGCCTCGGCGAAATTCGGATCGGATGAATCTGTCGTTTCTATCGCCTTGTAAGAAATCAGAGTATTTGTTCATGATTTGGCAACGTCTTCTTCCGGGAATCATGGCGCACATTAAATACGTACAAAAGTTTCGGACGTTCGTTCAAGTCTGTTTCCTTCTGTCAATCAAATCCAGCGCTTCTGGTCCCGTCCCAATCAACGTCACTGGTATCCCTGTTTGGTTTTCTGTTTCCTTTATGAGGTCCTTTGCGTCTTTTGGAAGGGCATCAAATGCCCTAGCGCCTCTGCATTGCGGGTACACGCAGTCGAGCTTTGTCAATGCTGCTTGTGTCGCACCGTTGATTCTTGCGGCTTTCTTTGCCAGCTCAAAATTGAATGGAGCCGATCGTCTGTCGCGACCTGTTCCGGATGCTGTCTCGAACCATCCGCGTTTGATGGCTTCCTCTTTCGATAGCTCTCCTGGTAGCGGTCCCGTGCCCACACGGGTTATGAAAGACTTGAATACAACTATCACGTCATCTACGCTAGTGGGTCCCACACCTGCTTCTGAGCATATTGCAGATGCGCTTGTATCTCGACCTGTTACGTATGGGTATGTTCCGTGGAAAAGCGAAAGCAGCAAGCCCTGAGTTCCCTCTAGAAGAACTTTTTTGCCAACGGTCATGGCGTCGTTGATTTGCCCTTCCACATCTGTCACGTATGGTTTCAGTTCGGGGATGTCTTTTGCGACTTTTGCCGTTCTTCGGACGCGCTCTTCAATAGCTGGTCCCACCCCCCAGCCTGTAGTGCCCAGGCCTTTGAGGTGTGCGCTTGACTTGTCCTGAGCGGAGTGCTTTTCCTCGATTATGGATGCTTGGCTGTCGATGCCGATTCGGTTCTTGACACTCGTTTCTTCCACTTCTTTGAGGAACTGCGCAACGTGAACGTTTGAGCCTGCACCGATTAGCAATCGGCATTTATCGTAGACGAAGCCGCCTGGAACCATGTGCAGCGCGTACCGTTTGCCTTGGTGCCAGATCGTGTGGGCAGCGTTGACTGATCCTGTTCTCACGCAGAAGTCCAGTCTGTCTTTCAGGGCTAAGTAGGAGATTATTTTGCCTTTGCCTTCGTCCCCCCAGAAGGCTCCAGCTATGACTGTGCAAGGCATGTTTTTCACCGCTGAATCAGTCTGGCTGAGTTTATATAAGGTTGATTGCCAGCTTCATGTAAAACACATTATCGTCACTGATTTGATGGAAAATCTTAATGAGAAGCATTGGAGCGGGCTTTAGCTTCCTTGTCTATCTTTTTCAGAAGCTTGATTACGCTCTTGCCTTTCGTCTCCAGTTCGTTCTTTGAGACAGTTTTTCCCATTGGGCAAAGGTAGTCAACGATAACGCCGTCCTCTTCGCTGTAAACAACTGGGTAGATCCGGCAACCCCGAGGTCTGAGTTTGTAAATCTTGCATCGTTTATTTTCGCGGTCATAGAAAACGCAGCATCCTCGGTCATTTCGAAGCTGCGCGTAGCCTTTCTCGCCACAGCTCGCGAAGCCTTGCTTCCCAGCGCCTGCGTTTTCCAAACGCATTATATCCGCGTTGGAAAGTAGCATCTCGGTTTCTGCGCAGCATAGACCACAGTGTGAACATCGCATGACTTACTCTGGGAAATCTCTCCTATTCTGGCTTTCGCTAGCATTCCGTCTTGGCTTCTATCCGCCTGCTGGAAAAAGGCTCAAGTTTAGGAGTTCGGCCCATGCAATGGTTCTTAGAGGCACTGTGAACACGTTTCGGTTGCCGTAGGTCACGCATTTGATGAAGGCGTGTTTTTCGAACTCGTCTCTTTGGATTTCTGCGAGTCTTACGTTTACTATCACGGACCCATCCTTCAAATGAAGGTTGACGTTTCTTCCTACGAAAGATCTGGCCGTGTTAATGGTGAATCCTTCCATGCTCCTCACCACTCCAAGTCTCTTTCTGCTATTCTGCCCCAGCAACGCCTGCAGATGGGTCTCCTTTCTCCCCTGAACTGGATGTAAACTTCAATATCGTTGCTTTTACAGTCGTCATGCCATGGATTTCTGCAATGTTCCATTATTGTAAACCTCCGGTACCCATGCACTCGGTCGTTTTTGCTTTTAAAGCACTCTGGGAAACAACAGTCTTGCGGCGTGGAGAGAGGCGAGTTAAAGTGAATGGCTACGAGGCCAACGTGGTGTGCTTTGTGAAGGAAAAGGCATGGAAAAGTGGCTGGCTAGTGAGGTTGACGAACAGGTTGTTCGTCTTTTGTTGTTCTTCTCGGTTCCGTAGTGGTGGGCGCCGCGTTGAAACCCTTGAAAACCATGTATGGGGCCAGCGTTTGCATGTTGCCTTGCGGAGTGCAGAGTGTGTAAGTGAACAAGGACTGTTCTTGTTCTTCTAGTTCTGAGCTGTCTTTGTTGTGCCTTGAGGGGTTCTATGATCTGTTGAGAGATGCGTGAGGCTTTTTTATGGAAATTGCCAGTATTAGAAGGCTAGGAAGAATCTATGGCTCCTGTGATCTCTGGCCAAGTCAATCTTGCGTTCCAGATTGTCATCTCGATCCTGCTTCTGGTTAGTCTTGCCCTTAAGCAAAGGCGTAAGCATTTGGCTCATGCGACCATGATGCTGGCTGCTGTTGTATTGAACGTGGTGTCTTTCTTCTCAGTAATGCTGCCTTCTCTGCTCGGTATGGAAATATTGAAGACAGATCCCTTCGGCGTAATCTCGATGGTCATAATAGCACATGCGAGTCTGGGTGTGATCACGGGGGTTTTTTCGGTGTGGTTGATTGCTTCATGGCATTTTCAGTCTTCTATTCAGAACTGCGTGAGAAAGAAGAAAATCATGCGGACGACTTTGATTTTGTGGCTGATTGTGCTTTTCGTGGGATTTATTCTCTACTATTTCCTGTACGGTTTCTAACAATAAAGCAACTCCGCTCAAAGCTCGGCCTTATCATAAATGTATATATCTGATCTCGGAGAATAGTCCATAGGGGAAAGCAAGTTGAGCAAGTTCTTGATGATGGCCATTTTGGCAACGTTAGCCGTGGCGACTTCGGGCTTGGCAAGACCCGCATTTGCAATAGTCCCACAAATTTGGAATGTCGTTCCGTATCCTGTTGATGGCAGTACATACTTGAATGTCACAGTCTATCACACTCCGGAAATTGCAGGACATTACGTGAATGTGATCATGGTGACGATGGACACAAACTCGGCTAGTCTCATCATAGGCGTTCAGAATCCGAACCCTGATGACACTTTCTTTGTTCAATACGATCTTGGGCCGATTTCGGGAACTCCGACTGTTCATGTTGAAGCTCACTGCACGATAGATGGGTGGAGCGCTGAATGGATAGGTTCAGTACCAGAGTATTCAATACCAGCCTTGATGTTGGCAATGGTGTTTGCCGTGTCGGCGTCAATTCTGGTACTTCACAGGTTCAAGCATCACGTCCACAAATGACCCCCTTTTTTCTCTGCAATTCATAACTGGACTATCTCAGGGGTAATGTTGTGCTTTGTCACCTTTAGCAAAGCCACGCTTGGTTTGACAATGAAAGGGGGGATGGGGTTTGTCGGGCTGCCAGGATTTACAAAGAGGGTGTCTCCGTCCCATTTTACGCTGGAGTTGTGGGTGTGCCCGTGGACCAGCACGTTGAAGTCGTTTTTCTTGGCGATGGCGCGCATCTTTCCGATTCCTAAATGTACTCCTGGGTCGTGCGTGACGCCGATTTTCCAGTCGAACATCTTGAAGGAGTTTAGTTTCGGCAGATTCTCTCTGACGTCAGAACCGTCCAAGTTTCCGCAGACAGCCAAGACTGGTGCGATCTGCTCCAACTCATCAATCACTGATAACTGCACCAGGTCGCCAGCGTGAACTATGAACTCGGCGTTCTCGAAGATCTTGAAGATCTGTTGGGGCAAGCATCTTGCGCGCACAGGTATGTGAGTGTCAGATATTAGACCCACGATCTTGGAGGATCCATATTGAGGAAGTTTGGGAAGAATCTGAGACTGCTCGCTGGTCATTCAAAGCCTCTCTTCAATGCATCTTGGTGTTCTACTGAGATAAGAATGTAGGAGACAAGATAAGCATTTCAAATACTGATGTAGAAACTGGATTGATGCTTTTCTTTTCCGTATTTACATGCTTTCTGGCACTTCATACACATTAGGTGCGAATGCTCGGTCATGGATGGCTCAAGCTTCCTAAACCTTTCATCGCGTTCAAAATCGTCCTTGTCTCTTATGTGGCGTCCCACAAGGCATTTGCTGTCATCAACCTTGTAAGGCGCTATTGCGCCGACCGGACAAGCCTTTACACACTCTTCACAGTCGCCGCAAAGATCCTGTTCAAAAGGCTTGTCTGCTACTAACTCGGCGTTAGTTAGTACAGCAGTAAACCGCATCCAAGGGCCATAGAAGGGGTTGATTATCAGTGCGTTCTTGCCGTAGTTGCCAAATCCTGCCAACTGTGCTAGCCGTTTGCATGAGCCAGAATAGAAGGCACGGGCTTCATAGCCTTTCTTTATTAGACAATTGGTCACCTTCTGCTCTAAGTAGTCCAGTGGGAAATAGCCTGGATAGGTCCACCTGTCCCCCTTTCTTATTGCCAGCTCAAGCATGTCATCCCAAACGTGATAACCTATTACAATGACAGACTTCGAGTTCGACAGTACTTCAGCAGTCTTCTTTGTGTACTCGTTGATCGTCCAGCCGATCCATATCTTGGGAAGTGCATCAATGGCAACTGCAGAAACGACGCCAGCCAAATCAGCGCCTGCTTTGGAAGCAACCTCTTTGACTTTTGCAGTGATTTTTTCAGCTTTAGAATGAGGTTTCACAAGCAATCACCCCATTCTTGTCTCTGCGTAATCTGAACTTAAGACTTTGGAACAGAGCCTTGAGCAAACTGGCATAATCTGTCTATTCATGGAAGACCAGCAAAGCGTGAAATAACTCCCAACTATCTGTGGGCGTCGTCCTTGACATGTTTGTTCACGGTCTAGAAAAGTGTTTCACAAATTATAAATCCTAGTGAAAGAACAGATATAATCTTGAGGGAGATGGCAGGTCTTTTCCTGCTTGGCGGGTTTCCGCCTAAAGCGTCGGGGAAGCCAAGGAGTCGAGTCGTTGAGGGCTTGTAGCGTTTTCCTCCAGAACACTGGAATTAAGAAGGAGTAGAAACGAGTTGAAACAAAGAACGGCTTCGGTAATAGCTGTTGCGTTATTGTTTGCAGGCGTGTTTTCTGCTCTAAAATTCTCGTCGGGTGACATGCTCAATGTGGATGCGCTCATTTCTCAATCACCTTTTTCGATCGGTAAAACTTGGTTCGTGGATGATGATGGACCGGCAGACTTCCACATAATTCAAGAAGCCATAAACGTAGCAAGCGCCGGAGACACCATATTTGTATACAACGGAACTTACTGTGAACATGTCATCGTGAATAAGACTGTGTCGCTTATTGGAGAGAGCAGAAATATAACGACTATTGACGGCGGCGGAGAAGGATACGCGGTTGAACTAGCTGCTGACAACGTCGCCGTTAGCGGATTTTCGATATGCAATGGATGCAATGGGGTCTTCATACGTTATTATGGGAACAATACGGTTAGCGGCAACATGATAACAGGAAATAAATGGGATGGAATCTTTGTAGATGATTCTTGCTACAACAATATTAGTAACAACGTTATTTCAAGCAACGCTAGATACGGCATGGAAATAGTGGAGTCATCGTTCGGTGGCAATACCATTTCTGGCAACAGAATATTGGACAATGACGGGGCTATGTGGATCGGCAAAAACTCAGGCTACTACCCCAACATTTTGAAGGAAAACGAAATGATAGGAAACCATTATGGCCTTGAGATTCTTGATGGGCACGGGACCACATATGCTGTCGTAGATAGTTCGAATACAGTGGATGGAAAGCCCGTTTATTATCTGGTCAGCCAGAGCAATCTTGTCATAGATTCTTCGACTTTTCCAGAAATTGGGTATCTCGGGATTGTGAACTCAGTCAACATCACGATTAGAAACTTGAGTCTTTCAAAAAATGGTCAGGGGATCCGCATTGCTGACTCAGATAATGTCCAAATTCAGGACGTGGTGGTCTCGAACAATCGTGTCGGAATTGATGCGGAGAGCATTGGATGGTATACCGACTGTTCCATTTTGAACAGTAAAATGCTGAACAATGAATACGGCTTGTCCCTAGTTTGTTCCGATCGAAGCACTGTACGCAATAACACGATATCGAACAATACAATTGGTGTCTCCCTCGACGGCATGTCTTTAGGAAATCGAATAATCAACAATACAATTTCAGATAATGAGGAATATGGAATCTATGAAGGGCCTCAAGGGGGTAACATCTTTTATTACAACAACTTCATAGACAACGCCCAGCAAGTATCCAAGCAATATACGATATTCCCTAGCACTTGGAACCATGGCTACCCTTTGGGCGGCAATTACTGGAGCGACTACAGCGGCACGGACGAATATAGAGGTCCATGCCAGAATGAAACTGGAAGCGATGGAATAGGAGACACACCATATGTTATCTACGCCAATATCTCGGACAGATATCCACAAATGAACCTGCTTGAAACCTTCATGCCAAACATCGCATTTACAGACATAACTGCCTCCAAGATGATAAGTGGGCCTAGCTACGTGATGTCAATCAGCATTAGAGTAGAGAATCAAGGTTCCCAAACCGAAACCCTTAACGTAACAATCTACGCCAACACAACAATGATCGCAACATTCACAAACGTATCCCTCACAGAAGCAGGCTCCACAACGCTCAACTATACGTGGAAAGTCTACCTCCACGGCTTAGGCAGCTACGTCATAACCGCCATTGCGGACCCTGTTCCAAACGAAATGTACGCCGAAGATAACGCAATCTCCACCGCAATCGGAGAAATATCCTTTCCAGGCGATTTTGACATCGACTTCAAAGTGGGACCAGCAGACTTTGCGTTTCTTTCAGCTGCGTATGGCTCAAAACCTGGCGATCCCAAATGGAATTCCAACTGCGACGCGAATCTGAACAACAGGATCGACCCAGCGGACTTCGCACTGTTGGCAACAAACTTCGGCAAGCATTATCCATAGCCCTCATTCTCCGGCATTTTTCCTTGCTTGAATCCGAGGCTTTCAATATTGTTCAGCAACTCTTGCGAAAGTCTTAAGGAAACGTGCTAATACATAATCGCGAGTCGGTGAACAGCCAAATGTGCGCCAAATCTCTGGAAGAGATTCGCGGAGAAGTGGCTGAATTTCTAAGCGGCTTAATCCGCATAGATACCACTAACCCTCCGGGAAATGAGACCGCAGCCGCAGAATATACTGCCAAAACCCTGGATAGAGATGGTTTCAAATGCGAAGTACTTGAGTCTGCGCCTGGAAGAGGCAGCGTAGTCACAAGGCTCAAGGGAACAGGACAAAAGCCAAACCTTCTCATGTTGTCTCATCTGGATGTGGTAGCTGCAAACCCGAAAGAATGGAGCGTGGAGCCATTCAGCGGCAAGGTCAAAGACAGTTTCGTCTGGGGTCGCGGCGCTTTGGACATGAAGGGCATGACTGCCATAGAAGTCATGGCGCTAAAGCTTCTTAAGAGAAACGGCGTGAAGCTTAAGGGCGACGTTATTTTGGCCGCAACTGCGGACGAGGAGAAAGGCGGGGAAGCAGGGGCAGGCTGGCTTGTCAAGAATTATCCTGAGAAGGTTCAGGCTGACTACGTGCTCAATGAGGGCGGTGGCATGGCGATTTCAGTGGACGGCAAGAACATGTACACCGTGCAGACTGCAGAAAAGGGGATCTACTGGTTTAAGGTCAAAGTTAAGGGTAGACCTGGCCACGGCTCTGTTCCAGGCGGAGCAGACAACGCAATTATGCGCCTCAACAAAGTCATTGACAAACTTGGCAATTATCGCTCAAAAATCGTGCTCATTCCAACCGTTAAGCAGTATCTAACAGAACTGACTAAGACGGACAGGAATTTGCGACAGAATCTGACACCTTTGCTCCAGAACCCTGAGAAGGCTGACCAAGCACTGGACAAGCTGGCACAGCGGGACAATTACTTGGCCGAGGAAATCCGGGCAAGGCTCAGAATGACAGTAACGCCTACGATGATTCACGGCGGGGTCAAAGAGAACATAATTCCATCAGAATGCGAAGCCGTTTTCGACTGCCGAGTCTTGCCGGGACAAAGCACTTCCCAGGCCATGAGTGAGATTAAAGGGTTACTGAAAGATGTGGGATGGGACAAGCTAGAGTTCGAAACGATCCAGGCCAATGAACCAACCGAGTCTTCCATGAGCACGCCACTTTACGAACTGATTGTGAAAGTCATGAAAGAGTTCGAGCCCGACTGCAGCGTTGCGCCGGTAATGCTTACGGGAGGAACTGACTCGCGTTTCTTCCGCCACATGGGCAGTGCATGCTATGGTTTCCACCCTGTGCGACCTGAGACTTCATACTCAGAGATGCAGAAAACGATCCACGGTATAGACGAGCGCATATCAACAGAGAACCTAGTGTTCGGGACGAGCATCTTATACTCGATAATTGAGAGGTTTATGACCTGACCAGTGAATCTATAAATACTTGATCGAACGGATTTCTTACTTGCATTCTGAAAGGAGGCTTTAAGATTGACTGCAATAGATATTGGAAGAATCTGTGTGAAACTGTCTGGTCGAGAGGCGGGAGGAAAGTGCGTAATAGTTGACGTGGTTGACAAGAGTTTTGTGTTAATAACTGGTCCAAAGAAGGTTACCGGCGTTAGAAGACGCAGAGTAAACATCAATCACGTTGAGCCCTTACAGGACAAGATCGAGATCAAGCGCGGAGCATCTGACGAGGACGTCTCCGAAGCGCTGAAAGCTGCTGGCAAACTTGAATCGATTGCCCAGATGGTCAAGCCTGCCCTAGCCTAGGTCTAAGCCTATTATACTTCGACGCTTTTTCTATTCATCTAGGAGAGATAGTCTTTCATGCCTAGAAGCGTTGCTCCATGGGAAATCGAACGAAAGCTGATCGCGAAGGCTGAGGACAAGACGAACCCCAAGTACGGCCACAAGCCTGAAGACAGGCCAGCTGAAACGTACATCCGCTACGGTGTTGTCAACTTAGACAAGCAGGCTGGTCCGACGAGTCACGAAGTGGCTGCTTGGACTAAACGTCTCCTCAAGCTTCAGGCAGTCGGTCACGGCGGGACTCTAGAGGCTTAGTCTATAGCCAGAGAAATCCCAAGGTGACTGGTGTTCTGCCCATTACGCTAGAGGGCTCTACGAAGGTTGTTCAGGCTTTGCTTCACAGCGGCAAGGAGTACGTCTGCGTAATGAGACTGCACTCTGACGTGAAAGAGGAATGTGTGAGGAATGTCCTAGCGCAGTTTGAAGACGTGATTTATCAGAGACCGCCGCTTCGAGCTTCGGTGAAGCGCCAGTTGCGGACAAGAAGGATCTATTATCTTGAGCTTCTTGAGATGGACGGTCGCAACGTGCTTTTGAAGGTTGGCTGTGAGGGCGGTACGTACATTCGGAAGCTCTGTTTTGACGTTGGCGAGGTCTTGGGTTGTGGTGCGCATATGCAGGAACTTCGAAGAACAAGGGCTGGGCCATTTGTCGAGGGCGCGGAGGGCTTTGTCACTTTGCATGATGTGGCTTACTGGTTCAAGGAATGGGAAACGACAAAGGATGAACGACTTCTGAGAAAGTTTATTCAGCCTATGGAAGCCTGCTTGGCTTTGGTTCCGAAGATCTACGTTAGGGATTCGGCTGTTGATGCTGTCTGTCACGGCGCAAATCTGACGGCGCCTGGCATCGTGTCGTTTGAAACAGGAATAACCGAGGGCTCGATGGTTACCATTCTAAGCTTGAAAGGCGAGGCTATTGCATTAGGCAAGTCGGTTGTAGCTTCAGAAGCTATCGAGAAGATGGATCACGGTGTAGTCGCATTGGCCAAACGTGTTTTGATACCCAGAGGCACCTATCCGAAGTGTTGGAAGAGCGGCGAAGACTGAAATGGCCAGAAAAGCCGACAGGGCGGAGCACTATTTCAGTGCACAGCCCAAATCAAGACCCAGATACGGCTTGATTCGAGCGAATCTGAGAGGAAAAGCTTTCGAGTTTCTGACGGCTTCGGGCGTGTTCTCTATGGCGCACGTTGACTTGGGTACCAGGCTCCTGATTGAATCCATGATCTTACCCGGGAAAGGCCACGTCTTGGATATAGGCTGCGGTTATGGCGCAGTTGGGATTGCGGCTGCAGTTTTCAATCCGGATCTGTATGTTTTCATGGTAGATGTGAACGCGCGGGCTGTTTGGCTTGCCAGACAGAACATAGCCAGAAACTACTTGAGCAACGCTGAAGCGAAACGCGGTGACTTGTATGACCCTGTTGAAAGTTTGGCATTTGATTGTATACTTTCGAATCCGCCTGTGAGTGCAGGGATGGAGACTGTTAAGGCAATCATAAGTGAGGCGCCTCAGCACATGTCTGATGAGGCTTCGTTTCAGATGGTCTTGAGATCAAAAATCGCTGGCAAGAGACTTTGCACGTTTTTTGAGGAGGCTTTCGGGAACTTCGATGTGCTGGCGAGGGAAAGCGGCTATCGCGTTCTAATATCGAGGAAATGCTAATCTAAGTCTCTTCAACTGTCATCTTATCCACGATTCTTCTCACGATCGGAATCACCAGCAAGCTCGTCGGCACACCTACAACGAAACCTATTACGAATCCTCCGAGAAATCTTTCAAAGAAACCTGATGTAAATCCCGTCATTATTGCAGTCATAGTAAACGCCATCGAAAAAGACATGGCCAACGTCATAAACACCGCGAACAACACCGTTGAGTATTTCCTGCTCACTTTCATGAGAATCGCCACTCACACCGTGTCCCAAGATGTCTAACAAGACATTAAATCTTTGCTGAGACACACGTGAGCATCTCCAGAGTCAAGAAGCGCGAGTCTGTCAGACTAAGATGCACGATAGAGATTTGTGCTTGGTTCCATGATCAACTGCCTTAACTATGAAGAAAACTGGGCTTCCCTCAGCCGATCTGCCAATCAAAGCTTAGAAACCCATAATAAATCAAAGAGCTTGAATTGAGTGGAAGACCAGTGAGCCGGGGTACCCTAGCTCGGTAGGGGGCAAGCCTGGAGACAATGTAAATTGCCTAACAGCTTGTGGCCTCTCGGGGCCTCGTGGGTTCAAATCCCACTCCCGGCGCCTTTTTAGCGCGCGCTTTCCGAAATAATGTTCTATAGAGTTCTCATATAAGTAAGTAAACTCATGACAAATAACTTGACAGTATCCTCCAGTAGGTTCTGTTAACTCTAAGGGGCTTGCATGACCGAAAGGAGTTCATGTTAACCAAAGGGGCTTATCATAATTTGCTTTTTGAGAGAAGGATCAGATTTTAAATACCCAAAAATATAAATCCTGATAGGGTGTCACCATTATTGACGCGTCATGAACGAATCCGAGATAGAAAGTGAGATTGAACGTACAGTCGCTGGGACTTCTTATCCGAGGTGGACTATTGGCGTAACTGATGACCCAGACCGTCGCGGAGCAGAACACGAAAGTCCAAGGTTTTAGCACCAATGGAAAGCAGACACTGATACCATCGCCAGAAGCGTTGAGAAGTATTTCTTAGACAAAGGCATGAAAGATGCCCCTAGCAGTGGCGAACATCCCAGCTATGTCTATGTCTTCTAATTCGAGATACTGACTGCTCTTAGACAAAATCAACCATTTCCCGTTCTAGCTGTTGGGCTCTCTGCAAATGATGTAAGCCCCTCAAGTTGACAGACGTCTCGAAAATCTCTCGAACCCCGAAGAGTTAACAGAACCCTCCAGTATTTGAAGTTGAAAAATCCGTTTTCGAGCCGAAGGGATAAATGCGGGCATCCTGCATGTCGGGCTGACGAATTCGGGCTTTCGGCTACACTATGATTTGCTTTTCTGCAAAACAGCATCTATGAGGTTCATATCGCTTTTCAATTGCTCATGGGCTTTCCTTATCCTGAACATCACAATGCGAAAGTCCTGAAGCTTGATGTTTTTTCTTAGATAACTTTCAAGGATTTTGCGTTCGGTGTCGGTTAGAACGTATTCCCTCATGTTACCACTACTGTGTTATAACAGCAGAAACATTTGTATTTGTTGTGTTACAATGGTAGCTACATAGAAGAGGGAATAACATGATATATCAATGTCAAAATCGTAAAAGTGCGAGTTTACTTCTGCAATCTCCCCCGACCACGAACCGTATGCGAGAAGGTCTAGTTGGCGCAGTGTGGAAGCTTCGTTCGCTACTGTATCCTCCCTGTTCCCCTCCCCACACGAAATAGTACGTTGTGTCTGGCTTCAACCCTGTTAGCTCGACATCGTGGATGTATCCTGAAGCTCCTGAGTACGTATGCGCAATTCCAATGGCTGAGCATGCGTATAACAAGCGGTTTCCGTTTCGTGGAACCGTGTCATACGCGACCGTGTCTCCTGAATCGGAGTAGCTTGTTTGCCAAGTTATTGTCATGGTCCTTGATGTATCGCTTTGTTGCCAAGTCAGATGAATGTGAATCGACAAGTCCAAGATTTCAATGGCGTTCACATTAGAGGGCAAGAATGCAACTAAGGAAAGCGCGACCAGAATTACATCAACTAACAAGCAATAGCTCAGTGATCTCGTCATGGGCGGTTACCACACGCAATAAAGAACTCGTCAGAGACGTTTTCCTTAAAACCTAAATGCCATCGCTTTCATATAATCCTTTCATGATAGGATAGAGAACTTCGAATAGCACAGCTTGGGTCGCTCAAGATAAGTTAATATGTTGCGGTGTGATTTCTTCTATAGAAGCGAGATTTTCGCGAGTAAAATCGGGACAATAACTGTTTGCGTTTTACTTCAAGACTAATCAAGCTAACAAAGATTCGAGGTGAAATGAATGTTGAAACAAATGGAGTCGAATCAAGCATCGACTACCCAGATCAGGTCTCGGAAAACTGTAGACCTCTTTGAACTCAGACAATGGGTAGCCCACGTGATCAAAGATGCTGAAAAGAATGGCGACGCAGGAAGGAAAGCCAAATTCCTTGCTCTACAAGCTGAGCTCTAAGCATGACATGAATCAGCAAGTATAGAGCGCGACAAACAACTTCCTTTTTTTTCATTATTATCCAAGTCACCGTTTCACCGTTTACTTTATGCTAGATTGGCGAACACGCTGCTTCTTCTCAAGGCGCAGATTTTAGGGACAAGATTAAATTATCTGATTTTCATTCAAGCCTAATTGTGAACATCAAGATAATCACGAGCGTAATCGCAATTGCCATTCTTTTCCTCTTCGGTGTCATATTTGCCATAGCCGCCAGTGTAGCCTACGCGCCAACCCGGCTGATCGTCGCAGGTTCATTGTTTGTCATTGGGCTCGGGATCGCCTATTACGTGAGTAGGAAGCCTAAGACCATAATCCAGAAGCTTGAAGTTTCCGGGGAAATGAAAGCAGTCTCGCTTAAATGCCCAAACTGTGGCGCTTCTGTTGATGCTAACCAGATAAAGATCGTGTCCGGAGTACCCTATGCGACGTGTCCATATTGTGGGCACTCTTTCGAGGTGGCAGAGGAGCCGAAATGGTGAAAGGCCGTTCTCTGCTGCTCATGTTGACTGCCCTTTTCTTTCTGATGGTTTTCGTAGGCGGTACGCTGGCGTGGACTGGAACTTACCATCTCGACAAAGAATGGGTGAAGATCTGGATAAACCAGGACGGAACTTTGGATCTATTTTACAACATAACCATAACGCTTGATTCAGGAGACAAGATAACCTTCGTGACAGTCGGACAGCCAAAAGGAGACTTCACGCTGGGAGAAGCCTTCGACCAATACAACCACACGTTGGCAACCGAAAACACGAGCTATGGGAGCCAGCACCAAGCAAAAGTCAGCCTAAACCAGTCTCTCACCTCAGGCAACTCAATCTGGTTTACGCTTCTGACAAACGTGGCCAACATGATGTTCAATGACTCCGCAATGAATCCTGGCAACTTCGGCATGCAGTTCATTCCGTCATGGTACCCAGTAACAACGCAGGATCTCAGAGTCTCAATCGTATTGCCCCCAGGCGTCACTCAAGACATGATAAGAACCCAAAGAGACTATGACAACATCTTCACGGAAGGTGATCGGCTAGTCGTCTACTGGGAACACCAGAATCTCTCACCAAACGATCAGTACGCCGTTGGAGTTTCGTTCCCACAGGAATACATGCCAAGTTATGTGCCTCCCAACATTAATCCACCGCCAGATGGCAACCCGCCCCCGGCAATTACGATTCCCAATCTCTACCAGTACTTCATCATACTCTTCGTGATTGGAGCCGCAATCTTCAGCGTTTTTATTGGAATCGTGGCAAGCAAGGGTCGGTACTTGGCGCCTACCCTCAGCATGGAAACCCTCGGCATCAAACGTGGACTTACCGCAGTCGAAGCCTCTTACTTACTCGAAATGAAGCCCACACGCATAGTCACCGAAATCCTCTACAGCGTACTGCAGAAAAGAGCCGTATGGGTTGAGGCCACAAAACCATCACTCAAACTGCGAATCATGCCGAAATTTGAAGACCCTCGGGCACGCAAGGAACTGCTCAGGTATTACGAAACCGACTTTGTAAACGCAATCACGCCGGAAGAAACACTTGACGAGGTCAAACTTGCGGAAACCGTCATGGGAGTTCGCGACACTGTCGAAGAGAAGATGCGAGGATACTGCAGACGCGACACAATGGACTACTACAAAAGTGTCACCGTGAAAGCATGGCAACAAGTCGAGCAGGCGGGCACGCCTGAACTGGCCTCGAATGCCTACGACGAGCAACTCCTATGGCTGCTTCTGGACCCTGACGTCAGAATGCGTACACAGACTGTCTTCAGTGGCAGAGCATTCGAACCATCACCACTGTGGTTCTGGTACTGGTACGGCTATAGCCACTATCACCCTCATCCGACCTACGTGCCAAACATAAACGCTCCCAGCCAAGCAGCCAAGCCACCAATCATCCCTGGCGCGGATTTCGCAAACAACATAGCCACATCCTTAGAGCAGACGGCTAACAGTATTGTGGTCAACGTTGAGAAGTTCGCAAATTCGATACTTCCAGCTCCGCCGTCGTCAAAAGCCTCCCACGAACCTGCCCGTCACGGAGCCACCTGCGTCTGCGCCTGCCATGCGTGCGCATGCGCCTGTGCATGCGTATCATGCGCCTGTGCATGTGCAGGAGGAGGAGTGGGCTAAAGTGAGCTTCGTACGTCGAATGTTCCAACCGCCGCAGATTCCTCAAGGGCGCTACACGTATAGGGGAAAGGACAAATATGCTGGCTTGGCACTTCAGCTCCGAGTCGAACCAGATCATAAGGGTGTCATGGTCATCAACGCCAACACCGTCCTGTATTTGAACGAAACAGCCACAGCATATGCCTACTACTTCATGCAGGGAATGCCTGAGAAAGCCGTAATCAAGAGAATTCGTCGAACATACCGTGTCGGCGCCAAGACCGCAAAGGGCGACTATGAGAGACTAACGTACGCAATTAGCACGTTGGCGCAGACTGAGAAAGTGTGTCCAATATCCTTCTTAGACGTTAAGAGCGTCGAACCTTTCACACAGGAGTACTCGGCGCCTTTGCGCATGGATTTGGCACTGACCTTCAAATGTCAAAACGACTGCATACACTGCTACGCTGGAGGACCGCACGAAACTGAGGAGCTGAGCACGGAACAATGGAAACAAGTGATCGACAGGCTTCAGCAGATCGGCGTTTTCATTCTCACCTTCACAGGCGGCGAACCCACGTTGAGAGAAGACCTGCCAGAACTCTTGCTTTATGCACAGGAAAAGGGCATGGTCACGGGGTTGGTCACGAACGGGAGGAGGCTTAAGGACAAAACCTACGTTGAGACTCTTGAGAAGGCGGGACTGGACTTCGTTCAGGTCACTCTTGAGTCTCATAAGCCAGAGATTCACGACAAGATAACCATGGTGAAGGGAAGCTGGAAAGAAACCGTTGCAGGAATCAAAAACGTTGTGCCCTCAGTGATCTACACCACAACTAATACGACGTTGAACAAACATAATGCTCAAGATTTCTTAGAAACCGTGGACTTCATAAAACAACTGGGCGTCGCCGCTTTCGGCTGCAACAGTCTCATCTATTCCGGAAAGGCTAACCAGATAAGCAACGATTTTGCGCTGCCACTGGAAACCTTGAAGGAACTGCTGCTCAGAGTCAAGGACAAGGCGAATCAGCTTGGACTGAAGTTTCTGTGGTACACGCCAACTCAGTATTGCCGTTTCGATCCAGTCAGTTTAGGACTGGGTATCAAATCCTGCACTGCTGCCATGGTCAACATGTGCGTTGGACCCAACGGCGAAGTATATCCATGTCAAAGCTACTTCAAGAGCCTTGGCAACATCTTGACGGACGAATGGCAGAAGATCTGGAGTAGTCCGCTTGCGGTGAGCATAAGGAAGAGAGAGTACGCTGAGCTAAAATGCAAGGATTGCCCGCAATTGCAGATTTGCGGCGGCGGATGTCCTCTTGAGCTTCAAGAAGCGAATTACGTGTGCGCTGAGTCGCAGTGATGTCTAGTTTTGTTCCTTCCTTGTGCTTTCAACTTTCCAGTGCTGCTTTCACTTCTTTTTGAAAACTCTGCCTGTCCATGAAGAAGCTTTGCATAGCCACCCCATTGACTGCACAAAATGGCACCTTTCCTCGCTTCTCCACTTCTTCTTGCTGTTCAAACTTGTTTACCAGTCTCACAGAGATTTCTGGAGCTACTTGCCTTATTGAGTCTTTGATTCTCTCTGAGAAATTTATGCAGAATGGGCATGACGGGTCATAGAAGATCAAGGCTTTTCCGCGGTCTTCCTTTTGAGGCGTGAACTTTTCTTCGCGGGGACGATAAACGTATCCTTCCTCTATCGGATAGTAGAGCAAAAGCGGGTCGTCCTCTTTGACTCGCTTGAACCCCATTCTCTGATAAAAGTCACTTTGCGAATACATCTCTGGAACTTGAAAAGCCCACGTCACGAGCGCTCGGGGAGCGTCGCTGTCAAAGGCGCGCTGTGGCTTCTTTGCATCTTCCATCAAAGCATTTAGCAGGTTTCTGCCTATTCCTTTCCTCAAGTTTGCTTTTTCCGGTACGAATGTGCAGGATATTTCGATGACTTTTTCCTCTGGTCTTGGCTGATACTGTATTATCCCAGCGGGCTTTGAGTTCAAGTATGCCAGCTTGGCTATGCTTCCATATCTTTCTAGGGCTTGCGTTGCCCACTTTTTCTTTTCTCTCATGCCTCCGATAAACAATGGATCGGTTCGGTTCTCAGGAGAAACGCAAAGACTGGCGAGAGGCTCCAGGTCGTCAACAGTGACTTCTCGAATTTCCAGATTCTCCAATTGCAGACCCCCCTAGTATAATGTTAGCACCAAGTGCATAAATGATTTTCCCATCAAATACAATAGCGAATTTTAGCTGCCTATTCGACGTGTCTTGCTTGCACCACGCTGGCCTTCGAATGACTCGCCTTCCGTAATTGACTAGGGTTTCGTTTTTGATTTCTGAGGATGCTTCGCGCAAAATCGGATTATCGTTGTCTTGATCTTCTGTGTTGTAAACAGGTGGAGTTACGTTCGAGTGAGTTTCATGTTATAGCCTCCACCCTCTTTTTCTGAGAGGCCACACGCGCGAGAAAATTATAACGGATCATATTCAAAAACGTTTAAATCCAGACGCAACAAGATTCTTGATGCCATACGCCCTGGTAGTATAGTCCGGTCTAGTATAAGCGGCTGTCGCCCGCTGGACCCGGGTCCAAATCCCGGCCAGGGCGCCAACGATAACTTCAAATCCCGACTGATTCTAAACATGCTTTTGGAGAGAAGACGTGTCGATCTATCATTATGAAAGACGTGTTTGGCTTGCCCTCAATGGGAAGGATGGAATCGAGTCTTCAGAACAGATCTTGTCAGCGAACAAGAAGAGGCTCATGGAATACGCCAAGTACCTTGAAGCTTCCAGAGCGAGGTTCTTGCTGACGCGTGGGATGGAGTCGTTAGGTCATCTGAACCGAAGAAAAGTATGGAAACTTCTCGTCGAGGCCACGACAAAACTGAGGGCGACAGACAAGCCGAGGATTTGCGGAAGTATCCCTTCGATTTTTCAGTTTAGGAGCTCGCGCAGTTGAGCGAGCGAAAGGAAAACAAGTGACTAGCCCTGATTCAAAATTCAAGTCAAACCAAATCTTGAATAATCTGCTCCATTGGACACATTTTTTTGGTTTTTCTACACCAAGCTTTCCCTTCTTTCCACAACTGAGTTCCCAATGGTGATGGTGCGTCTAGAGCTGGATGCCCGAGACTTGGACAATTAACTGTGGGCAATAATCTGCCTTTGGCTTCTTTTCGTGGCCTCAAAACGCGTTCGTATTTTCCCTCTATCGTCTTTCTTTGAGTTATGACCAACTCTTCAGGGTTGGGATGTGTTATGATAATTTCATCTGATACGGTTACTGGACAAATCTTCTTAGTGATTCTACTCATTGGACTCTTAACCCCTTCCATGTCATAATCTTGTAGAATGAAGCTTATCATCCTTTCATCACAGCGCGTCAACCGATTTTTCACAAGGACTCTCAAACCGAAGACTTCACAGACCCTAAACAACAAACCTTTTGAGATTCATTAGATATTTGAATGAAATGGACAACCAAAATGGAAATCATTAATCATATATTACATTCAAAGATTGCAGTGATTTTGTTTTTGCTTTTTGTTCCCTCCTTGTTTGTCAATATTCCACAAGCAGCTGCTGATCCGAATCGACATTCAGAAATCATGTTGACGGTGAATCCAATTAGTCCGATACAAACGAACCTTGCGCCAGATGAATTCAAATTTGAAACTGTCTACCTAGATACCATCAGTTTCTCAAATCCACAAGACACGAATTTCACGCTGAACATACCTGAGCAAAGGCTTGGAGATGTTTACGGTAATAATTCAATTCGAAATGTGGCAGCGTACGACAACCTGAATCATACTTTTGAAGTCGTTGAAAATGGAACCGGTTTTTTCAGTCTACCAGTAACTATTATCCTGCCCCCGCACTTCGAGTATCTGAGCTACCTTTCCTACACATCTGACCATGACATTCAGTTCGACGCGAATAGTTCCGAATACGTTCTGAATTCAAATATCGCTCCTGCCCCAGACACGTTTATCGTCAAATTTCCTTCTGACTTCACGGTCTTGGGAACAATTCCAGCCATGGCTCAAGAAAATACTGACCCATACATCATTTTGAGGGTGCCTCCAGAAACCCCGGCGATTTCTGTTAAGTTCTTACCCTTTTCTCATCCAGAAACAGAAAGATCGGTTAAGTTTACGCTTGACTTGCCAACAATTTTCCCCACTGAAGGGCAAGCAATGATTAGTTTTGAGCAAAGTTTTGATGTCCCAACAACATTCAGCGTATGGAATGTTACTCCTTTCCTTTATTACACCGTGAATTTTCCAGAATACACAACTAATGTTGTTGTTGACAAGGTCTGGGACGGAATAGGGTCATGCAATGAAGTTACACAGCCAATCTACAAGCCAGATAATACCAGTATGGGAAAATACTACGCAAACTACCCAGGAAAACAAGTTATCATCTATCCACACTACGACTACAATGAGAGCTTTTACCAATATTCAATTGGTGTACGATTTTCTGTTCCTTCAGGATACAAGCCTTTCAACATGAAAGCAGCATTGAATATTCCACCTTTCCCATACACATTTCGATCTTTTTTTGGTTTTGACAAAAGCCCTGTTCCAGGTTGGAGCACAAATTTGACCGGAAATGTGGAAGTGAAGTTCATATTGCCTAGCGGCTCAGATATTTCACATCCTGAAAACAGCAATCTTACCGTTGGCGTAGAGGGGGGCAGACCAACTGCAGTGTTTGTGTACAATGCCCCAGGAACGATGGGACCAACTCAATGGAGTGTCACGTACGACTTGATTCCTTTAAGAACTTATTTCTGGCTTGCAGTCATCTCTATTTGTCTTCTGATTGTCGTGATAGCCATAGCTTTTATTTTGAAACTTCCTTCTACCAGCCTCCAAACAGGTTTGGAACTGCTAGGAGTATCTGGACTAATGATTGGGAACATTCAGGCTTTTTTCAGTTTAGGAGGTTTTCAGAACCCATTTACGGAATTGTTCATATTTAGCATCATATTATGGTTAGTATCGTTTGTTATCTCCGCATGGAAGACACGTGCAGACTCAAAAGAGAATAGTCGCGTGGCAAGGGACGGACCTAAGAGTAGGCCTAAACCAACTAGAAAAAGGAAAGCATTAAATTAGTTCTCAATTTTCAGGGCGAGCAGCTTCAAGCTATGGTTGATAGCCTTGTCACTGAGAACATGGATTTGAAGCAGAGAATAGGAAGAACAGAGCAGAAGCTTGCTGGCCTTGAAAAGTCTGTCCATAGCGCGCGCTATTCATCACGCCAAAGTTAGCTTTTTCTTCCTTTCAATGTTTTCTTTTATCTCTTTTACGGCCTGTTTGACGTCGTCAGGCGTAGGCTCTTCTTCAATCTTGAACTGTTGGATGTCTATTTTCTTGAACTCTTTTTTCTTTTCTTCGCCCATTGTCATCTTCCTCCGTGACTTTTGGTCAGTTTTTCGTATTCCTCGACAAGTACATTATATGTACTTACTACTTGGCTTATTCTATTGTTTGCTTCGTTTCTCAGTTTCGCCAATTTGTCCTCATAACTCTGCGTGATTTCGTCTAGTTTTGTCAAGTCCGCTTTGTCAGCATTTTCCCTCAAGGTCTTGACTGTTTCCTCACTCTTCTTGACGTCGAGAAAGGAGTAAAAAGTTGTCCAGAGGGCTCCTGCGGCGAGAAGTTTAGTTATTATGAGCGGATCAAGTACGTTTTGTGTCTCCAATCCGACGAATAGCACCGCGGTAAATCCGCCCAGAACCACGTACAGCAAAGCCGAACCTGCGAAACTTCTCGTTCTCTGACGCCAAATGTCGTCACGCAAGTTGTCAGAGTGGTGAACCTCCGGGTCTTTTATTTCCTCGTCATTTTCTATCCTTTTAGTGATGTAGTCGCTTACCTTGTTGTATTCATCTTCGATCACGGCTATTTCCACAGAGCTACTAAACCTAGGCATTGCTCCAGTCCATCTCAGCCACACGATGAGCAAGGCGCCGACGGCGCCAATGATGAAACTGCTGATCAGCACCCATATAAATTCCAAACTTTCCACCAATAGAATAGTGGATGCACTCGCTTAAGATTTTTGCGGAACCTAACCAGAGTGCTGACGAGTCAACATGCGCATTACTGGGTACTATTCTTTCTTTTCTTCTTCCTCGATGTAGTGCTTGAGTTTCTTCTCCATCTTCAGCTCATAAGTATGTTCCCTGATCGGCGGAGGCAAGCCTTTCCTTTTGAAGAGCAGGTTTGGGGCTACAATGCGCCTTTCTCCAGCCTTGACTCGGACCTTCTGGTCGTTTACCGTGTCTTCAAAGGGTTCCAAAGCTTCAACGATCCAGTTCCCTCGACTGCGCGTAAGAATTCTGACTTTGTGCTTTCCCTTGTAGAATCTGTCTTCTTCGCTCAATTGTCTAACCCATTATAGCATTTCTGCCCCTTAGTACATATAAAATGAACGTCTTTGCCATGATCTGCTTTGACGCGCATCGTTTCCAGAAGGCATAAGAACGACCTGCGAGCATGTTTCATTTTGATCGAGCTTGACCTTTTCACAGGCTGAGACAGGCAAAGGCTATTCAAATACATGGCTCCATGACTTGCTCAGAAACGTTAGATTTGACACTACTCAAAGCTTGACAGTCACAACCAGAAGATCGACCAACAGTCAATGCGTGATCTGCAAAGGCTCAAGGAACCTGTGCGGAAAAACTCGCTGCCCAATTATGGTGAAAGTTAACCACTATCTGCATAGTGTCTCAATGATGAACACCGAAGACATTGCTGGAGCATCGCCTCCGAGCGTGTTCATAGGCAGAATAGGCTACCCAAACGTGTACGCTGGACCTCTGGTGCCGCCTGTGCAAGAAGACACAAGTCTGTACGATCTTCCTGAATACTGGTTCGGCAGGTCAATGGACGAAATTGTAGGTTTTCGCTCAATGCTTGTCCGGGGAAAGCATCGTGTGAACGTCTGGGAGTTCGATGAAGCTGGCAAGATAATTGACAAGACCCGCGAGTTGGCGATGGCCGTAAACCCTGTGGACATTGAGCTCTTTCTCAAGAACAAGCCGCGAGGAAGCATTTTCATGGACGACGAAGTCCAGCCATTCGGACCGTCGGCTCAGATTCGAGACTTGAACCTTAGCAACACTCGATGGGACCAGCAAGTGGAAAAAGCATATTCCGACACTGACCTGAAAGCCGTTGAAGCTGTCAAAGGACTTTATGGTAAGGGAGTTCTTGTCACTAAGATTCAGAGAGCCTTCAGCGTCGGAGCCTTCGGCATAGAAGAAAACAGGCGAATGGTACCCACACGCTGGAGCATCACCGCGGTCGACGACATACTATCGAAGGACTTGATGAAGAAAGTGAGAGAATACCCCGAAATCAATGAGTACCGGGTATATGAGTCGCTATACTTGGACAACATCTTCGAAGTGCTCATGATCCCTCAACAGTGGAGCTACGAAGCCATAGAAGCATGGTACCCAGGAACCACATGGAATCCTGACGGCAAACAGGTAGTCATGTTCGGAGACTGGGAAGCGCACAATGGAAGAACCACCTACGCTGAGATCGGCGGTTGCTACTACTCTGCACGCTTGGCAGTCTGCGAGCTTCTTGCTAAGGAGAGACGGCAAGCAACCGTTGTCGTTCTCCGCGAAGCCCGACCCGGATACATCATGCCTGTCGGAGTGTGGCAGGTCCGGGAAAACGTCAGAAACGCCATGAGACAACCGCCCTACAAGTTCAACACGCTGGGCGTGGCACTGAACTGGATAGCCGGCAAATTCCAGATTCCGCTGCAAACTTGGATAAGCAAAAGCGAACTTGTAAAGAATGCACTGTTCCAGAAGAAAATCAGCGACTACTTCTCAGCTAAGACAGCCGCCTAGCAGGGCGTTACAGCAAGCTTTAAAATAAATCCGCCAGATTATAGTGGACTAACGGTGCAGAAATTGTCCTTTCAAGTTACACAACTCATTTTTCCCCATTCAGTCTTGTTGGAAAACCGAAAAGAACCTTTCACAAGCGAAATGGAAAAAGCCGCCATATTCTGCTCTGCAGAGCTAGAAAGAAACAAAGGCGGAGGGCTCATTCTTAAACAGCAACCCGAAAAGACAGTCTTCTTGGCCAAAATCGGCTATCCCCTTTGGCTAATCCCTTGGGCCGAAATGAATCTTCTTTTCGATGGACTCGCGAACACCGCTCATCATTTGGCCTACAAAACAGTCCCAGATGTGAAAGCCTTCAGAGAAAACATGGAACGAAGCGCGAAGACACTGGAAGCTTACGCGGATTTCCTTGCTAACAATGTGAACTATTTTCAGCCCTCAGGCAACAAGAAAGAAGCTGTGCTAAACGGGCTAGTAACAGACCCGAACATGCTCAACGAGTTCAGCATGTACCTCTCTGAAGCCTCGCAGACTGAAAATCCCTCAACTGAAACTGCAACCTTGATGCCCACCGTAGAAGAATCAGTCATCTCATCAGAAATACTGGAACTTGACAACCTAAAATCCGCGTTTCGAGAAGACACAAACGCCTTGTACACGACTCTAAAGCTTCTCAACAAAACCACAAACAGCTTCGCAAGGCTGATTCGCGGAAAAATCAAAGCCGATCGAGAAGAGTTTCAAGAGAAGATAACGAAAGAGGAATGCATTGCCAAACCAAAGGTCAACCAAATACGCGACGATTACGATGAGAAGATAACGCAACTCACGAAGAGCTTTGAGAAGCAGGCTCTTCCTCTCCATCAGGAAAAAGTCAAGCTTGAGAAGCTGCAAGAGCAGCTGCTTGGCAAGACAGAGCACTGCAAAATCGAGATAAAAACAGCCAAGAACAGCAAGAACACCGTGAGCGAGAGAAAATGGAAGGAAAAGCTAGATGAAAACAAGAAAGAACTCTCCGAAACGAAAAAGCGGGGCAAAGAAGCTGAAACAAGAATAAAAGAAACTGAAGACCAAAGGCAAGTTGAGATTTTCAGGCTAAGGTCCGAAAGTGAAGCCAAAACCAACGAGGCCATGAAGACCGTGCTTGAACTTGAAGCAGCCCGCGACGCCCAAATCGAAATCCACAAGCAGGAAACGGACAAACTGAAGCAGCTTACTTCGACCATAATCGAACAGATAGACAGAAACGCCAAGATGAGAGAAACGGATCTTGCAGGGTTCGAAAAGCTGGGGATCAGGCAGAAGCGCGAAAGCAGCGCCTTGGTCTTTGTACCATTCTATCTGGTCTGCTATCAATCTGAGTCGAAAAGACGTTATGCGCTATTCCCACCATCAGTCGCAAACAGCGTGGGCTTGTCAATCAAGCTCAAAGGTGCTCTGGGAAAAGCCAAAATCAAAGACTTCCTAACCCCCAGATTCAAGACTATGACCCAATTCCTTAACCTATTCCCAACATTTCTCGGGCAGAACGCAGTACTTGAGAGGGAGACAGTCGAGAATGGCGCTAGAGTTGACATGCTGAAATCTGCAACGGCACTTGAATCTGCAAGAAGCGGATTGGAGCAGCTTAAGACGGAAGGCTGGTTCTCAGACAAGGAATACGGAACTTTCAAGCAGATGCTGGCTTGAGTCGCTCTCTTTCTTATCTTTGTTTTATGAATTCCTTGTACTTTTCAATCGAGTAGCTGACTATCTTCCATGCCTGCTTGGCATTTCTCCATTCCTTGAACTTCACCCACTTGTGAGGCTCAAGCCGCTTGTACGTTTCAAAAAACTCCTGAATCTCCTTAATCAGATGCGGGTGAACATCCGTTATATCGTGATAGCCGTCAAACCTAGCGTCGTTCAAGGGCACAGAAAGAATCTTCGTCCTCGCCTTCCTCATCTTCAACGATCAATGCTCCAATGACTCTTACCTTGGCTATGCAGCCAACCTCAAGCGGCTCATACGTCAGCGTCATAATGTCCAGCGGATCACCATCATCAAACCATGTCTGCGGTACAAAACCATAATCAACAGGAAAAACCACGGATGAAGGAATGATTCGATCAAGAACAAAGGACTCCCATTGAATATTGTATTCGTACTTGTCGCGTGAACCCATTACAACCTCAATAACCATGTTAAGCAGTTCCGGTGGCTTATCACCAGCTGGAATATCCTTCCAAACATTCATACACATCAACTTCCAGAGGCAATAGGGAACGCTCTAATTTATGTTTCTTTCAAGAACTCCGCAAGTTTTTTATTTTCTGTTCGACGAAGTGACTCAGCACATTTTCTTGGATCGAGAGCCTTAAACTCTAGCCCAAGCGTGACGAGCAGTCTCTGAACGTCTTTTGCGATGTTGGGTGCAACAAGAATGCCTCTCACTTCTCTGTCTGCTCTGACCTTTATCGCGTCTAAGTATTTAGATAATTGCAGAGCTGCCTCTTTCCCTGCTATTTTGCGTTTGACTTCTACCACCACGAGTCTTCCATTCTTGTCTACCGCGTAGACATCAACAAATCCAGGCTCGACCTTCTTCTCGTAGCTGATAGGCTTGAGACCCTCTTCCAAGAGCGAGGGATTCAGCAGGATGGCCTTGTGCATATCTTCCTCACTCGCGTAAAGCGAAAACTCGCCTGAATCAACGAGGCTCAAGGCTGAAAGCATCTGAATTCTGTCGAAAAACACCCTAACGGACTCCGCTGGCTTTTGTCGAACTGCATGAACTTCTAACACATCTCCTTTGGCTTGCGTGTGAAAGACGCAGCCTGGCGGTTGCCAATTGACTGGCTCATAGCCGATTGACCTGTGAACAAGAAGAGAACCGTCTCCTTTGACTATCAGGATGCGTTCGCCGGGTTCAAGCTTCGATTTTGCCCTTCCAAGATAATGTACCCAGCACCTGCCCGCCACAATTAGCGTCTTATGCTGAGAAACCGCTTCTCTAGCAGCCTTCTCGGCTTCGTCAATCGTTGGAGCAACTAGTACCGTCAGCGGCTTAGATTCGGGCATCTTTCTCAAATAGTTAATGAAGGCTTCTATACACATAAGATTTCTGAAGGGTAGCCATGAGCGGATGGAGAAAAAAGCGAACCATAATGCGCCGCTATGACTTGACAGCAGATATGTATGATTCGCGATACGCAGAGGAGCAAACGGCAAAATACAAAGTGGCTCTTGAAAGCCTGGGAACAGAAAAGCTCGGCTTAGTTCTGGATGCTGGCTGCGGAACTGGGCTCTTGTTTCCACACGTTGCAAAAAAGGCGGACGCAATAGTGGGTTTGGACATCTCTAAGAAGACTCTTCTCAAGGCGAGAGAACGCGCAAAAAGCTTTGAGAATGTCCATTTGGTTAATGCTGACTCAGACACAATGCCCTTTAACAAGGAGATTTTCAACCATATTTTCGCCATGACGCTTATTCAAAACGCTCCTAACCCAGCCACTACGCTGAACGAAATCAGAAGAGTCTCAGAAGACAACGCGTTACTTGTGATAACTGGATTGAAAAAAGTGTTCTCTCTGAGGAGCTTTAGGAACATGCTGAAGAACGCCAGATTGGATATTATTGCCGTGAAACATGAGGATAACCTGAAATGCCATGTGGCAATCTGTGCTAGAATCCATCATTAAGATTGGACAATGTTCTGACTAAACTATATATGAAGGTGAACATAAGCCTATTTTCAAATGCAGCTTTCGCATCCCACCGATGTGAATCTGGTGATTACTAGATGCCGTTGAAAACCATCAAGAAAGACACGGCTGACGCACTAACGCTAGAATGGGTTTTGCACGTAAAAGATTACAAGCTTGTTCTCGACAGGACTCGCTGCGTAGGCTGCCAAATCTGCACTCTCGCCTGCCCAAAAGAGGCCATCAAAACCGATAAACAAGCAAAGATCATGGGCGAAAAAGCAAAGAAAGCCAAGGCTGACATCAATCTGGCAAAGTGCAATTTCTGCGGAATATGCGACCTGCTTTGTCCATACGGTGCGATAAGGGTAACGATAGACGGCAAGCATATTCTGTCTGTGGTTGAGAAGGAGAGTTTTCCTCAGTTGATTCGCGATATTCAGGTTGATGTGAGCAAGTGTCCTTCTGATTGTACGGAATGCAGCGAAGCCTGTCCTCTTGACTTGATCGCGGTTTCATGCCTCACACCTGAAGGAAAACCTGTCGAGAATCCTAGTTCCCTGACTGAGCAAGAAAGGGCTAGCCTCAAGGTTAAGATCGACGTGCAGAAGGAATACTGCCCCTGCTGCAGAGTCTGCGAAATCAAGTGCCCCGAGGGCATCATGCACGTTCGGAAATTCATTCAAGGAAAAATCGGCATCAATCCTGAGAAGTGTCCTGAAAACTGCAGAGACTGCTTAGACATCTGCCCAATAGAAAGTGCGCTCTACTTCTCAAATGAAGACAAGAAGGTGCATGTGAACGAGACGTTCTGCATCTACTGCGGAGCATGCAAGCTAGTTTGCCCTGTTGATGAAGCTCTTGAGCTTAAGAGAACCAAGATTTCACATTCACCTGTTCGTTCTGGCGCTTGGAACAAGGCCCTAGAAAGGCTGGCCTCATCTGTTGAAATGACCAAAGAACTGAAGACCAAGGGTTCAGTGAGGGCTAGAGAATCCGTAAGGAAGCGAGTCGGACTAAAGGAGGTTCAAAATGCCTAAACGGGCAGCTCGAAAGAAGTCCAAGATTGGGGGCTCGAGGATCAAGAGAGTTCCGAAAAGGAAAACTAAGCCTAAGGCCAAAGAACCTCGAATAGGCGTCTTCGTATGCCAGTGCGGTTCTAACATAGCATCCGTAATCAATGTCGATGAACTGACAAACTACGCCAAGACTCTGCCCAACGTTGTCCACGCCGAAAACATGAACTACCCATGCAGCAACCAAGGTCAAGACCAAATCAAAGCCGCAATCAAGAACAACAAACTGGACCGCGTCGTCGTTGCAGGCTGCTCGCCGAGACTCTATGAGCCCACTTTTCAAAGATGCGTCTCACAAGCTGACCTGAACCCATGGCTTTTTGAAATGGCCAACATCCGCGAGTTTTCATCTTATTGCCACCAAAGCACCCCCGAAGAAGCAACTGAAAAAGCGAAGGACACTCTCAGAATGGCCGTTTCTAAGGCTAGGCTGCTTGAACCGTTGATACCGATTGAACTGCCCATGACGAAAAAAGTAATGGTCATCGGAGGAGGCATCGCCGGCATAAGCGCAGCACTAGACCTAGCGGACATGGGCTTCAAAGTCTACGTGGTTGAGAAAACTGAAACCATCGGCGGCTACATGGCGCTTCTGGACAAGACATTTCCAACGCTGGATTGCAGCATATGCATTGAAGGTCCAAAAATGGTCGACGTTGGCCGCCATCCAAATATCGAGATCATTTCCTACGCCGACGTGCTAAAAGTCGATGGAAACGTTGGCGATTTCAAAGTGAAGATTCGCAAAAACCCGCGTTACGTGATAGCCGGAAACTGCACAGGATGCGGAGAGTGCAAAGACGCTTGTCCAATCGAGTATCCCAACTATGCGGACATGCATCTTGGCGTGCGAACGGCCATTTCCGTTCCATACGGGCAGGCAGTCCCACTCATTTATACAATCAACAAAGACTATTGCATTGAATGCTACAAGTGCGTAGACGCCTGCGGTGCTCGACAAGCCATAAACTTCGACCAGAAACCCGAGGAAATAGAAGTCAACGTCGGCGCGATAATAGTCTCAATCGGCTACGACATGTACAATCCAAAAGATCTGGAATGGACGGGTTACGGCAAGTTTGACAACGTTTTCACAGCATTGGAGTTTGAGAGGCTCATCTTGGCAGCTGGACCAACAGGCGGCAAAGTGGTTCGCGCTTCAGACGGACAGAAGCCGCATTCAATCGCTTTCATTCAATGCGTAGGATCCCGTGATATCAATCGTTATGAGTATTGCTCCAGTTTCTGCTGCATGTACACGTTGAAACATGCGGTCATGCTGAAGGAAAAATACAGAGACGGTATTGAGGTCTACGTGTTCTACAATGATATGCGGAGCAACTTCAAAGGTTATGAAGAATTCTATAACCGAGCGCTGAAATCTGGAGTAAGGTTCCTTCGAGTGAGACTTGAGAATCGCAAAGTGACGGAAGAACCTGAAACCAAAAACCTGACTGTTTACGGCGAAACTGAGAGTGGGAAATCTGTCTCAGCGAAAGTCGAAATGGTCGTACTGGCAAACGCCGCCATTCCGCAGCAGACTGCGCCTGAGCTGGCAAAGATCCTGAACGTGTCATTGGGCAAAGACGGCTTTTTCGCGGAATGCCAGCCGAAAATAAGACCCACGGACACTGACACGCCTGGAATATTCTTGGCTGGAGCCTGCCAAGGCTTGAAGGACATTCCCTATAGCGTCTCTCAGGGAAGCGCTGCAGCGGCACAAGCGGCGACGGTGTTGAGAAGGGACTCGTGGCCTGTGGAACCTCTTGTTGCCAAAGTGGACGAGAACTTGTGCAGTGGCTGCAAGGTCTGTGAATCCGCTTGCGGCTACAACGCGATCAAAGTTGAGAAGGTCGGCGACAAGGAGCTGGCCAAAATCAGTGAAGGTCTGTGCCGTGGTTGCGGAGTCTGTGCTTCGGCCTGCCCGATGGACGCGGTGACTATGCCCAACTATTCGGACAATCAGATCGTGGCCCAGGTCAAGGCGGTTCTGGAGAAGGAGGTAAAGGCATGAGCCAACAGCAAGTTGCCTCGAAGACCGAGGCGAAGCCTGAGGAGATTCGGATCGGCGTTTTCGTCTGCTACTGCGGGCTCAACATTGCAGGAACTGTGGACGTTGAAGAAGTTGCGAACTATGCCCGCACTTTGCCTAACGTGGTCTATGTCAAGACTAATCGGTATACGTGCGCCGACCCAGGCCAAGAAGAAATAAGGAAAGGCGTCAGAGAATACAAACTGAACCGCGTCGTGGTCGCTGCTTGTTCTCCCAGGATGCATGAGCCTACCTTCAGGCGAACCGTGTCTGAAGCTGGTTTGAACCAGTTCTTGTATGAGATGGCTAACATTCGCGAGTTCTCGTCTTGGTGTCATCAAAGCACGCCCAAGGAAGCCACGGAAAAAGCTAAGGAAATCGTAAGAATGGCCATAGCAAAGGTTCGGCTATTAGAGCCTCTGGAAGTGTTTGAGGTTCCGGTTACCAACAGGGCTTTGGTAGTGGGTGCTGGAGTAGCCGGCGCAAGTGCAGCCGTCGACCTTGCGGACATGGGCTATCAAGTGTATCTAGTCGACAAAGCCGAGATCATCGGCGGCCACATGGCGCAATTGGGCAAGACGTTTCCAGTTTTTGAGTGCTCCAACTGTCCGCAGCAGATTCATTGTCCGCGTTTCTCATGTGTTGCCACGCGGGTTGGGGCAGTTGCTGTTCATCCGAACATAAAGTTGCTCACAAGCTCAGAAGTCAAGAAAGTAGAAGGCGTGATCGGGAGCTACAAGGCTGAGGTCGCCACGAAGCCCAGATATGTCGACGAGAACAAGTGCATCGCTTGCGGTAAATGCTCTGAAATCTGTCCCGTCTCAGTGCTGAGCAAGTTTGATGCTGGCGTGAAGACGCGAAAAGCCATTTACACGCCGTTCCCAAACGCGACGCCTAACACCTACGTTATAGATAAAGAGTCTTGCCTACATTTCAAGGATGGAAGTTGCAGCAAGTGCAAGGAGATTTGCCCCGTTGGTGCCGTCGATTTTGAGCAACAGTCCATTCAGCAGTCGTTCGAGGTCGGCTGCATTGTCGTGGCGACGGGCTATGATATTTATGAGCCTTACGATTTGGCGAACTATGGGTATGGCAAGTACAAAGATGTTGTCACGGCTTTGCAGCTTGAACGCATAATTGATTCGGGAACGCAAGTCATTGGGGAGCTTTGGAAGCCTTCTGACGGAAAGATACCCGAGAGCATTGCGTACATCCAGTGTGTGGGTTCCAGAGATATCAACAAATACGAATACTGCTCAGGATTCTGCTGCATGCTCACGCTGAAGAGTGCAGTTTTTCTCAAGGAGAAGTACGGCAGCGGACTGAGGATCGATGTCCTGTATACTGACATGAGGGCTAATCGAAAGGGCTACGAAGAGCTTTTCAGGAAAGCTCAGAAGCTCGGGGTCAATTTCATCCGCGTAAAACTGACGAACAGAAACGTGACGGAAGATGCTGTGACGAAGAAGCTCATCGTCACTGCTGAAAAAGAAAGCGGGGAATTAATTCAGGTCAATACCGACATGGTTGTGCTGGCCACTGCAGCTGTTGCTGCACAAGGTTCAGATGAGGTTGCAAGGGTTTTCAACATCAGCCGCGGCGGCGATGGCTTCTTCATGGAGAGCCATCCGAAGCTGAAGCCGATTGACACACCTGCTGACGGAGTCTTCGTAGCTGGTGGCTGTCAAGGTCCGAAAGACGTGCCTTACAGCGTTTCTCAAGGTATGGGTGCAGCTTCCCGAGCAGCCACCGTCTTGTCTCAGCCCAAATGGAAGATTCAGCCTATCGTGGCTGTTGTTGACGCTTCAAAATGCCGTAACACCAAAGTGAAATGCGGAATCTGCGTGAAAGCTTGTCCTTACGGCGCGATCAGAGCTGCGGAGGGGCAGCCTGCTGAAGCATTGTCGGCAATGTGTCACGGGTGTGGAACCTGTGTTGCCGAATGTCCTGCTGATGCAATCACGCAGAAGCATTTTACCGACGCGCAGATTGTGTCCCAGATCAGGGCTGCTTTGGAGGAGAATCCCGAAGACAAGATCCTAGGTTTTCTGTGTAACTGGTGCAGCTATGCCGGTGCAGACTTGGCTGGGACGAGCAGGTTTGAATATCCGCCTGTGATCAGGTCGATTCGGGTCATGTGTTCAGGGCGCGTTGATCGTGACTTTGTGTTTGAAGCCTTCAGGCTGGGCGCAGGCATGGTGCTCGTGGGGGCTTGCCACTTGCCTTATGACTGTCACTACATTAGCGGCAACTATAAGATGAAAGCCAGGATGGACGCTTTGGCTCCGATGCTGCAGAATCTCGGGATGAGTCCTGAAAGGTTCCGTGTGGAGTACGTTTCTGCGGCGGAGGGCGTGAAGTTTGCTGAGATAATCAGGGAAATGACTGCGCAGATGCAGGTTTTGGGCAAAGAGAAGATTATAGCTGAAAATGCGAAGATGCGGCCGATTCTGGAGAACATGCTGAAAAGGAAGGAGCAGAAGCCGGCTTAGCAAAAACTTATCAACTCGTAGAGATAACTTTTGATTCATGCCAAAAGAGAAACTTGTCGATCTGCTCTACGAGCTTATGAAGAGTTGCAAACGGAGCGATCGAGAACTGGCAAGAATAATCAAGGTTTCTCAGCCCACCATCACAAGGCTCAGAAAGAACCTTGAGAACTCGGGACTGATTCGGGAATACACGGTCATGCCTGCGCTTGAGAGGCTGGGTTTTGAAATAGTAGCCTTCAGTTTTGTCTGGACTAGTCCGTTGCATGAGACCATGAAGCCGATTGAGGATTGGGTACTAGAGAATCGAAGGATACTCTTCTCCAGTTTGGGTAGAGGGATTGAGGGCAAAACATTCATGATTGTCTCGGTCCACAAGGATTATACAGACTTCTCGCAGTTTGGTCGCGAACTTCGAAGCATACTCGGCTCCAAAGTTGTGTCGGTAGAAAGCTTCTTGATTTCCCTGAAGACTGACATAGTCAAACATTTCTCGCTTAAGAATCTGGAACGCGTGTAGCTAGATGAGCTTGAGCCTATTCGTATAAGCCTGATGGCCAGTGACAAGTGAAAATTTCGGTCTTCGACAGCTGAGGAAGAGTAAGAAACGATTTGGCTCACGAAAAGTAGAGTACAATAGCGCGCGTTGAAATTGCCAGACTTAAAGCTCATCGCCTCAGGTTAATAGTTGATGATATCAGCGTGGCGTTGTTATCATCAACAACTCGTAGAAATCTGATGAAGCCTTTCGCGTTTGGGAGTTGCTGGGAGACCTTTCTACTGCAATGGAAAACTTGAAGCAGGCAGCCTGGAAAGCAGAGAAGTCTGTCTTTTCTTTGATGCTTGGAGACTAATGGTATTTTATGATCATGTTGGCTCCGGCTATGATGAGTATTACGCCGAATATTATTGTGAGGTTTCTGCCTGATAGTTTCTTGGATGTGTATGCCCCGACTTGTGCGCCTATTATTGATCCTGCTGCTAGCGTTAATGCCACTGGGAAGTCTATGAGATTTGATTGGTAGTATTTCGCCACGGCTGAGATTGACGTGAATATCATTGTGAACATGGATGTGGCTGTTGCGTAGTGGATTGGCATGCCGAGCGCGATGGTCAATATGGGAACGATTAGGGTTCCTCCGCCTATGCCGAGCAGGCCTGAGGCGATGCCGCCCGAAGAAGCCTAGTCCGACGCCTAATGCAATGGTTTTTCCTGAGTGGATGAGTTGTGTGTCAGTTACTATTGCAGATTGTTTGTCTTGGGTTTTCTTTCTGAATACGCTGATGCTCGTGCGTGCGGCTACGAGGATGAGGAAGACTCCAAAGACCAAACCCAGCAGGCGTTCTTCCATGATTGTTGCGAGCCATGCGCCCATGTATGCGCCGGGTGCTGTCGTTATTACGAGGATTAGCCCTGTTTTGTAGTAGATGCGTTTTTGTTTCGCGTAGTTGACTGTTGAGGCGATGGCTGTGAATATTATCGTGGTCAGGCTTGTGCCGGTGGCGCTGTTGACGACGAAAGCATAGAAGAAGGTGAGGATTGGGACGATGAAGACTCCGCCGCCGACGCCTGTCATTGAGGCTAATACGCCTATTAGGAAGCCGAATATTACGAGCCGCCAGAAGTCCAGCATGCGTTTCTCACGTTGGCTTCAGTTTTTGTTTGGCAACGTAGTAAACTGCGCCTGCTAATAAGGCTAGAGCCCCGATTATCCATGACTGTAATGATGCAAACACTTCAAAGATGAGCAATGCGAGGCAGGATGCTGCTCCTAGTGCTGGGAGGATTCGAGGATAGGTGCGTTTGTCTGTTTTTAATCGTAGGGCTGAGATGTTGGCGAGAGTGTAGAAGAAGAGCATGGCGAAGCTGCTGATGGCGACGACTCTTGAGACGTCCGTAACCAAGACGAGGATGGTCATGATTGCCCCTATTATCCATGTTGCTAGTGCTGGAGTGTTTCGTTTCGGGTCCAGTTTGCCTAGTGCTTGTGGCAGGTGTTTTCGTTTTGCCATTGCGTATGTCATGCGGGACACGCCTAGAATGGATGTGAGCAGTACGCTTGCGGTTGCCAGTATACCGCCTAATGCGATAATGGTTGATGCAGCGGGGTTTCCTGTTGCTTTCATAGCTTCTTCGAGAGGCGAGTTAGAGCTTGCAAGTCTGTTGGCGCCTATGAGTCCTACGGCTGTTATTCCCACAAGTATGTAGACTATTATTGAGATGGTTAAGGCTATGAGCATGGCTCGTGGGACATTGCGTTTTGCGTCTTTGACTTCTTCGGCGACGACAGCCGTTCTTGCGAAACCTCCGTATGCAAAGAAGAAGAAGACGGCGCCGCTGAAAACCCCGATGTCGAGAGGCTTGAACGGCACGAAGTTTGCTGTGTTCATGAACATTAAGCCGTAGCCGATGAAGAATGTGAGGATGAGGAGTTTTGCGGTGACTAGGATGTTGTTGACTAGGGCTGATTCTCTGACGCTATAGTAGTTGATTGCGGTGAATGCTATGCAGACAAATGCTGCAACTAGGTTCGGGTTGAGGCTTGGCACGAGTGCGATTAGGTAGTAGGCGAAGCCTAGGCTGACGGCTGCGCCTGCGAAGGTGTTGCTTAGTATCCACATCCAGCCTACCAAAAAGCCCGCGAAGGGAGAGATGAGCTGGTAGGAGTATTCGTAGATGCTTCCTTCTTTAGGCTGCCAGCTAGTGAGTTCAACGAAGCTTAAAGCTGTTAATAGAGATATGAGTGCAGCTACGACCATGGAAACTACGAGGGCGGAACCAGCCAAACCAGCGGCAATACCCGTGACAACAAAAATCCCGCCGCCAATGATGGCGCCAACACTAACTGAAACGGCGTCAAACAGAGTTAAGGAAGCCCTAAACTTGGGTTGTTGAGTGCCTTCCTTTTCCATATTTACCCCATTCATATTGCTTTGAGCCAAGTTGCTATTTAAACGCTGACGGAGTTGAACCATGCTTATCACTGAAAACCACAGAAAAGAGCATTGACCTAAAGCTCTGGCACTTGCAGTCATTGGTAGACTCAGACGGAGCTTTATGTGGACTTCTATCTACATTGACAGAGGAGATCATATGGCTACGAAGAAAGGTCCGAGAAAAGCCAATGTGCTTGGTGTCCGCTTCTGGTACACCGGCATCCGCGTGAAAGATCTTGAGGAATCAATGAAGTTCTACAGAGAAGCCCTCGGGTTTCGCGTCATATTGAAAGGCAGGATGGTCGCTCACGAGGGAACATACGTTCAAATGAGGACACCGACGGGCAAGCAGATCCTTGAACTGAACTACTATCCAATGAGCAGCAAATTCTATGAAGAGTACGTGAGCGGTTCAGAGCTTGACCACATTGGACTTTATGTCAGCAACGTCAGAGAGCAGTATAAGAGGCTAGTCGAATTGGGATGCGAACCGGCAGTGGAGCCGTTCAATCAAGGCTCGTGGGTTCTCGCCTTCGTCAAAGATCCGAATGGCATCTGGCTGGAGCTGATCGGTAAGGAAGGCAAGAAGAAAGAATAGAGAGCCCAAGAGACGCCCCAATACATTCCTATGCGCCACCTTCACCTTCACGAATTCAGCATGGCCGCTTGGTTTGGCTGAATTGGACTTACCCCAACCAATCAGAAATAGATGTCGCCAATCTATCGCTTTCTCAGTCTCGATTCTCTCGGAATAGAGCAGTCATGCAGTCTGCAAAGGGCATCAAAACTCTCTAACGCATGAAAAAGAGGGCAGTATACTCGATTCAAGACATGGTGTGTTGATTGCAGTAATGAAAGAGGGGGTATAGCATAAAGCAATACCATAATAGGGTACGCGTATAGGTATATTCAGAATCGGGTATACGCTCTTCAGTTGTGGACAGAAGGACAACGTTTTAGAATGCCTAATGTTTCTATTGCCTGCTAAGGTTGATGAGTTTTTGTCAAGAAAGGAAAAGAAAGCTGCAGGTTTAGAGCAGCACAAAAAACTACAGAGAGAGAAAGACCAGAAAAGAAAAGAGAAAAAGCAGGTTTCGCTTCCTGCAAAACATTCGAAAGATAAAAAATAGGCGCTTTTGGATTTGGGATAAGACTTTACCCTTGTGTGTGTGCGCTGTTTGCAGCAGAAAAGGGGGAGACGATAGTGATGGCTGAGTTAGCTACACGAAGAAATAGATCTGTGCCGGATGATTGCTGTATACTTCACTGAACGAATATTCCTGTCCGTCGATCGTGATGGTACCTGAGTATTCTCCGTAGGCTGGACCGCCAGTTTGTGAAACAATAAACTCCATATAGTGTTCTCCGGGTGAGAGTATCTCGTTGACAACCATTGTGTCTCCGCTATGGTGGATTATGTTGAAGTCTGCATTAGGGTAGCCTTGTTGAGGCGTCTCGAGAGGCATCGGTCTGTCGAAAGTCACAGCCCAGAATCGCGAGTACGGGTCCTGCGGGTCTGTTGCATTGATTACTACAGTTGTCGGACCAGTAATTGTTGGACTACCCGTGATTCGTATCGTAAATGCGCGGGAACCGATGCCTGCAGTTTGATTGATATGGAGCGTAATCGTGACAGGACGCATGTGGCCCACACCCAAATATCCTGTCTCTGGCACATCCCATGTTACCGTTCCAACAAAGCCCAAGTCTGGAGACCCTATTGAGAAGGTACGAAGGGCCACGTTACCAGTGTTGTTCAGATACCCACTCCAAGTTCCAGCTTCACCCTGCACGATATCTCCAAATGCTATGGATGTCACAACGGTCATGTTGTCGCTGGCGATTAATCGTAGCTCTGGACCTGCGCTAACAACCACAACATTTGACGAAATATCCAAAGTATAATCTAGAATAGCAGCGTATCCAATGACGGACACTGTCACAATCATCGTCAGAGCAATTAGCCAAATCCGCTTACTAACAGGCTTTCCCCTCAATTCCATTTTTCACCCCTTCCTTTCTAAGTTTTAACGTGGCCCATTCGGCAAACACCGTAAAGCCACAGACAACTAAATGCCCTGGCTCGTTCTTAAGGCTTGTGATATTCCTGCTAGTCACAGTTTCTTTAACAATCGAAATCAAAATTGGAAGAATTGCGTCAAGGATGGAAGACTTTGCTGATTGAGTTTGGTTTGAACGGACGTCTTGTGTAATACACGCGGAAGGCACCATTGGTCAGAGGTTAAGTACAACTTGGCAGTATGCATGTTGAGGGTTGCATCGTGTCTGATAGGCAACTTGCAGGTGTCTGCGGGATCTACTGCGGCGCCTGCTTCACATATCGTGCATACAAGGACCAAGATCAAGCGTCAATCCATTACGTCACTAGCCTCGGCGTGCCGAAAGAAACCATCCGATGCGAGGGTTGCACGTCAGGCGTCGTTCCACCTCAGTGTGCCAAATGCCGCTTCAGAGACTGCGCCACACAAAAGGGCATAGTCTCCTGCTCTGAATGTAAAGACCTCCCGTGCAAAGCGCTCATAGAATTGGGTGAGGAACGAGCAAGAAAAGATAACCTCCCTCATCTCAGCCTGTGCTTGGGCAACCTTCAGACTATGAAGCGAGTCGGAGTTCAAGATTGGCTTAGACAGCAAGACAGGCGCTGGTCATGCGAATCCTGCGGTAGAAAGCTCCATTGGTACAGCGAAACTTGCCCCAGTTGCGGAACGAAATTTCATAATGCCGCCGAGGAAGCAAACAGCCTGAAGAAGACCCAACGCTAGTATGTCATGGACTTTCACATGTTCGCAATGATCGACTTCGAACTACTCTGGACAGTCTGTGGCTTGAGTCCCTAACGTGCTGGGGATAGCTTTACTCCAGCGATAGACGGCCGTTTCTGATTATCGTTTTTCCGTCGATGTCAAGCGTCGCTTTACTCATCGTCGCAACCGTGCCGAATGACGAGTTGTTTTTCCCGCCGATGTATTCGCTGTCTCCGATGCCTATTTGGACAGCTCCTTCTACAACGTGGTCCATAAGATACCCATATTCTGCCTTCGGGTTCAGTCCTATTTGGAGAAAGCTTATTCTGTCCTTATCTCCTGAGGCTTTCTCGAACTGCTTAGAAATGGCTTCCAGGTTCTCTTTTGCCTTCATGGTCACTAGCTTTCCGTCTTTGAATTTCCATTCGATGCCCGTTATGTTCAGACCCATCGACTGGAGCGGCCGGTCGAAGTTTATTTTTCCGTTACCGCTATCTTCGACAATGGTTGTCAAAACGGCTCCCGCTGGCAGTTGTGCGTCAAGCGAATTCTTCGCAAGGTCTTCTTTGTCAATTATGCCATCGTCGAGATGGACCGGTCTCTTGTTCAACTCGAAAGCGAGATCCGTTCCATTTGCCGCTGTCAGATGAATTTTGCGCGCTTTCCCCAGCATCGCAGCGACCTCGCGTCCCTTCTTCGCGATATTCTTCAAATCCATTGCCAAGGCGTCGTTCAACGCTTTTCTCCAGCTTTCGAAATTGAAGCCGTAAACTTTCGCTCTCTCGGGAGTCAACAACGCCAAGGGAAGACTGACGTTTCTGATTTTTCTTTCGATGTTTCTGGGATAGTGCGATTTTCTTTCCCCTTCACCCCAAGCATTGAGTTTTGAAGGAGACAATTTCTTCAGGCCCTCAGGGTTTTTCGGGCCAAACATGTTGATGGTAGCTGTCTCAGTTTCGGTGAACATTTCGCATATCTTAGAATGCTCCCCTAGACTTTCTTCGGATAGTTCTCTGAGTAGCCCGTAGTAGTATTCGTCTGTCCAAAGGATAATGATGGCGTCCGCGCCCTGTCTAAAGCATTCGACGGCAAACGCATTGGCGACATCGATGGTGTGATCCCAAGTTGTGATCGTGACAACATCGCTCGAATTAATGCTCATAGCGTCTTTGACGACTATTCTGGCTAATTCTTCATGCAAGGCATTTCCACCTTTAAGAACAAAACTATTCTTCTCAGATTAAAGGTTTGGCAAACTGCGCCCGAATTCATCCAATTGTCACCTGCTTCAAAAATCTTAAAAGCCACGCGCTCACACACATTGATGGGTGATTTGGATGCCTATGGCATACGTGTTAGTGAATACCGAAGAATTCGACGTGCAGTTGATGAAGGCGCTGAGGAAGATCAAGGGAGTTGAGGAAGCTTATCCCCTCTACGGTGTGTACGACATCATAGCAAGAACAAAGGCAGAAACAATGGATGAGATCAAGGAAATACACAGCAAGATAAGGAAGCTAGACAGGGTCAGACAGACACTTACAATGATCGCACACGAAGGGTAGAAACTGATTTCTCTCGGTTCATCAGAACGAGGATTTTAGCGCGCATCATTTCCCCAACGCATACGTTCACAAGTCTTTGGTGACCTTCTCCGAGGTTTTCATCTGACAAATGTGCTATTCTATCTCTTTTCATTCATCAGTTGCTTTCTTGCGCAGATGTTTTGTGAAATACTCTTTCATTGGTCTCCAGTAGAATTCGTGCCATCCTTCTGCGAGTTCCCTAGCTTGCTCCGCGGGTACGCTTGAGTGGACCATTGATATTTCGGTGCCTTCTCCGGTTTTCTCTAAAGTCAATTCCAGCCTTGAAGGAGGATAATCATCTGGCCAATCGGTCGTCACCCACTCCTGCACTATTTTCTTCCCCTTTTCCAGCTCAAGGTTCCTACCAGAAATGTATCCATCCCAAGCTGTAAATTCCCCTCCAACCTTTGGATTGCAAGTTGCTTTGCTTCCGGTAAACGCAGAATGCTTTTTCGCATCCATAAAGGCTTCATAAACCTGGTCAGGAGTAGCTGGAACGATAACCTTCTGCGTGATTTTTGTGGTCTTTATGCTCAGTCTATCACACACACCTGCAGGCGCAAACTAAAGGCTGCACTGTCTCAAGTCTTGTTGGATTCGACAGAGCTACTTGTCCTCGGCTTTGCTTTTTTCGTAACCGTTTCAGGCATCGTTCTCAGTGCGTTCAATATTTCTTGGATGTCGGGAAGCTCTCCCAGACGATTTACCTTGGAGAACGCTGTTTTCTGCTTCTCATCGATGATTATGTTGGCTCGCTCAGAGAAGCCGTCCCCCTCTCTGAAGATGCCAAGCAATTTCGCTGTCTTGCCATGCGGCCAAAAATCAGATAGAAGCCTGGTGTTCTTGATACCAAGGCTTTCTGCCCAGGCTTTCTTGGAAGGTATCGTATCCACGCTAACACCTACGGCGACAGTATTCAATGAATCAAAGGCGTCCTTATTCTTCTCAAGCGATTTCATCTGCTCAGAGCATACAGGCGTCCAAGCAAGCGGATGAAACGAAAGAAGCACTCTCTTCCCCTTGAATTCCGACAGTCTGAATTCCTTATTGCTTTGGTCCAACAAGCTGAAATCTCTTGTCACCTACTCTCAATTTTCCATCCATGAATCTTCCTTCACTATTTTCCTATTCGTCCAAGACTCTTATCTCTTTTCTATAATCGCTCTCAATATACTCGTACAGCTCTCGCAGCTTCGCGATTTTTTGGCGAGACGACCAAATATGCGATGCGCGTAGCCGTGGCGAACCTTTTCGACTTTCCACTATTTCTATCTCTTCGAAGCTTGACTGGATGGAAACAGCAGCTGAAGCCAGCCTTAGGTCAAGAGGAGCCAATGTTGCAAGAAACGTTCTAGTTCGAGGAAGTGTCGACTTTTCGACACTGGCGCTGATAGTGCTACGATGCCCGCAAATGTGAGAATCCACTAGTCCACTTCACACGGTCACCAATTCGAGGTACCGCGTCAGTCAATCATTAGGACGGCTAATCCTATAAAGGACAAGTAGCGCAAGGATGGGCTTTCCGTCAATTCGCTGGCGTTAAAGCAGGAACTTGCTCAGCAGCAAGGCAATGGAGATTATGCTATAGGTCTGCGTGATTATCATTATCCACCGAGGATTGTGTGCAGACAAACTCACAATCTCTTCCTCAACGCCATTACTCTCTGAATCTATATATTTCTTGGAAAGCGAATAGAGTTTCCAGAATTCCTTCAACACGACAAATACGGCTACTGGTATAGCAACTAAGAGAATGCTCAAGAACGCATGCTGGGCGTAAGTGAATTGCAGGAGAAATGCGATCGCGGTGAGCGATGCTCCTACAGTCAGAAGTGCCATGGCGGCTATGGAAGCTTTGGCTAGGCCTAGGTGCACCGTCAATGTTTCGATGCCCATTGCTTTGTCTCCGAAGTAGTCTCGGATCTCAGTTGGTATTATCACGCCATAGACTGTTAGAGCGAGCCCTGACAGCGACATCAGAAAGAAAACGTTCATCTCGCTTGTGAACGTGAAATAAGCGAACAGGACTGGAAAGACGGCGAGTACGAGAATTAGCGATATGGGAGCTAGCCAGTTTCTTGATTTCAGCCGCGTTGGTGGAAGAGAATAGGCGCAGCCTAGGCTGATTCCGACTATCCAAAGCGGTAGAAGAATGGGTTGATTCTGAATATACGTGAAGAGAGAGACGAGAATCAAGGCCAGAATAAACTCGATGATTAGCACTCTTTTCAGTCGGTCCGTTCCAAAAGAATCCGTTGCTTCGACGAGTTGTTTCTTGCGCTCGTCCTTTGAATCCAAGTCGCGGTCCGAAAGGGTGTTAGCTTGTGCACCGATGGCAGAGCTCAGATTGATTATGGCAAAAGAGAAGGCTACCAGAACCACGAAGTCGCCAACACTTGTGGACGGTGAGGCACCCCAAGCAAGTCCCATAATGAGCGATCCCAAATTCGGCAGCAAGAATTCCGCTCTTGAAACAGCACCAAGGAATCTTATGGTCTCGAACAAGACATCGCCGAGAGCCATAGAATTGACTGAAATAAAAAGCATGTGCACTTTCAAGATTAGAAAATGATGATGAAAGGCGTTCAATGCCATCACTAATCAATCCTATTCAGCACTATTCGAGATTCGAGACATCTGACTTAGTCGTCGTAGCTGGAGAACTATGATGCGATCTTGAATAGGTTGGGCTCATCTTATTGCACCGATTGATCACGGGAACCGGAGGAAAGACTGAGACTCCGATCTGCCCACGATGAAGGAATACTCAACCAAACTGGAGTGAGCGCTTCTGCGAGGTTTTTTGGTGTTCAATGGATTTTCAAGCTCTAGAACACAGTTCCAGAAGGTTTTTAGTGGCAGACTGACACTAAGATGTATCAATCTATCACCTGCGTGCAGATGAAGAAGATCACATATGAAGACAGAAAACGCCTCTAGCCTCAAGGTTCTGCTGATTCTGACCTGCGGTCTCCTGCTTCTAAGCTACCCGATTCTTCAAACGGGGCAATGCCAGAATCCCCCTCTTACTGTTTCCTTTTCGATTATGAATCCTGATGGAACGAGTTTTCGACAGATGTTTACGTCAATTCAGCAAGCGATAAACGAAGCCGAAAACGGCTCCACGATCTACGTTCCTTCTGGTGTTTACTATGAACGTATAGTAATCAATAAGACGGTATCGCTTGTTGGGACTGACATCAACACCACTGTAATCGATGGGAGTAATGCTGGAACCGTCGTGCAAATCCTCGCCGACAACGTGAGCATAGCCTGCTTTACCATACGGTACAGCGGATGGGGATGGACCAACAACGGAATCTACGTTCACTATGCCGACAACTGCGAAATAAGGAACAACTACTTCTACATGAACTGCCACAATATACGGCTAAACTTTTCCAGAGGATCCACAATCACCGGAAACACCATAGACGGAAATGGCTACGGAATAAGGCTACTCAATTCCGAAAACTGCCAAGCCACCGACAATAGTGTGTCAAACTGCATCGGAGGCATCCACTTTGAATTCGCCACGAACTGCACCGCAAGAAACAACAACTTGTATCAGAATAGCCAAGGTATGCGATTTTACTCCCCGTGCACTTACAACAAGGTAGTCAACAACATCGTGTTCAACAACACCTATGACGGCATGATAGACAACTCAATGAACAGCAACTCGACCTTTTTCAACAACATCATATTCCACAACAATTTCATCAATAACACCTACCCGTTCATTTGTAGAGGCTCAGGCAACCTGTGGCACGAGGGCTACCCCTCAGGAGGAAACTTCTGGAGCCGGTATAAGGGCACCGACTTCTACCAAGGCCCAGATCAGAACGAAGATGGCGAAGATGGAATAGGCGACACGCCATACATTATTGACAGCAGCAATACTGACCAATACCCACTCATACACCCGTGGAGCTTGTTTCCAGTTCGCAATATCAATAACGGGTTGGGCTACACTGCGATCCAGGAGGCAATCAATTCCTCTGAAACGTTGAACCGACATGTCCTGTGGGTTGATCCGGGCATCTACCGAGAAAACATAAACATTCACAAATCCCTAACGTTGATTGGAGAAGAGCAGTCCTCGACCATTATAGATGGAAATGGCACAGGTACGGTTGTGTTAGCGAGTGCAGACAACGTAAGCGTTGGAGGATTCACCATACAGAACAGCGGATCAGACTATCCACCTTACGGAAACGATTGTGGTCTCCTCTTGGATCACTGCGTTGGAAGCAGAATAGGAGGCAACCTGATCACGAATAACCGAATCGGCATCTATCTCTCGTTTTCGGGACACACTATAATAAAACAGAACGTCGTTTCTTCCAATCATGAAAATGGAATCTGGTTATGGTACTCAGGCAACAACACCCTTAGCGAAAACAAGATCCTGAACAATACGTACAATTTCGGGGTCTTTGGCGGCGGCTCACCAGATTTCCACAATAGTATAGACTCAAGTAATGATGTCGATGGCAAACCGATCTACTACGAAATCGGCATCAGGGACAGGACTTTTGACAACGAAACAGAAATAGGAGTTCTGTATCTTATCGATTGCACGAATGTTACAGCGCGGAACCTGAATCTGACCAATAACGGGCACGGGATATTCTGCTACAATGTGACCAATTCCACGATAAAGCATGTGACCGCAACAGCCAACAATTATGGCTTATATCTTCAAGCTTCTACTAGCAACACCGCAGAGGGCAATCTTTGTTCAGACAACTGGGTCGGCATTTGCCTCCAAGATTCAGCTGACAACCTTGTCCAAGGAAACATAATTAGTGGAGGCGAGAAGGGGGTCTCACTCTATCAAGCCAACAACAATATCGTCACGGGCAACAGTATTCGCAACGCCTTTTACGGAATTCGCGTTTTCTACTCAAGCTCCAACGAGATCTCGCATAACAATCTGATCGACAACGTTGAGCAGGCTAACCTTATCACTTCATATCAAAACTCTTGGGACGATGGCTTCGAAGGGAACTTCTGGAGCGACTATACTGGCACCGACGCGAACAGAGATGGCGTAGGTGACAGCGTCTACGTTATTGATGGTGCCAACATCGATAACCATCCTTTGTTCGGTCTCTTTCATAATTACAGTCTTCATGATGCAGAAGACTCCTTCGTCGCAGTTGTGACAAATTCAAGCGTGAATAGCTTCACCTTCGAAGCGTCCAACAGGACAATCAAGATGCTCGTGAATGGCTCAAACGGTTCTTATGGATTCTGCAGAATGTGCATACCCCACGCCATCATGGAACCAAGCTTCACCGTGATTATCGACAATGGCTTAAACGAGACAATTTACCCAAACTATACCATCCGCGATGATGGTTCTCGCAGATGGATATACTTTGCATATCAACACTCAGCACACGAGGTAGTCGTCGTCCCAGAATCTTGGCCGCCGATATCCTTGCTGATCTTGGCAGCTAGTGCGCTACTGGGCCTACTTCCCAAAATTCACGAACGAAACCGCGATTTGGAACAAGATGGGCGGCGAAACATTGAGAGCATGAATTCGATAATGACAAGTGGAGAAATCGTATAGAACTTAAACACAAAAGTCTTTTAAATTTGAACTAGAATATAATGGTGCTGAATTGTAAAAGGAGAAAGGAAAAATTGAAAAGGAAAATTAGACTTGATGCTGTATCTTTGCTATTCGTATCATTGCTCATAATGAGTTCAGTAGCTTTAGCACTGCCAAACATAGCTTCTGCTCAGGCAACAAGTATGACGTTTACCACGGGCCAGACAATCGACTTCAGCAGTAATACTGAAATGTCGTTCTGGTCCAGCATTTCGATGGTCTTCGGAACAAACATAAATATACAATTCTTCGAAGCTGCCCCTGGCAACGGGGTGATCGAACCATGCGACACTCTTCTGATAGAAAATCCACAAGGCTACATCTTGCCACCGTGCTCATGGTGGGAAGTGGTGGATCCAATGGGTCATCCAATGGGCGAATTCCACGCAGACCAGTCCGGACCCGGAATGTGCCACGTTGACCAAGTCTGGCCGGGACCAATTCCGCTTCCAGGCCCAGGACCATACACTGCCATAAAGAAAGTGGACACTATAGAGCCCTGTCAATACTACGTCGTTCATGAGCCCAGCGGATGGTATCCGCTGCCTTGCAGCTGGTGGGAAATAATAGACCCTGAAACTCGCCAGCCCACGGGCTTCGAATTCCACGTTGACTGGACAAACGAAAGCTGCGAATTTCACATAGATGATGTGATCCCCCACCCCTACACTTTGCCATTCCCGTACTACGAGATAGAGGCCCGACAGAAGATTTCAGAGATTATCCCCTGCAACTGGTTTGTGATTACCGACCCTGCAGCATTCAATCCTGCACCCTGCAGCTGGTGGGAAATCATGTACCAGAACCAACCGACAGGTCTTGAGTTCCACGTGGATCAAGCCCCAGGTGACGGAACGTTCCACGTAGACGAAGTGACCCCTGATCCGCTCAAAATACCGCCCACATACCCAACCGTTGCAAGACAAAAGATTGACGTCGTGCAACCTTGCGAAACTTTCAGAGTCAATGACACTGCACTAACTCCGAAACCTTGCACATGGTGGAAGATAATCGACCCGGACCTTGGAGACGTCGAATTCCACGTTGATACATCAGATGTGATCAGCGGAACCTTCCACGTAGACGAGGTACTTCCTTCAACGGCAGTCCGACCAATCTACAGCATGAGAGCAGAACTGAAATTCGAGGGAATCGGCCCATGCGATTGGTTCAAAGTCATTGATCCAATTGGCTGGGTTCCGGCTCCATGCTCATGGTGGAGGATAACTTGGCCGCCTGAATGGGCGGGAGTAGCTTTCCACGTAGACAGCAACGACCAAATCAGAAAGTTCCACATAGATAGCGCAGACCCGTTGCCACCTGGTCCAACACCACCACCATGGAACGTGACAGCTGAAGAATATACACAGCCCACACCATGGTACTGGAAACCATCATACACAGACTACGCCTTGAGCGGAGTACCTGACTTTGACCAAAGACAATGGGGCACTTACATCTGGCAAGACATGGGTCAAACCTGGAGCCACTGTGGACCAGTGGCCGCTGCAAACTCGCTCTGGTGGCTGGACTCGCAATTCGAGCCTAACCCAGCTAGACCGCCGACGATGCATGATGACTTCCCACTTGTACAGTCATACAACCCCGGCGGCTGGGACGATCACGACCCACAGAACGTGCCGCCACTTGTCGAACACCTAGCATATCTTATGGATACAGACGGCCGAAGGACAGGGCAAATCCACTCGGGCACATATGTCAATGACATGCAAGCAGGACTCACGCAGTACTTATCATGGTCGGGAGTAAACCCACTTGGAGATGTCGACGGCAACGGCATAGTAGATCCAATAGACGTCAACATCGTGAATCTTGCTTTGGGAAGCGTACCTGGAGCACCGAACTGGGACATGCGTGCGGATGTATTCCCGGCCTCAGTAAGCTACCCGCCCTTTGCAGACAATTTTGTTGACCCCAACGACCTCAACCTTGTCACGATGAACATGGGTCGAACTGGCCTATTCTATGAGCACACTGTTAACCGACCCACATTTGAGTACATAGAGTACGAAGTCGAAAGATGCCAAGATGTAGTCTTGCTGCTCGGATACTGGTACTACAACGATATAACTATGGAATGGTACAGAGAAGGCGGACACTATGTCACCGTCGCCGGCGTTGACTCGACAGACTTCAAAATAGCTATAAGCGATCCCATGGAAGATGCTTTCGAAAATGGCTTAATACCGGAGGGACGCGTGCCAATTCCGCATTCGCATCCACCGATTGAGCCTCCATACGTCATACACAATGATGCTGCCTTCGTGTCACAAGACATATATAACGTCATGATGTTCTCACCGCCGTTCCCGCCATGCCCAGGAGGAGACTGGACTCTAATAAACTACGTAAACTGGCAACTGACCCCACCATACTTTGCTGTCATTGAATCTGCAGTAGTGACTTCGCAACTTGCTGACCCAGACATTGCAGTTCTCAACGTCACAACAGGCAAAACCGGCTGCAAACCCTGGCCGACACTGTCCAAGAGATTCACAACATGGGTGAACGTAACAGTGGAGAACCAAGGACCATTCACCGAAAGCTTCACCGTGACCGCTTACGCTGACGCAATAATAATAGGGACTCAAAACGTCATTAGCCTAGCACCAAGCACCCAGATGACGCTCAAGTTCGACTGGAATTCCTCAACCTTCGCATATGGTAACTACACGATTTCGGCTTCAGCTTCGGTTGTCTCTGCTGAGACTGATATACTTGACAATACCTTCACTGACGGCATAGTAGGCGTGACGCTTCCAGGAGACGCCACAGGGGACTGGAGAGTAGGTCCCGCTGACTTCGCGTATCTCTCGGCTTCCTATGGCTCCACACCTGGCACTCCAAAATGGGATCCGAACGCTGACTTCGACTGCAACGACAAGGTTGGGCCATCCGACTTTGCCTATCTAAGCGCCTTCTACGGACAACATTGGCCATAGCGCACACAACCAATTCCTTTTTTTTGTTTGTCCAATCTTCAGGAATTCCGTTCTTCCACGGTCGAAAGCAAAGCTTGCCATGATTTTGAACATGACAAGGCACGTGACCTGACCTGTTCTTTGGCCTTGGCATTTCTGTTCTGAGTTATTGTGAAGTTTTATAAACACATCAATGATAACATAAAGTTTAGTGAGAAGATGGCAAAAGAAGATGAAATGTTAGAGGAATTGAAAAAGATTCGAACACTGCTGGAGCCTAAACCTGCTCCGCCAGCACCGCCACCTCCAAAAGGCCTGTGGAAGGAATTCATGGATTTCATGTCTAAATACAAGGTCATGGGCTTGGCTGTTGCATTCATCATGGGTGTTTACTTGGGCGCACTGGTACAAGCGCTTGTCAAAGACTTCATAATGCCGATAATAGGCATGGCATTAGCAGGCGCAGGAATCGGGAATCTATCAACGCTCAAATTCGGAATCCCCCCGACTACTTTTGATGCCGCAGGAAACCCAACCGACCCCAACTATGCCGGGCAATTGTTTGGCGTAGGAGACTTCTTGGTAGCGTTGATAACCTTCGTAATCGTGGCCTTCGTGATCTTTCTGCTCGTGAAGATCACCAAGAAATGGGGAATCGACTAACCTAAACATCCTTATCTCTCTTTCTTTTGCATCAACAAGAAAGACGAAGGTCTCTTGCAGGATTTCCATAGCTACTTGCGCAGCTTTATATTGTCCGCTGAGCGTGATTTTCCGCATGGCTCAGAAAGAGACGGGAAGAAGGCTCAAAGTATTTGCTTTGGCGTCCTTTCTGAATGACTTCGGTTCGGATATGATCTATCCAATCTGGCCACTATTTCTAGAGATCATCCTGGGCGCAAATATGACCATTCTGGGCTTTGTAGATGGTCTAGGCGATTCTATTGTTTCAATCTCACAGGCAGTCTCTGGCCATGTTGCCGACAGAGTCAGAAGAAGGAAGATATTTGTTTGGACGGGGTACATGTTTGGTTCAGCTTCGAGAATCGGATATGCTTTTTCATCAGTCTGGCAACACGTTATTCCGTTTAGAATACTTGACAGAGCTGGCAAGATGAGAGGCGCTCCCAGAGATGCTATGATTGCAGACCTTTCGACGAATGAGAACAGAGGCAGAAACTTCGGCTTATTGCGAACAATGGACAATCTTGGTGCCGTCTGCGGCATAGCAGTCTGCCTCATTTTCCTTCTGTTCCTTGGGTTGTCTCACTACCGGAACCTGTTTCTCGTGGCAGCAATCCCATCACTGATCTCTGCCCTACTAATACTCTTCTTGATAAAAGAAACGAAGCCATCTGATATCAGACTTTACAGGGGCATTTCCTTCAGAGACCTGAACTGGAATTTCAAGCTGTTCCTCTTCTCGAGCGCTCTATTTGCTCTTGGTTCTTTCAGCTACTCTTTCCTTCTTGTCTACGCAAGCAAGCTCGGCACCGAGACAGCATTTCTACCCGTACTGTATTTGACATTCACAGCTATAGCCTCAATCTCCTCCTTGCCTTTTGGGAAACTCTCAGACAAGACCGGCAGAAAATCCATGATGTTCCTTTCCTTTATCCTCTGGGGCTTGACACTCTTGAGTTTGGTTTATGTGCAAAGCTTCTCAGGCGTCCTACTATCTTTTGTTCTATACGGTCTGCATAAAGGAGCTTTGGAGCCAGTTCAGAGGGCATTCGTATCAGAACTTGCACCCATAGAATACAGGGCAACTAGTCTGGGAGGCTTTCAGTTGGTTGTTGGTTTATGTGCTTTACCCTCGTCGCTAGTTGCTGGCTTGCTATGGGACAGAGTCAGCATTTCCACGCCTTTCTACGTTTCACTTGGTCTGACTATCTTGGCAACAGCTTTGCTGGTCTTCGTCAAGGAGAAGCGAGACAAGAAGTAACTTTTTTCCCTAGAGCCTCTAACGTTCACATTGCGAAACAGAGCTTATGAGCGAAAGCTTTTATTGACGTTTAAAACATTGTTTGCCAGTACTCTACAAGGATGATTCGTTATGACTTTGCAGAAAGGTGACTTCATCATAATAGATTATGTTGCAAAGGTAAAAGAGACTGGTGAAGTCTTCGACACGACCATTGAAGAAACGGCCAAGAAGGAGCATCTACACAAGGAAGGCGAAATCCATGAGCCGAAACTCATCGTTATAGGCGAGAACTGGGTTCTGAAAGCCTTAGACGAGAGTTTTGCATCTATGGAGGTTGACAAGCCAACACCCGTCGAGATTCCGCAAGACAAGGCTTTTGGAGCCCGAGACCCAGAGAAGGTCAAGCGTGTTCCCTTGAAGCAGCTGATTGCTAAGGGTATTTCCCCGAACACTGGGGAACGCATCGAGTTCAGCGGCAAAATGGCCACTGTCAGAGCCGTGGGTGCCGGGCGAGTCCTTCTGGATTATAATCCACCATTAGCTGGCAAGACACTGATCTACGAGGTCACGGTAAAAAAGAAGCTTGACGAGAACAAAGAGAAGATAGCCGCGATCATTCATAGAAGAATTCCTGCGGTAGAAGAGAACAAGTTTGAATTCTCAGTCAAAGCGAAAGCAGTGGACATTGAAATGCCAGAAGATGCCTACTATTTAGAAGGGGTTCAGCTGGCAAAGAGAGGCATAGCAATGGACATACAGAAATTCTTCAAAGAGATAGCCACGGTCAAATTCACTGAGGCATTCAAAGCTGAGGGCAAGGAAGCTGAGCCGAAAAAACCCGAAGAAGCGGCCGAAGCCAGCAAAGAGAAAGAAAAGGAAGCTGAACCCAAGAAAGAAGAGAAAGTAGCAGCAAAAGCCTAGCAGGCAAGCACATTTCTTCAAGACATATTCTTCTAGTGTTCTCACTTTCAGTAATATATCCGCCTGAACTATCCGCAAGCATTGGACGCCGGATATGCCGCGACTTTAGACAACTTCTGTCGCTTTTGCAAGTCTTTCGCAGGCATCCTCGTCCGGGGCTAGCTTATTGAGAATGGTGTATCTGTCTGGCCTTATTGTTGCGGCTGCTCTTAGCGCCTCTATTATCTCTTCTCGCTCTACTCCGAGTTCCTCAGCTGTAGTAGGCGCTCCAAGTTCCTCCAAGGTCTTCTTGACGTGCTTCCAGTTTGCCCTATGGAGGTAGCCCATCATTATTGTTCCGACGCCGCATCGTTCACCATGAAGTGAATGATTAGGTCTCAGCATATCGAGGGCATGACTGAACATGTGTTCTGAGCCACTGCACGGTCGGCTACTTCCAGCAATGCTCATGGAGACCCCGCAGCTTATCAAAGCCTCTATAACAACGCGCAGGCCTTCCTCGTTTCCCTGTTTTATGATTCCTGCGTTTTCAGTGACCAGCCTGGCGCTCATTAACGCCAGACTCGCAGAATAACTACCGTAATACTCGTCTTTCTCCATGTGAGCCAGTTTCCAGTCTCTTACAGACGTACATTTTGCGAGTATATCGCCACAGCCGCTTACGGTGAAACGCCAAGGCGACTTCATTATTATGTCCGTATCTGCTATGATGGCAATGGGAGCCTGAGACATGAGAGAGTAAGGTTTCTCAAAGCCTTTGATAGAAGACAATGGGCTCGCGATTCCATCATGAGACGCTGTCGTCGGTACGCTGATAAAAGGTGTTTCCTGTTGAGCTGAGCCGCATTTTGCAACATCGATTTTTGTTCCGCCGCCAACTCCAAAGACCACTTGAGGCCTCAATTTCGATATTCTTTCTTTAACTGCATCAACATCCTTGACAGTTGCTGTCTCCACCAGAAGGGTGTTGATCTCCACTCCCTCCCTTTCAAGAAGCTCCTTGACGGTTTTCCCAGCTATATCGTGGGTCTTATGACCAGCTATTATCAGAGCAGATTTCGTGAATCCCAGTCTCTGGCAGATCTCGCTTACTCGCTCTATCGCTCCATTTCCGACAAGTACTTCTCTGGGAAGCTGCATTCGATGGTGCTTAAGCCACAAAGCCATATCACTGTTCGGTCTTATGCTACTCTATAATTCTATAGCCAAGTACGTCTAAAACTTAATAATGGTTTCGATGGAGGTCTTTCTCTCGCGTGCAGGCGTATCTATTGAAGAACGTTTCCTACTCGTTTCTCTGTTTCATATTCGCACTCCGCATAATAGTAGATTCAGGAAGCTTGAACCGCAATATTAATAAATCTCATGGATGTGATAACAAGTTGCTACTTCCTTGTGAAGTAATTTCGTCAGTAGTTTAGATTTTGGGAGAAATAATGAATGATGAACAATAGTGATGCAGTCGATAGATTAGCGCTGAAAGGGACAACAACGATCGGCGTCGTATGCAGAGACGGCGTGATCTTGGCCTCGGACACACGTGTCACCATGGGCTTCTACGTTGCGCATAAACATGGGAAAAAAGTCTACAGAATAGACGATCATATAGGTATGACGATCGCTGGAACAGTTGCTGACGCACAGAGAGCCGTGGATATACTAACGGCTAATGCCCAGCTCTACAAGATCAACATAGGAAGACCCTTGCCGATAAGTTCTGCGGCAAGACTAGTTGCAAACTTGCTGTTTTCATCACGGTACTATCCTCTGCAGACGCAGGTTCTTGTGGGGGGTGTTGACGACACGGGGCCCCACGTTTTCAACCTTGATCCGTTTGGCAGTCTCAATGAAGAGAAGAGCGTTTCCACGGGTTCTGGATCCCCTGTGGTCTATGGAATACTTGAAGATCGCTTCAAGGAAGACATGTCTGTTGAGGAAGCTTTGCCTGTAGTTGTCAAAGCAGTCAATGCTGCGATGAAGAGAGATGCGGCAAGTGGCGACAGCTACAATGTTACAGTGATAGATGGCAAGGGATATCGAGAATTGTCTGAGAGGGACAAAAAGAAGCTCTTAACCGATTAGGGTAGTAAGGCTGTGGCGCGAAACTCTGAAAGGGACAAGGTCGAAGTAAGCCAGCACATTCTGGAAAGGGTGCCGAAAGAGGCAGAGGTCACCAGAATAGAATACGAGGGACCAACGCTCGCGGTTTACACAAAAAGACCCGAAGTCTTGGTAGACCAAAGTGCTCTTATTGCTGACATAGTCAATTTCATAAGAAAGCGGATAGTCATACGCTCTGACCCTTCTGTTAGGCTGATCGAAACCGAAGCCGAAAGAATGGCCCGAGAGGTCATCCCGCCTGAGGCTGAGGTGACAGAAATCAACTTCGACCCGAGCCTTGGCGAGATAATAATCGAAGCCAAGAAACCAGGCTTAGTCATTGGAAAGAATGGTGCCGTTCTACAGGAGATCATAAGACGAACCAAGTGGCGTCCACAGGTTCTGCGAAGTCCCCCTTTGCGGTCCAAGATAGTCACTCACATGCGCCATTACATGCATTCAGAAAGCAAGGACAGAGAGCGGGTGCTGCGAACGGTGGGCGAAAGAATCTTCAGACCTAGACTGTACGAAGTCGGCGACCTTCGAATAACAGCACTCGGCGGGGCTCAAGAAGTGGGCAGGTCAGCTTTCCTGCTTCAGACTCGAGAGAGTAGCGTGCTTCTGGACTGCGGAATCAATCCAGGTTCATCAGGCGCCTTTGCAGCCTTTCCTAGATTTGACAATCCCGCATTCGAATTGGACTCTCTGGATGCAGTCATCATAAGCCACGCACACCTTGACCATTGTGGTCTATTGCCTTTCCTTTTCAAGTATGGATATGACGGTCCCATCTACTGTTCCGCCCCGACATCTAGTTTGATGACGCTATTACAGCTGGACTACTTGGACGTAGCTAACAAGCAGGGTATAACGGCTTATTATGATCAGAAAGACGTTCGAGAAACCGTTTTGCACACTCTTCCGCTGAGATACGGAGTTGTGACCGACATCGCCCCTGACATTCGCTTGACTCTGCACAACGCAGGCCACATACTTGGCTCGTCCATGGTTCACTTGCATGTCGGCGAAGGCTTGCACAACATTGTGTATACTGGCGACTACAAGTATGCAAGAACCATGCTTCTCGAAGGAGCCACAACAGAGTTTCCGAGAGTCGAAACAGTGATCACGGAAAGCACGTACGGCGGTCCAGACGACATGATGCCGTCAAGAGTCGAAGCTGAAGAACGACTTACAGCCATCGTAAACCAGACCTTGGAGAGAAAGGGCAAGGTTCTGATTCCGGTTCCTGCTGTCGGACGTGCTCAAGAAATAATGCTGATTCTCGACGGTTACATGCGGCGAGGTCTGATGAAGGAAGCTCCAGTTTTCATCGAAGGCATGATTTCGGAGGCAACAGCTATTCACACGGCGTTTCCCGAATACTTGGGCAGAGAGGTTCGCCAAAGCATTCTCCATGATGGAATAAACCCGTTCGAGTCTGACTATTTCACGATCGTCGAACACCCTAACGTCAGACAGGAGATTATTGACGGCCTGCCATGCATTGTTATGGCAACATCAGGAATGCTTGAAGGCGGACCAGTAATAGAGTATTTCAAGAGTTTGGCCGATGATGAGAGAAACGCGGTAATCTTTGTAAGTTACCAGATCGAGGGCACATTGGGAAGACGCGTACAAAGAGGCTTGAGAGAGGTTACAATGATGACTGCTGAGGGCAAAATGGACATCGCGCACGTTCGACTCCGCGTAGAATCAATTGAAGGATTTTCAGGGCACTCTGATAGAAGGCAACTCATAAGCTATGTAACGCATCTGCAGCCGAAACCCGAGAGGGTTATCATCTGCCACGGTGAGAAGGCAAAATGCATGAGCATCGCCGGCTTTCTTCAAAGAAAATGCGAAATCGACGCGTTCGTGCCAGCACTTATGGAGACCTTCAGGCTGCTGTAGGAATAGGCTCGTTTGATACTGGCGTTTTCTCTCGCCAGATCCTCACGTTTGGAGGGCAAACTACTACTCGTTCTTCGCCTAATCTTGCGATGTCTCCTCCCGATGATTCAGCGAACTCTGTAAGCTCGTTCACAGCTCGTTTGACGTCATCTATGCTCTTGCTTGCTAGAGGGGTTATCCTTAGTATCAAAATGTTGCCAGCACTTACCTCGGTCTTCACATTGTCCAAATCAGCCAAGTCGCGGAGAGGAACTGCTTTCAAATAGGTTTTGCCAGTAACAGCCTTAGCTTCTACTGTCTTCTCTTTTTTCCTTTGCTTGCGCAGTATTCCACTTAGTCCTGGCAAACTTCTCCTCTCTTGAGACGTTTATTCTGCGTTTCTAGAGTTTAAGCGTTTCTTAATTCTGCGTCAGAATTCCTAATAAGGGTTGACTAGAAGAGTGCTCTATAGGTTTAAAATTAGGTATGAACACTCATTAGTCGCTTCTGGTGGGTGAGTTCATGCCTCACTGCTATCAGGAACTGGCAGTATTTTTCCCGCAATTCTTATTTCCTATCCAGCCCATATTTAGCTGGGAGAAAGACGATCGTTGAAATTCTCAGCTCGCTTGGTAATTATCACATTGATCTTGCTGTGCATGCTGACGCTTAGGCTAGATGTCTCTGAAGTCAAATCAAACATCTCAGGCCGTCTCATTAATGCTGATCTACCGTGGGGTGACTGGATGCACTATCACAATTATGACGAAATCGTTGACACGCTCCTCTACTTGAACAGTACCTACCCAAACGTAGTTGACGTCCTTCCAACAGGCAGAACCTGGCAAAACCGCACGATCTACTGCATTAGATTGACAAACGAAACCAGCATTGAGCCGAAGCCCAAAGTCTTGTTCGTCGGATATCATCATGCTCGGGAGCCTATTACCGCGGAACTGTCTCTCTATTACGCTGTCAGCGCGGCAACAGAATTTGGCGTTAACGAAGCAGTGACCCGCATGCTGAATTTCAGTGAGACGTACGTCGTAATTGCGCTCAACGCAGACGGTTTGAGCGTTGTCAAGCAGAATGAGTGGCAGCGCAAGAATGTTCATCCTATTGATGAAGACGGCGACGGTTTGCTGGACGAAGACCCGCCTGATGACGCGGACGGCGACGGCTACGTCGAAGCCCTCTACCAATATGACGGTTCTCAATTGTATCCTATAGGATGGGAAGGCGTGAACGACGATGGAGACAGCCAATCCAACGAAGACTGGGTCGGAGGCGTGGATCTCAACAGAAACTACGGTTATCAGTGGAATGCCACATGCTCAAGCGGAAGCAACTATACATGGGCAGAAGACTACCGTGGACCAGCCCCATTCTCGGAACTTGAAACGCAAGCAGTAAGAGACCTAGCAATGCAGCACAGTTTTACTTATGCGATAAGCTTCCATTCAGGCGCAGAGACCATAGTCTACCCTTGGGGATACGCAAGCACGCAAACCTTAGATGACCAGATCTTCAAGGAGATCGCTGGAAACCTTTCAGCATTGGTTGGAGCACCATACGAGCAGGCCGGCGCCTGGTACACCACTTCTGGCGTGTGGGACGATTGGATGTATGGCAACAGAAGCTCACTTGCGCTGACATGCGAAATATTCGAGAATGACAGCGCCTGGCAATACGAGACTGGGCAACAGCCCGGTATCTTGGAAGAAAGAGGAATATTCCAGGCTTTCAACCCTGACCCAATTGCCATCGAACCCGTCGTCCAGCGTTGGCTTCCAGTGTTCACGTACGTCACGACGAGAGCAATCGATGAGACTCACAACATAGCCATAACAAATACAACAAGTCCCAAAACCGTCATCGGACAAGGCTTCAGCACGAATATAACCGTGACCGTTGCCAACCAAGGTGCCTTTGAAGAAACCCTCCAAGTGGCAACCTATATCAACGCATCATCGCTGGGAACACAGAACATCACTCTCCACAGCAGAACCACTAAAAACATCATCTTCACGTGGAACACAACCAGATACGAAATGGATAATTACATAGCAATCATCAACGCCACGCCAGTTCTAGAAGAAGTGAACCTCGCCGACAATGCAGTGACCTACGGCATAAAAGTGAGCATTCCAGGAGATTTCGACGGCGACTTCAAAGTGGGACCGCTGGACTTTGCGCTACTCGCGACTGCATTCGGATCCACGCCAGATAAGCCACGATGGGACCCGAACTGCGATGTTGATGGCAACAACAAGATCGGACCATATGACTTCGCCATCCTAAGCGTGCATTACGGACAGCATCTCCCTTGATCTCAGTCTACTCAGAGTCTGGTTAGAGTACTCACAGCGAACTTCGTGAAGTCCACAAGAGCACGCATTGGAACAGGAATCAAATGTCGGAACCCTTAAGATCTTGGCTTGGATGAGCGCGCTGGCACAATAGAATCGGCCAAAGCGTCGACCCAGGCTTCTTAGCATTGCCACCATGGATTAATGCTGCAGGCTTCATATTCCAGATCGAAGGAAACAACCAGTTTGGAAAGCATGACTCTTCTATATTCTTTATTCATCCTGATCGCTTCGAGAGCTTAGTGGGCGATCTGCTTCATGAAGCCCCATACTTGGTCGCTTACAAAATGAATGTTTCTAATAACAATGCCCTGCTTGACATTCTTTGCCTCTTCCGAGTCATAAAGCACTTCTCCTATGGCTAAGGCTTTACCGTGCTTCTCATCTACAACAAGGACGATGTCGCCTTTCTTGAAGTCTCCCTCAAAGCGTTTGATCCCTGGCGCCATGACATTCGCTCCCTTGCAGACGTATGGAACCGCCCCCATGTCAACAACGGCCTTGGGGGCAAGTGCAAAAAACCCTTTGAAGTCCAAGGTTGGGAAGAGATCCCGATCGGTCCTTGCCAGTACTGGTTCTCCGTTCACGAGATATAACTCAACTGATCCTGTCTGGACTACTTCAAGGCTTATTTTGCTCCCGAAAGTCTGTTCAAGACTGAGTCTGAGCTTTTCCGAGAGGTGTGATAGGAGAGTCTTGGTTTCTTTGTCTTTCAGAAAGTATCGCCTATGTTTTGCTGTCATCTTTGTCTCTCTCTTAGATAGGTTTAAATGTAATAAATTTAAGTATGAAAGGCATAATACAGTAAAGATCTGAAGGTGCCCTGACGATGAGCGAAATGACCACCGAGATACTTGAGCAGAACCTCGGGAAAGTAGTGCTCGTAAGGTTGAAAGGCGGTAAGAGCTTGCGCGGAAGACTGAAGGGTTTCGACCAGCATCTGAACCTTGTGCTTGAAGAAACGGACGACACCACAAACGCTGAGAACATGAAGAAACTCGGGCAGATAATCGTCCGAGGAGACAATGTGGTTCTGATTTCTCCGCCGCCTAGGTGACGCAGTTGGGAAAAGGAACACCATCTTTTGGCAAACGTCAGGGCAGAGTAGTTCACATCAAATGCAGGCGATGTGGACGAAGGGCCTATCATGTGCGCAAGAAGCGATGTGCAGCCTGCGGTTACGGGGAGACAACAACTCTTAGGAACTATTCTTGGCGGACTAAGACCATTAACAGGGTAAGATTACGCTAAATCTGTCTTTGCTTACTTTGCGGACTGGTAGTAACCTTTATCGATCTTGACGAAGATCAAAGGTCCCTTACTGTGGGCCAGTTCTCTAGCCTTTCTCAAAACATTGTTGACGACGTGCAAGACCTGCTCTCCTTCGCCAGCGCTTTCCTTCTTTCTTTCGCCCAGTTCCATCTTGAGAAGGTTTTCCGCTAGAATAGAGGTTCCGCAGATTTCCCCGTTTCTTATGAGGGTAGAGGACACGGCTTCTTCCATTTCTCTACGATTCGTGAGATTCTTCCAAATGGGCTCAGCATTGTTGAGAAGCTTCGTCGCGCTGTTCCATCTTTTGGAGTTCTCGTTGCCTATCAGCAGCTTCACCCGTTCTTTCCATTTCCTGAACCATATTCCAGTCCATATATTCAAGAACTCTTCCAGTTCCGCTCGGTCTTCGTTGAAGAACTTCTCAAGTTTCTCAACGACTTCGCATTCGTTTGTTTCTTTTCCCACGAGTTCCCAATGGACTTTGAGAAAATTCGTCAAATCTTGACAGGCTATTTGGAGTACCTTGCGGTCTGAGCCCAGCACGTCCAGCATTGGGTTTTTGTCTTTAAGTTTCTCAGACAGCAAAAGCTCAATGAAGTTCATAGGTACTCCCGTCTCGAAGCCTTCTCCCAATCAGAACAAGGCGTTGAAGCTTTAATTAAGCTTTATTCGTGTTAGCTTCTATAACATTATTCACTAATTTCCAGTTATATTGCGGTTTTGGAAATATGTTAAGGCCTATTTCAGAAGCAGATCAAGCGACTCTGGCAACTCGCTGACGCTTTCAAGAATTAAGTCTGGCTTCTCGGCTTCAAGCTCTTTACGAGAGAAAATCCCCGTCAGGACACCTACCGTCTTGGCGCTGGCGTTTTTGCCCGCGCGTATGTCGACCACAGAGTCGCCCACAACCACGCATCGACCTGTTTCGACGTTAAACTCTCTCGCACACTTCAGGAGCGCTTCTGGAGAAGGCTTCGAATTGCACGTATCCAGCGCAGTCAAGACTATCCTGAAATATTTCGCTACGCCAAGTTTCTCCAGCTCCTTGAGAACTTGCTGCTTGCTAACATATCGCATTGTGGTCAAGGCGAGGTTTGCCTTTTCTGACAGTCTTCTCAGGGCTTCAGAAACGTTTGGAATGAGCTTTGATTTTGTCGCCGTGTTCTCGTAGTATGTGCGAAGATAAATGCCAAGGAAGCTTTTGACATCCAGACCTATGAGCAGGTCGTCGATAGCTAGGTTCTGCTCCAGTCTTTTCGGAATCTCCGTAACAGTCCCTACGTCGATCAATTTGTGCCCTATTGACCTGAAGGCGGTTTTCATGGCCTCCAAATAAGCCTCTCGTGAGTCCACTATCGTGCCGTCTAAGTCCAGCAGTATCGCTATAGACTTGCGCTGAATCTCTCGCATTTGTTCGTCCTCGCGCCCATTGCAGTCATGTGCTACGATAAGTTTTTATTTGCGGTCAATTGTCTAAGGTAGATGCTCAATAAATCTGTTGAGGCGCGATTTCGCAAGGATTGATCGGTGATGGTTAGAAAAGCAAGGATACGCTTGACAAGCACTGATTACAAGAAGCTTGAAGACGTATGTGGAGAACTGAAAGCTATCGCTGAGAAGACAGGAGTCAAAATGAACGGTCCCGTGCCGCTGCCGACCAAAAGGTTGAAGGTTCCAGTTCTTAAGACGCCCTGCGGAGAAGGAACGGCCACGTGGGACAAGTGGGAAATGCGGATTCACAAGCGTCTTATTGACATCGACTCCGAAGAGCGCGTCATGAGGCGCATCATGCGGATTCGCGTCCCCGAAGAGGTTCATGTGACAATAGAGCTTCTTTAGCCCGATCATATTTCAGGCGTTTTCTTGCGCAATTTCCATGGAAATATCAGACAGTCGCTGCATTTTTCCAACATTTCCATACCCTTTCGCGTTGTTTTCAGCTGATTCTTCTCACTAGCCTCTAGCAATCCCTTTTCCCGCAGTATCGCCATATAAAGCTTAGTCTGAGCGAATGAGAGGCCGACTTCTTTCATCAGGTCTGTCTTCTTCTTCCCCGATTTTGCCTTATTCAGTATCTCAAGCACTATGTCATGCCTATCTCTTCTCGCCATTGTGATCTATGGGAGAGTGTTGCTGATGCTATCTAAACCTTTTCTTCGACTAGGATATTGTTGATTCGTCAGGCTTTCTCATGTTGTGGCTACTCAGTAGTAGACTAGTCTGTACGAACCCATCGTTAGGATTAGGCTGATTCCAAAGGAAAAGATCCAAGCTTTCTTGTTCCATGCAAAGATCTTGAACCCATCAAGCATGCCCAAGGGAATCAGATTGAAAACAGCTATCCATGCATTAAACGTGGCACCCATCAAGAGCACAAAACCGTATTCAGGCGCGACAAACGCTGACGCAAGAAACGCCGAAGACAGAACAATATTTGTTGCGGGTCCTACGATGGACGTTTTCCCCAGCTTCTTCAGATCTGGGACTCCACCTATCATTACTGCTCCCGGGGAGATGATTTTGAAGAATGTTGGAAGTACAGAAATCAGTGTCAAGATGGACCCCATCAGGGTGAGCCGGAATTCTGCCCAAAAACCCTCTCTTTGGGCATATATCTTGTGAGCCATTTCATGTATGAAGAAGGACGCTGCAGTAATCAGTCCTACGGATGCTTGCAGCACGTAATCCTCAAAGAATTGGAATGCTACGCTGGATACTCCGACACCTGCCACAAGCAATGCGCCGATCAGCAGGTGTTCGATTTCCTTGACGCTGAAGTGCGTTCTCCGGTGGGCAGGTGTGAAAGCCACAGCATGTTCCTGCAGTCTTTGCTTTTGATCTGTAAAAGGTCGAGTCTCTTCTCTTGGCATGCGCACTTCCTCCACTTGCGCGCATTCATGGTTCTCTGGTAAACGGTGCTCGGAACAGAAATGGCCCCCACAGTGTTGGCATCTGAAGGGCAGAAAAGTCTCTTTTTCGCACTTCTCGCAGTTCATAGTCAGCACATGTCTTGTAACCAGACAATTCATGACCGTTTATATGTTTCTTCCCAAAAGCACTTGAAAACAGCGATCAGGTTCGCATTTGGTAAACGTTTAAAACACGCGGGAAGAAGCTAACCTTAGGCACAATGCTCTAGGCATGGGAGGAGTAAAGCGCTTGAAAGCTTTCAGTTTTGTCCACGCGGCAGATTTGCATCTGGGGTACTCTCAGTATGGCTTAGAAGCAAGACGTGAAGATTTCGATAGAGTCTTTCGAGAGCTAGTGGACAAGACTCTCGCGTTGAAGCCGGATTTCATGATTATTGCGGGGGACTTGTTTCATCAGGCGCGCCCGTCCAATGTCACGCTGGAGAACGCCATTAGAAACTTCAAGCGCTTAGGAGATGCAGGAATCCCTGTTTTGACAGTTGATGGTTCACACGATTCTGCACCGAATCTCATAACGAGCACGATTCTGAATCCCTTGGACAGTACTGGCTTGATTTATCATTTGCCTAGGCACGAAGGAGCATGTTGGCGAAAACGAGACTGTTGCTACGTTTATGGAGTGCCAAACTTTAGAACGCGACATAGGACAGAGGAGTTTCTTCCGGTTTTCATGGAGCAGAACAAACCAGCGCCGGAGCAGAACTTGTTCAACATCTTTGTTTTCCACATGGCTCTGGATATTCCTGGCGTCAAGCCTCCATATATGGAGGCGGAGGCCTCACCTGAACTCATCCCTGAAGCTTTCGAATATTACGCCGGAGGGCACGTGCACAAAGTCTACTCGGACAGCTTCAAGTCTGGATTGCTCGTCTACAGCGGCTGCGTTGAGACGGTTGATTATGAAGAGGCTAGGCTCAGGAAGGGCTTCTTTCATGTCAAGGTTGACGAGAAAGGAAAAGCTTTGCCAGAGTTCATCGAGCTTAAATCTCCACGGAGATTTGTGATTCTGGAGCAGGATTTTCAGGGAATGAGTCCCGTGAAGATCACGGAAATGGCTGTCCAGCTCGTGAAACGAGCAGACGAGGATGGTGTGATAATAGTGCCCGTCCTGAAAGGAGGGTTGCCCGCGGAGGCAAACCGGTCTAATGTGGACATTGTTCAGATTAGAAGTGCTGCTGAAAAAGCTTTGCTCGTCCATCCTGTTGTGTTGTTGCGTGAAAGTGAAGTTTCAGAAGAGATGGTTCGTTCAATCTTCGACAGCGAATTCAAGGATCTTAGAACGAAGTCTTTCGAATATTTTGTGCAGATTCTGTCTGAGCGTTATGGTCGTGAGGAAGCTGAGCGAATTTCTTGTGCAGCTGTTGGCTTGGTTGAGCTGTTGATCAAGAAGGAAGAAGGAAAAGTGAAACAGGTGCTGGAGGGGCTCTTGCAGTGAAGATTGAGCTCGTACAGTTGGAAAACATTCGTTCACATGAAAAGTCAACCGTGCCTTTTGCAAGAGGTTTCAACTGCTTAGTCGGCGGTGTGGGATGTGGAAAATCAAGCATCTTGTACGCAATAGATTTCGCACTTTTCGGAGACCCGGTCGGCAGAAGTTTCGAATATCTTCTGCGTGAAGGCGCAAGCATCGGAAAGGTTACAGTCCGCTTTGTCCAGAATGGCGAGAGCTACACAATATCGCGAGGGCTGAAGAGGCGGGCGAAAAGCATAGGTCAAGACCTGGAGGAACTGAAGCTTTCCAAAGATGAAACCGTCATAGCGGATCTTAAGGATGACGCTGTGGCCGAACAGCTGAAAGCAGTGACAGGACTGGACAAAGAGCTTTTCCGCGAGATAGTCTGGGTCAAACAAGAGCGTCTGAAGGAACTTCTGGATGCACCTCCAAGAGAAAGGCAGAAGCGTCTAGACGAATTGTTCGGATTATCAGACTACGAAATAGCATGGAGCAACCTTGCCGAATATCAGAAAGAATACGAAGGGGAAAAAAAGGTCTACGAAAGGGATCCTGACATAGTCGGAATGGACAAGCTGAGCACTGAATACAATAGGGTGGCTGAAGAGTTCTCGCTTATTGAGATTGAAATAGATGATCTCGTGGCAAAGCAGAGTTCTGCTGAAAGAGCCCTAAAAGAGGCAGATCTTAGGCTGAAGAAGCTTGAAGAGACGAAGACTCTGTTTGAGGAGTCCAGACGAAAGGAAGCGCAGGCACTTGCAAACTTCGCGAATCTGGAGAGCCTGATGAAATCGTTGTCTGAGAGGATCAAAACGAAAATGGCTAGTGCCGAAGATCTCAGGCAGCGACTGAGCAGCTTGGAGAAGCAAGCAGACTCTTGCAGGACGGAAGTCAAGCAGATTGGCATATCACCAGATCAGCCATTGGAGACTCTTAGGCATTATTTGGCCACTTTCGATAACCAGATTTCCAGCCTGAAAGGCGCTCAGGAAGCAGCTTCCCGAGGAATGCGCGAGAATCAGAGAAGGAGTTCTCAACTGACTACGGAAAGTCGTTGTCCGCTTTGTCTGCAATCGCTTTCTGATGAGTACAAGGATAGTCTGCTTCACAGGATTCTGGAAGAAGACGGGTTATGCCAGAAGGAAATCAGCCAACTGCAGCATGAGATTGAAGAACTCCAACAGTTGAAGAGCAAGGCAACCTCTGCTATTTCAAATCTTCAGGCAATCACCCCGAGGATTGAGGATTTGAATGCTCGCATAGGCGAGGAGTCTTTGGCGCTGGCAGAGCTTTCAAAGGATTCCGATGAGAAACAAAGATTGAAAGAAGATATGCGGCTGCAGATTGAGATTGTGCAAGATGAAATCAGCAGATTCGATGTCTCTGAGTTGGAGGCTGCTAAGGTTCGAAGAGAGCAGGCCTTCAAGCAATACTATCTTTTAGTTTCTGATTTGCAGACAAAAGAGAACCGCAAGAAAGACTTGGTGAGGCGTCTGGACGAGATAAAAGATAGAATTGATCAAGCTCAGCAAAAGATTGAGCGCATGCAGAAGACTGCCAAGATGGCAGGAATTATTGGCGGTATACGCGATGCCTACAGAGGTATTCAGCCTAAGCTGCGGAGCGAGTTTGTCAGGGTTCTGAGGAATTTTGTTCAGCAAGTTCTGGACGACCTCGTAGGCGGGGAGGGACCATTGCTCAATGTTCTGATTGATGAGACTTATACTCCTTATGCTTCGAGTGAAGGCGGCGTTGAAAGAGAGGTTGCGAACCTCTCAGGTGGAGAAAGAACAATGTTTGCATTCGCATATCGATTGGGACTGGGACAGTTGATCATGCAATCTAGAACTGGTCACGGTCTAAGCATGCTTCTGCTTGATGAGCCAACAGAAAGTCTTGGAAGAGAAGATGGCTCAATAGATCGCTTGGCCGAAGCCATATCAAGGTTCAAGGCCGTTGAGCAGATAATCGCAGTTACTCATAGCGACGTGTTCGCGGAGAAGGCTGAGCATGTAATACGGCTAGAGAAGGAAGCTGGAGTCAGCAGGGCTTCGGTGGAACGATAAGCACTGTTCTCTTATGTGATTGCTTGCACAGGAAAACTGGGGAAACAGGCACAGCGAATGCGCCATCTAGTGGTATGCATTTGGTTCTATCTCGGGTGTTGCCTTTCTAGTCACTGTTTCCGTTTAGCATAATGGAAGAACTATTTCTTGTTTCGAACTACTCCGATCGTTGTGACTTCAATTCCTTTCTTTTCAAGTTCGAAAATGAATGGGTTGATGCCGACAGAGTCACTTGCAATGTGACCAGTGATAACTAGGTTTCCTCTGTTGTCTGTTTTTAGCTTTTCGAGGTCTGCTGGGGTTATGTGTATGTATATGATTGTGCCAACGCCGTATCTGAAATACGTTCTCGCAATTTCGTAGCCGCCATTCGTTCCAGCTCCATGCGAGACGACGACTTTTCCGGCGCGATTCTCTGGTTTTCCGAGTCGAATTTGAATCTTTGTGGTTGCGTTTTTGAATTCGGATAGCTCGCTTAAAGACGAGACTATGTCCTTTACAGTGCAGTCCCCTTCCGTGTTGTCGGCGATCTGTTCTTGCATTATTCTTCTTCCGATCTCATCTAGCGGCGTGTGTATGTTCATGTAAGGCATTCCAAGGAGTCTTGCTACGTCAGGCGCATGAGCGTAGTTTCTTGTGTGGTTATCCACTTCAAGCTGCTCGCGTTTCTTTTTGACTGCTTCTTCTGCTTCTTTCTTTGGAATGCCAAGGGCTACCATTTGCTGGATGTGTCTTGTGAAGACTTGGTGGAAATCCGTGACTGCCGTTCCGCCTGCTGGGTGATGAGCTATAACCGCGTCGTAACCTAGCTGTTTGGCCAGCATGAGTTCAGGAACGCCTGCGTCTATTCCAAATAGGACTCTTCGTATGTCTTTTCCGCTTGTGTAGGTGGCGCTGTCCTCTGGAACATTTTTCAAGTCTGCAAGCTCCAATGACAACTGCATGATTTCCTTGGTATTCATCATTGTTCGCCCTCAAACCGGTCTAGTGCTTTGCTGATCGCTTTTATGAGTAAGTTGCGTATAAGCATGTAGCATATTGTCTAGTCAAGAATCGAGGTGAGCCTTGTACGTTTCGCAGATCGAGAAGGCTGGCTTTGGCAGAAGGTATGACTGCTGGAGTCTTCTTTGGGACTGCTGCAGTTTTGATTAGGTTCTTGCCTGACACCAATGCTTTCTATATAGCCTTCTGGCGTTTGGTTATAGCTAGCTTCGCTCTAGTCACGATCTTGATCGTTCTGCGGAAGCCTTTTAGTTTTGATGTTGTCAGGAAGAACCTCAAAGATTTTATTCTTCTGGGTTTCTTCCTGGGTCTGCATTTTATCTTTTTCGTCTCAGCCGTGAAAGATACCACAATCCTGAACGCCACGGTTCTTGTCAATACCACGCCTATTTTTTCGATCTTTGTGTCAGCGTTTGCGTTCAAGCTTAAACCTTCCCGTTTTGCCATTGTAGGGCTGAGCATTTCCTTCATAGGTGTGTGCGCTATTGCTTATGGTGAAGCCGCAACTGGAAAGAGTCCGGCTTATTCTCCAAGCATCAAGGGTGACGTTGAAGCGGTTTTGGCAGCGTTGGTTGAATCCTTCTATCTGAACTTTGGAAGAAGAATTAGGAATCAGATGGGAATACTCTCTATAATGCTTCCAGTGTACTTGCTTTCAGCTGCGCTAGTTGGGGTCTTAGGTGTAGCTACCGCTCGCACGATAATTGAATTTCCGACTGAAACGTGGATTGTAATTCCATTATTTGGCTTGGGCTTGATTCCCACAGCAGTAGCTCATACGCTTTACTTTTCTTCTCTTTCCAATCTGAAGTCTTTTGAGACGGCGGCAATGGCTTTTCTGGAGCCGATTGGAGCGACGATACTGGGGATAGCCTTTTTTCAGGAGATCCCGGCGCCCCTATTCGCGTTTGGCGCTGCGCTGACTTTGGCGGGGATTCTCTTTATTGCTTCTCGTGGAGAATGAGGATTCGGCTCTTTCTGAGCAAGAATATCAAATGTCTTAGAAGAAATGGTCGGCTATTCTTCTTCTTTGATTGCTCTCTCTTTCACGATAAGCGTGTTTTCTTTTCCGCCTATGATTCTGTAGAATTCCTTCAATTCCTGCTGGTGCAGAAACTTTCGGAGGAGCACGCGCACGTATGATCTCGGTATGGTCTTCTTCTCGTCTTTCATGATGATCTCGTTTGTCGTCGTTTCAATTTCGGTGTTTGTTTTTCCCTTCAGAAACTCGGCTAGTTCCTTGATTAGGTCGCTGCCTTCGGTTTTGAGCTTGGATATGTCAACCCTCGTTTCAGCCATGTTGGTTCATCTCATTTTCTGACCATAATGATTCTTACTTGGTCGGATACGTCTTCACAGGAGTCTGCAATCTGTTCTATTGCTTCGAAAAGCTGGCTTATTAACACTGCTACTCCGGCTTTCGGCAGTTCTTCTTTTCCGATCAGAATTCTCGCTTTCTCGTGCACGTCGTCCGCTTTTTCCTCTTCTCGTTCTACCATGTCAGCGGCTTGAAGTGCTTCTTCGGGTGTGGTCATCATTTTGTTGACGCACTTCTGGGCGGAGGTTGTGCATATCTTGGTATTCTTTACCATTTCGATCATCGTATCCTTGATCGATCTTGGCACATGTTCCATTGGTATGGCGCCTAGAATGCGCGTAGATTCTCTGCACCAGTCGGCAATCATGTCCACTCTCTTTACTAGATCCATCAGATCTTCTCTGTCCATCGGCGAAAGCTCTCCCTTGGAAATATCATCCATAACGGTTCGGCGCAGTGTGTCAGCTTCTCTTTCGCTGCTTGTTACTCTGTCGATGAATTTTCTCTTTTCTTTTTCGTCCAGTCTTATGGCTGCGCTCACTGCATTTTCAAGGTCTTCAACAATTCCTGTTGTCAAGGCCAAGTGTCTCTGGATTGTGGACAATGCTTTTGTCTCTCTGCGTTTCTCAAACCATTTTATCAAATCACTCAACTGACGTTACCTCCTTCAATCCTTCTTCTGGATACCTGAAAACGTGGGTCTTTTCGGATGGAAAGCTCACACCTACTTTGTCACCGACACTAAACCATTCCCCAGTCAGGGAAGGTCTGACGATGACAACCAAATCTTGGTTTTCCAGCCTTATCTCGTATCTCATGTTTGTGCCTTCAAAAGTCACTCTTTCAACTGAACCTGGCGTCAAGTTTTTTTCCTTTTCTGTAGTCTTCTTGATTGTTAGCGCTTCTGGTCTGATCGCCAGCACTACTCTTTCGCCTGCTTTGACATTTCCATTGTGCGCACGAACCTTCAGTCCGCCTCGAAGCTCTAGTGAGGACTCATCGTCGTTGACGTTTGTTATGTAACCTTCCAAGAAGTTTGATTCTCCTATGAAGTGGGCAACAAAAACGTTCTGCGGGTTCATGTATAGTTCCTGTGGTGTCCCTATTTGTATCAGTTTCCCTTTTTTCATGACTGCGATTCTGTCTGAGATGGCCATTGCCTCGGATTGGTCGTGTGTGACGTGAATCGCTGTTAGTCCGAGGTCCTTGGCCATTTTTCTTGTTTCATACCTTAGTTCGTTTCTCACTTTTGCGTCCAGCTGTCCAAAAGCTTCGTCTAGAAGGAGTAGTTTTGCGCCGGCTGCTAAGGCTCTGGCCAGAGCTACTCTCTGCATCATTCCTCCGCTCAGTTCGTTCGGGTAGGCGTCCAGTCGCTCGTGTAGCTTGACCATTTCAAGTACTTCGTGTCCGATCGTTTCTGCTTTCTTCATGTCGAAGCCCTTGACTCTTGGGCCATAAGTGACGTTATTCCATGCATTTAAGTGGGGAAACAGTGCAAAGGTCTGAAATACGAATCCGATGTCTCTGTCCTCGGGTGGGACATCATTCACAAGCCTGTCTCCAATGTAGATCTCGCCTTGGTCAGGTTGGATTAGTCCTGCGATAAGCCTGAGCAGAGTTGTTTTTCCACAGCCGCTTGGACCCAACAGAGAAAAATACTCATGAGACTGGATGTGGAGGTTGATGTCGTCGACTGCTACAAGCTTTCCGAATCGTTTTGTAACATTGACGACGCGGACATCAGGCATTGGTCAAGTTTCTCCACGTTTTGTGCTTGTTTTTGAGGTTATTGCATAACTGGTCGGGAATATATTAAACATGTCAGTATCTTCCTTTTCCCCTGACGATAAATCTCAAAGCCAGCAGAATTACAAAAGAGAACAGTATTAGAAAACCGCACCCTAGTCCAATTTCCAACGGCGTAGCTGGCGGCGGCAACATCTTGGGCTTGACCCAGTTGACGATGACAACAGGTGCCGTTTTCAGCGTGGTCGCGACGGCTACGGTTGCGCCCGTCTCGCTGACGCTCCTTGTGAAGACCATTATCGCGCCTGAGATGATTGAGTATTTTGTCAAAGGCAGAACTATAGTTCTGAAAACTCCTAATGGCTTGGCTCCAAGCGTTCTTGATGCTTCCTCCATGTCGAAGTTTATTCTCTCGATGGCTGCTGACATTGATCTTACGAAATATGGATACGTTATTGCCATGTGAGCGAAGATCAATAGCCACAATTCAGGGATGGAAGCGAAATTCTCCTTCCAAAAGATTGCGAGAGATACTCCTAGCGCGATTGACGGGACGATCAGAGGAATGTTCACCAGCAAGTCCAGTATTGCGGAGGGGATTCTTCCCAGTCTTTTTCTGGCGATAATTACAGCCATGGGCAAGCCGATGATGACATTTAGTATGGTTACTACTGCACCTAGAGCGTATGAGAGGATCAGGCCTTGCCAGTATTCACCCCAGACGCCTGCGCCTGATAATGCTCTGGGGAAGATATCTGTGGGAATCGCTTCGAAGGCTGGCAGAGCCACGAAAAGAGAGGGAACAAGCACAATGGCAAGGAAGGTGATGAGTGTTATGCTGTTTCTTGCGGATGTTGCTTTCGAGTAGCTGAGTTTCCTTTCGAAAGTCGGCCAGACTTGTTTTCCGGGAAATCTGAGCCTGCTTCCTAGGACACGGATGGTCAGAAAAATCATCAGTGACGCTGCAATGAGCACGAAACTCGCGAAAACTATGGATCCGTCGTAGGTTGATTGGCTGACTGTGCCTTCTGCAAGGGCGTTTTTCATGTTTTGTATGAAGACTGGTCCATTTTCGAAGGCTCCTGCAATCATCAGCGTTGCGCCAGTTTCGGAAATTGACCTGGAGAATGCAAGTGTGAAAGCTGCGATCAGTGAGGGTTTTATTATTGGAAATGTGACTGTTCTTGATGCTGTGAACGGTGGAGCGCCTAACGTTCTTGAGGCGTTCTCAAATTCTCTTTTGTAGTCTAGCAGTGCTCCAACAACCACTCTGACAACTACCGGATAGGAAAACGTGAAATGCAGTAGCGTGACCAGAAGCCAGCCTGGGGAGATCAGTGAATTTCCAAAGAGCGAGGAGACTCCTTCTGATCTACTCCAGAAGAGGAGCAATGAATAGCCCAGTGCGGCTGTGGGCACGACGAAAGGAATGTCGGTGAGAGTGTCGAGTATGTTCAGCCATTTTGATCTTCCGCGAGCAATGAGCCAAGCCATGGGTATTCCGCTGACTACGTCCAAGACCGAGACGATAAGGGCAATAGTGAAGGAATTCCTGATTGCATCCAGTGCGCGACTCATGATTTGCGGTTCGCTCAAAATATACCGTATGGCGTCCCATTTGATTATGATTCCGAGTATTGGAGGAAGCAGAATCAATGCGAAGAATATTACCACAGCAATCAAGTAGACTGCGTACTTGACTGTCTTTTGCGAAGAGAGCCTGTCAAGAACTTCGCCGATTGTGGTTTTGGACAAATGCTTTTCCGCCTAGGTTCACTGGTGCCATGCCTTTTTCCCTTTTCGTCTGTACTCTAGTCTAATAGGCTTTTGTATAAAGTGTTGTCAGTTCGCCCGTCGAGTCATATCACTGCATTTGCTCTGTTGACTCTTTGCGTCATCATCCAGACACTGGTGTGGTTCGAATAGACTTAAGGCTTTTGCAATGGAGTTTTCCAATGCTCCGTTCTAGAGTGATGCCAAGTATGTGATGATCAGTATTGTTCCAGCCATGATGAGGACCAGCGCGGCTCGAGTGAAGCCTTTCGGTTTCCAGGCGTCTCGTCTGAAGATTTCTGCTGGGCCAATGACGTCGTCGTCAAATGCCTTCGCTGTGGAAGCCAGAATTGCCGCTCTTTGGCTTGTTCGACTTATTCCTCCTGAGCCTAGGAAGAGCAGAGCGCCGATGATGATGTATATCATCCCTTCTATGAACAACGTGTCGATTGAGGAAAGGTAGTTGCGTGATATGAGGTAGGGCTGAGTGGAGAACAGCCAGGAGTTGATCGCGTACGTGACAAGGGCAACTATGATCGATGCCCCAATCACTGGGGCCACGTTTCGAACTGCGGTCTTGTTCATACTTATCAAGTTGACTGGCGAAAACAGATGTAAAAAGGCTTTTGCCAGACCACTGTGCAATGTGTGACCTTTTTCGCCTGATTTAAATTCCTAAGTTGAGGACAATAATGTAAGCTATTCGGGGAGAGTATGAGGTATGGATGTGTTTGAAGCAATAGGTGGGCGAAGAAGCATTAGAGCCTTCAAGTCTGAAGATGTGCCGGAGGATATCGTGAAGAAGCTTCTTGAGGCTGGTAGGTGGGCACCTTCAGCGGGTAACATTCAGCCTTGGGAGTTCGTAGTAGTCAGAAAGTCAAGTATCAAGAGAAGGCTTGTTGAGGCGGCACTGGGGCAGACTTTCATTGAAGAAGCTTCTTTGGTGATCGTTGTATGTGCGAACGAAGATAGATCTGCTGAAGGCTACGGTGTTCGTGGCAGGTCATTGTACTGTATCCAAGATACATCTGCTGCAGTGCAGAACATTCTTTTGGCTGCTTATTCTTTGGGGCTTGGCACTTGCTGGATTGGGGCATTCAACGAGGATAAAGCCCGAGAAGTTCTGAAGATTCCTGCAGGGATAAGACCTGTCGCCATCATACCTGTGAGTTATCCGGCAGAATCGCCTGCTCCGAGAAACCGAAGACCGCTGAGTCAAGTAGTTCATCGTGAAACGTTTTAATAGCAATTAGATTGCACTGTGTTCTCGAGGTTCCAATTATTGCAGTACTCCCAGATTGCAGAGGCTTACGAGAAAATTGAGGCTACTTCCAAACGGCTGGAAATGACTGACCTGCTCGTCGCTCTTTTGAAGAGCACCCCGAAAACGGTAATCGACAAGGTTGTGTATCTCACACAAGGAAAGCTGTATCCTGATTTTGTTGGTCTTGAAATAGGTGTTGCCGAGAGGCTAGCGTTGAAAGCGTTGGTCAGAGTCTCTGGGGCAAAGGAAGGCGACATAGAGAAAGACCTGCAGAAGACTGGTGATATTGGCGAGGCGGCTCAGAATGCGGTTGCTAAGAGGAAGCAGGTCACGTTTTTCCAGCAGGCACTGACCGTCGAGAAAGTCTATGAGACTTTGGACAAGATGGCTAAAGCCTCTGGTTCTGGCACGGTGGACTTGAAAACCGCCCTTTTGGCCGGTCTTCTTGCTGACTCGACTCCGAAAGAGGCGAAGTACATTCTTAGAACCGTCACTGGGAACCTACGGTTAGGAATTGCTGACATGACCGTCTTGGACGCCTTGGCTGTAGCGTACGGCGGAGGAAAGGAAGCTCGCGAAATGGTAGAGCGGGCCTACAACATTTGTTCAGATCTTGGAAGAGTGGCCAAGGTAGTTGCTGAGAAAGGGATAAGCGGAATCGAGAAGTTTCAGGTTGTGGTTGGTGAGCCGATCAGGCCGATGTTGGCTGAGAGACTGTCTAGTGCTGAGGAGATTCTTGATAAGCTGGGCGGAAGGTGCGTCGCTGAATACAAGTATGATGGCGAGAGAATTGAGGCTCATAAGAGTGGAGACGAGGTTGTTCTTTTTTCGCGACGCTTGGAGAGCATTTCGGAGCAGTATCCTGACGCTATTGAACTGGTGAGAAGGCATGTTAAGGCAAGGGAAGCGATTGTGGAGGCAGAATGCGTTGCAATAGACGTTAGTACAGGTGAAATGCTGCCATTTCAGGAATTGATGCATCGTCGACGGAAATACGAAATCAAGAAGGCGATTGAGGATTATCCTGTTTCGCTTTTCATGTTTGAGGCTTTGTATATTGATGGCGAGGATTACACCTTGAAACCTTACCCTGTTAGGCGGAAAGCGCTCGAGAAAGCCATAGAGCAGGCTGACCGCGTGCAGATTGCCCAGCGCATAGTTACGAACAAGGTGAAGGAGCTGGAGAGGTTTTTCCTCAAAGCTATAGAAGATGGCTGCGAAGGTTTGGTTTGCAAGTCTATCGCGGATGATTCTGTGTATCAAGCTGGAGCTCGCGGTTGGCTTTGGATAAAATACAAAAGAGACTACAAGAGCGAAATGACTGACACTGTGGATCTTGCGGTTGTTGGAGCTTTTCATGGGCGGGGAAAGAGAGCTGGAACCTATGGAGCACTGCTCCTGGCTTCATACAATTCAGAGACCGACACTTTTGAGACGGTGACAAAATGCGGAACAGGGTTTACCGATGAAGACTTGGCCAAACTTCCCAAAATGATGGAAAAGCACACAATCACACGTAAGCATCCGCGGGTTCAGTCCATGCTTGAAGCTGATGTCTGGTTTGAGCCCTTTGTTGTTCTTGAGGTCTTAGGGGCTGAAATAACGCTGAGTCCGATTCACACGTGCGCCATGGATTCGATTCGAAAAGGCGGCGGCTTGGCCATTCGGTTTCCGAGATTTACTGGAAACTATAGAATTGACAAAGCGGCTGAGGATGCCACCGCCTCAAGCGAAATCGTTGAAATGTACCAGAAGCAATTAAAGAAGATCAGCGAAACCTGATTCTGCGATGGATTTTTGGGATTTCTTTCTCAGTATTCTAGGGGGTTGTGAAGTTTGCGCGAAGGGTTGTTGGGATGATCACTTCCTCAAAGGAATTGATCAGGCTTGCGCTTGAAAAGTTCAGGTCACAGCGTCCAAGTTCTTTGATGCGAAACAGTATTGTGATTAGGGTTCCGTTGCGCGCGCGATATGGGGAAAAAGACGGTTTGGCTGAGGTTTTAGGTTTATTCTTTTTTTGGGTACAGGTGGCACGAAACGAAGTGTCCGTTGCCGATGTCGGCCAATGGGGGTTCTTTTTGTCGGCAGATGTCTCCTATGTATGATGGGCATCGTGTGTGGAATCTGCATCCTGATGGCGGGTTTACTGGGCTTGGGATTTCGCCTTTGAGGACTGATTCGCTACGTTGCGCGGATGGGTCTGGAACTGGGACGGCTGTGAGCAAGGCCAGGGTGTACGGGTGGAGTGCTTCACTGATTACTTGGTCGGAGTCGCCTTTTTCCATGATCTTGCCCAGGTACATGACGGTTATTCTGTCGCAAAGGTGTCTTGCCAGGGCCAAGTCGTGTGTGATGTACAGGAATGCTGTGTTGTGCTTCTCCTTTAGTTGAATCATTAAGTCTAATATCTCTGCTCTGATTGAGACGTCTAACATTGAGACGGGCTCGTCAGCAACTACGAATTCCGGGTTGAGCACAAAGGCTCTTGCCACAGCGACTCTTTGTCTTTGGCCGCCGCTCAATTCATGTGGGTAGCGGAAGAAGAATTCGTCGGCAGGGTGCAATTCGACGTCTTCCAGAGCTTTCTTGACGAGGTCTTCGACTTCCTGAGGTCTTTTTTGTTCCAGAACCCTGACTGGTTCTGCAACGATGTCGCCGACGGTCATTCTCGGGTTGAGGGATGAGTAGGGATCTTGGAACACTATCTGCATCTTTCTCCTTAAAGCTCTCATTTGGTTGTCGTCTAGGTGCGTGATTTCCTGGTTGCGGAAGAAGATTTTTCCATCGGTGGGCTCTATAAGCCTGAGCAGCAGCCTGCCTGTTGTTGTCTTGCCGCTTCCGCTCTCTCCCACGAGTCCTACTATTTCGCCTTTGTTAATTTCGATGTCTACTCCGTCGACTGCATGAACGGCAAGCGACTCTTTGGAGACGAGGGACTTGAAGAAGCCGGTTTTCAACAGGAACCATTTTTTCAGTTTTTCGCCTTTTACGATCGTTTCGCCCATTTGTTTCACCTTACTTGTTTACGAGGTGGCATGCCACGTAGCGTCCCTTTTTGTCTGCTATCAGCTCGGGGTCTTTCTTTGTGCAGATATCCATTGCGTATTTGCATCTTGGATGGAATCTGCATCCTGACGGTGGGTCAAGCAGATCTGGTGGGAAGCCAGGGATTGATTTCATTCGTGTTTTCTGAGCTTTTATGTTTGGGAAGGCTGCCATCAAGCCCATTGTGTATGGGTGAAGTGGCTCGCCAAAAATCTCAAAAACACCACCGTGTTCGACGATTTTTCCGGCATACATGATCGCGCTTTTCTCGCATGTTTCTGCGATGATTGATAAGTCGTGGGTAATCATGATCATGGAGAGGTTCAGGTTCTTTTTCAGCTCTCTTAAGAGCTTGAGGATTTGGGCTTGGACCATCACGTCCAAGGCCGTTCCCGGCTCGTCCGCAATCAGTATTGAGGGATTGCATGAAATTGCCATGGCAATAAGTGCTCGTTGCTTCATTCCGCCGCTGAATTCATGTGGATAGTTGTTGAGCCGGCCTGGTTCTATTCCGACAAGTTCTAGAAGTTTTTTGGCTCTGGTTATGGTTTCGTCTTTTTTCAGGTCTTCATGAAGTGACATTGCCTCGGTTATCTGGTCGCCAACTTTGATCACGGGGTTGAAGGCGTTCATTGCTCCTTGGAACACGATTGATATGCCTTTCCATCGTATGTCCTTTCGGAACTTTTCTTCGGAAAACTTCATGATCTCTTGGCCTGAGAATCTTATGTTTCCTCCGATGATTTCGCCGTTTGAAGGCAGGATTCTGAGAATGCTCAGGGCTGTTGTTGTCTTTCCGCATCCTGATTCGCCTGCTAGACCTATGGCTTCGCCTTTCTCTAAGGAAAAAGAAATATCATCAACAGCTCTGACGTAGCCTCGCATCGTTTTGAAGTAAGTTTTGAGGTGGTCTATTTCTAGTAAAGACATTTTTCTTCCCCAGGTATTATTCGGATCAAATGTTGACCCCTTTTTTAAGGTCTTGAATTAGTTGTTTTAACCTCCGCTATTTAAGCCTTCGTGGAGAGACCCGCAAAGGCTTAAATATCAATACTCAACCCAGTTTTTGTTTAGAGGGATGAATCTGGGACTTAAAGCGTATTTGGTCAAGAAGGTCGTTTACCTTTTGATACTGGTCTACTTTGTTATCACCTTGAATTTTGTTATTTTCATGTTGATGCCTGGTGATCCTACTGCCGTTTTCGCTGCAGGCGCTCGTTTGAATGATCAGAGAGCTTTGGAGATTATTCGGGCACGGTTTGGGCTGAATGAGTCTATGATTGTGCGTTACGGTAAGTACGTAAGTAGTATGGTGACGTTCTTTTTTGGGTATTCATATCGTACGGGAAAACCTGTATCAGTGGACATACTGAATAGGATGGCTAACACTTTGCAGCTTGTTGGGCTTTCCACGATTTTTGCGATCATGCTTGGGACCATTCTTGGAGTGATTGCCGCTGCGAAGAGGGGCAAGTTTTTTGATTCCGCGTCTGTGATGCTTTCCCTTGTGACGTTTTCGCTTCCGTCGTTTTGGATTGGCATGATTCTACTTATGATATTCAACAGTTGGCTGGGCTGGTTCCCAGATGCAGGAACGATTCCTAGAGAGTGGGCGAGGTACCCGCCGGAGAATTTCATCGCAGAGATTACCGGAAGGTTGAGGCATCTGTTCTTGCCGGTTCTGACTTTGACGCTGTTTCAATACGGAGGATATCTATTGCTTACAAGGGCTACGATGTTAGATGCCTTGACTGAAGATTACGTAGTGACGGCCAGAGCTAAAGGAGCGAGAGAGAGGACTATACTGTTCAAGCATGCGTTGAGAAATGCTTCTCTGCCTCTCATTACTAATGTAGCCATTTCGTTTGGATTCATGTTGAGCGGCGCTATAATAACGGAGCAGGTCTTTTCCATTCCGGGACTTGGACTCTGGCTGTGGGATGCCATAGCGTTCGTTGACTATCCTGTGCTCATGGCGATGTTCTACATAATTGCGCTGTGCGTTATTGCGGCTAACTTCATATCTGACCTGCTGTATGGAGTCGTCGATCCTAGAATTCGATACGGTTGAGAAATACTGTTAGGAGGAATATGCTGTGGCAACTAGACAAGAAAGAATCATTTTCGACGTGAAAAGGCTCACGAACTTCACAAAAGCTGTTCTTTCAGAACCTCGAGGAGTAGTGGGAGTTGCGATAATTGTCTTGTTCATATTGGTCGCCCTCGGTGCTCCACTGATGACTCCCTATGATCCGTATCGTGATGAATATCTTGCAGGAGACTATGCGAGTCCATCCTGGCTCAGGGCGTTGCCTGGAAACGTGCACCTTAGCGAAAACACGGTTCTGCTGAACGAGTCATCTGGTGGTTTCAATAATCCTGCAGCGCTGAGTGAATGGAATATATCGAGCAGCGACCCAAGAGCAATCGCTATGTATTCGTCAAACGTCGGTGACTTAAAGAGTGGACCGGGATCATTGGCGATTGAGTATGTTAGAGAATCTGGAGAGGCAACTGGCACTGTTGAGGTCATTATAGAGAAGGATCTTGACTACCCCTACGTAGACGCTCCGAAGAGGTTCACCGCCAACTATAGTTTTCTCGCCAACGGCGTTGAGGGTCTGCAAGAAATCCAAGTGCAGGCAGTTATAGTGAGGAGGAACCATGACGGTTCAGTGGATAATTTTGCGCTTGGAACGGACAAGTTTCTGTCGTCTTCAGATCTGTGGTCTGTCGCGACCGAGCTGGATTCCTACTCAGGGCGCGTCAAGAACTTGTTCCCTGCTACCCAAGACCCTTCGTTGATTATCTTCAACACCACTGTGGGCTTATCGTTCAGCTACAGGTTGAGAATTTCAATTGTCGACAGTGATGGGTCGAAGAACGTTCATCTTGTCGCCTTTGTGGATGGTGCTAATCTTAGAATGCACGGAAACTCGTTCGGATGGCTTGGCACGGATCAGGTGGGCAGAGACATATTTTCGCAGCTAGTTTACGGTTGCCGGATATCTTTGCTGGTTGGGCTGCTGTCTGCGGTGTTGAGCGTTGTAATAGGGCTATTTGTAGGTGTGGTCGCAGGTTATGTGGGTTCACTCGTTGACGAGTTTCTGATGAGGTTCACAGACATGCTGCTGGTTCTTCCGAACCTTCCGTTGCTTTTGGTGCTCATTGCAGTTTTGGGTCCATCAATGTGGAACCTTATATTGCTGATTGGAGTCCTCGGATGGATGGGATTTGCCAGAGTCGTTCGCTCGCAGACTCTGAGTTTGAAGGAGAGACCTTTCGTGGAAGCAGCTAAGGCTGTTGGTGCTCGCAAGTTGTACATCATTACTCGCCACATAGTTCCAAATGTCATGTCGCTGGTCTACGTTACTCTTGCCCTTTCGGTGCCTGGTTCGATAATCGCTGAAGCTGCGCTAAGTTTTCTGGGGCTTTTCGACCCATCGGTGATGTCTTGGGGAAGGATGCTTCATGATTCAATGGCGATTTCTCGCAGCGTCGAAAAATGGTGGTGGATCATGCCTCCAGGATTGGCTATCGCGGCGCTTTCCTTATCATTCATTCTGATTGGCTACGCGATTGATGACATACTAAACCCGAAACTTAGGCAGCGACGTTAGCTCCTAGTTAGCTGCTGTTTCGGGTACCCCTTCTATTTTCTCTCCTATTCCGCAGCCTAGGATGCTGCCCAGGAGGCACAAAACCCAGACGCCTGGAAACGTTATTCTCATAACCAAGTTTATTGCCATCCCGCCGATTACGTCCAACGCCATGGTACCAGATTGCAGCTTACCTGTGACGCCTGGAAGGATGCCCATGACGAAGATCAGTGTCGCGAATGACAGTGGGAAGACTATGAAATAGCCGAGGATCACGTCTTTGAGGTCAACTATTGCGATTCCGCCGAGCATGCTTACGAGAAATAGCAAGGCGTAGTGGTACCACAGCAGTCCTGAACCGCTGCTTGTATAGAGCACTTGAAGGATCACCGAGCAGATCGCAACTGCCCAGCCGAGTGCAACTAATATCGATTTGGGTTTCATATCGATTTGACTTATGCCAGACCTTATATTTGACTTTTTACTCTTATAGAAACGTGACAAGAATGAAGAAGAGCCTTCACAACCTGGCTGTCGTTGCTTTCTGTGCGATTGTAGCAGTATCATTAGTGACTCTTGTTCCATCCACTTTGAATTACTTAGAGTTTTGGGTGGCGCTAAGTCATCTTAATTTGGACGTTAAGTCATTCAATTGGTCTAAGGTGTTTTTTGAAGGCCATGATAGGATCAACATGAGTGCGAATCTCTTGTTGATTCATAATTCTTCGTATGTCGGGCTGAAGCTACATTCGGTTGATGTTAGGATCGAGTATGGGGAGCAATTTACGTCCTTGTATGAGAAGAGGTACTGGTTTTTCAACAAGTTCTTGGATCCTTATTCCACGTTGGATCTGCCTGTGTTCAACGAGACGAGTTTTGCCGCTGAGGATTTTGTCAGGCTTCGTGAGCAAGGGAAGCCTGTTCAGTTGTATTTTTCGACAAGCGTCAACGTGTATTTGCTCGGTCAGAACACTGCGGATAGGGTTTACATAGATCTGGTTAGCTACACATTGCGCTAATCATGACGCGACTTAGTCGGTAAGACCGGCGATGAACTCTTGAACATGTGTCCAGAATTCTGTTTCTAAGTTCTCTATTTTCTCCTTCTTGTTTGCTCCTTTCATTAGCAAGAGCCCGCTTATCAGAATTTGGGAGATTACTCCAAGCTTTATTGTATCTTCAGCATTGTCTGTTGTTAGGAAGCCTACGGCAATTCCTTCTAGAGTTCTGGAAACCTCAACTTTGATTGTCTCTCTGATTTCTGTTCTGATCGTTGGAATCGCCAGGATCTTTACTGTTTCTTTCTTGTCAGGATCTGCGACTGTTCTTACTGTGAAACACTTCGTTCTGAAGAAATTCGCGATCGAGCCAACCAAAACCTGCACGTTTTGTGTCTTTTTTGGCCATTCATAGCGCATTTTGTTTCGAAACTGTCAAAGGATTCCGCTTGTATATAATCTTTTGCGGGGATCTGCGGATAGAACTTTGTTCCGTAATCCTTAAATTGCCCCAGATTCAATAGTTTTATCGCCGAAATATAAGGGAGAATGGAAAAAAATGAAAAATAGAACTTTTGCAGTATCAGTGATTTTAGTGGCTTTCATGGCTTTTGGACTAGTGTCTACTGCTTTCGCAGCAGCGCAAAGTGCAACATTGCAGATACACATCTACTTCCACCCAGATATTCAGAATGCTGCCTTGGAACTTGGAACTATCGACATTAACGACTGGCCTCTGACGAAAGACTGGATTGACAAGTGGGCTCTGATGCCGGGATCTATTAACCTGCGCGACTACACCGAACTGGGTATGATGGAAATCGACATCAACCACCAGATGTGGCCGACTGGTGACTCTGGCAGCAAGTTCTATAGCGTTTCACGTCCGGAATCAGTCAAAGCTGTTGAGTTCAGGAAGGCAGTTGCGTGCCTCTTGGACAGAGACGCGATTGTTCGTGACGTTCTGAAGGGCTATGGATTCAGAATGGACTTGCCAATGCCGCCTTTCCAGAGTGCCTACATTGACATGTACAACTACACGCAATCAGGCTTGATCTACAACTACAACGTGACAAGAGCTGCAGCGATATTGGATGCTGCTGGTTTCACAGTTAACCCCGCTACCCAGATTAGGATAGATCCGATCAGGGGCGGTGACCTGCAGCCGATAATCTTCTACATCAGACAAGACGACCCGAACCGAAGAAAGGCTGGTGAAATGTTGACAGCGGAATTGCTCGCTGCAAAGATTCCAGTGAACGCGATTATCACCGAGAAGACCGTTTGCTATAAGAACGCGATGGTCTTGTACAACTATCACTTGTACACAGGTGGCTGGAGTCTCAGCGTTATTCCGGACCAGTACCACGACTTGTACTCAAGCTACACCTACTACGGCCCGAGCATCGGCTGGAGCCAGAACTATCCTGGCTTCTGCAACGCCGAATTTGACATTTGGGCGCGCGCGGTGAAGTATCCGGATACGATACCAGCCTGTCAGGCAGCCGCAAAAGTTGCGGGTTACCTGTTCCTGAAGTACGTTGGTATCGTTCCGATGTACTGCTCTAAGGCCGTTAAGGCCTATAGGACAGGTTGGACTGGTGTCGTCAACAACGCTGGCTTCGGTATCGACAACTACTGGACATTCTTGAACATGAAGAAGACAACCGACACCCAGATCGACTGGGGCTTCAAGAGTGACATCGAACAGCTGAACCAGGTCAGTTCCGAATGGCTCTGGGACCAGAACGTGTTGGGCTTGATCTACGAAAGTTTGATCGGCACCAACCCGTTCAACTTGGACCCTTCAGAATTCTTCTTGGCAACAGCTGGTACGGTTGGCACTTGGGATGCTACAGGCGTGGGTGGAACGAACCCTGCAACATTCGTTAACTGGACTTTGCGTAACAACGTCTACTGGCACAACGTTTCGGGTGAGCCTCGTAAGCATTTCACTGCTAACGACGTGAAATTCAGCTTTGAGTATCAATTTGCGTGCGGTCCTGGTATAGCGTGGAATTATCCATCGCTGGCCAGCTTCGCCAAGGCTGATGTCTATGATGATACGCACGTTGCTATCTTCTATAAGCAGAAGAGTGCGTGGGCGTATCAGTGGTCAGGCGGCTTGCCGATCATTAACGGAGACCATTGGTCTCTGGTCGGTCCAGGTTTGCCTACAAAGACCTATGACCCGGCTAACCAGGATCTTGACGAAGACGGTGTCAACGACATTTTCGAGGATGGTACAGGCGCATGGATGTATGTCGACTACTCGCTAGGAAACTACGTGTCCTTGGATGCTGATCAGAACTACTACCTGTCACAAGAATTCATCGCAACGAGACTTTCACAGATGTTCCACAACGGTGCTGGTGACGTCAACGGAGACGGTGTCGTGTCCATCTTGGACTTAAGCTTGATGGCTAGGTCCCTGGGCAAGGCAAGCTCTGATCCTCACGGCACAGGTTGGAACCAATACAACATTGACTGTGACCTTGACCTCAGCGGGCTCGTTGACCTCAAAGACCTCACAGCTGTCACAAGCAACTACGGTAAGACAATGGGTTAGGGAGAAGGAGAGGAGAGAACATGAAGAAATTAATGTTTGTCTTGTTGGCCGCGATCATGTTTGCAAGCATGTTCGTCGCAGTCAAGCAGGCTAAGGCCCTGACGAATGGCATGGTCATGGACCCCGTCGAGAATGTGGTTGATCCACCGATGGACGGTTCTGACATAACATTCTTGTGGCCGATCAACATCTCCACCGCCTACGCAGTGTCAGCATGGGAAGCAAAGCTACTCTGGGATCCAGCAGTCTTGTGCATGCTTGAAATCAAATGGGGCACATTCATGACTGGCGCAGACATAAGCAACAGCAGTGTTGTGTCAAGCGGCAAAGAATGGGTGCTCCTAGGCCAGAACTTCGTCGAGCAACACACAGTGACAGGCGACGGCGTATTAGCCACCATAAAGTTCTGCTTCGTGCTTCCGGGAGTCACACAGCTGTGGTTCTTGGAATCGAAGGTGTGGGACGATGCGCTGGTTGAATACGACCTGCTACCGCCAAGCGGTGGCACCTTGAACGGTCGTGTCAGAAGCAATCGTCCTCATCCAGCATTCTTCTGGACGACTGACGATGGCATCAACCCGTTGCCGACGCACACCGACTACTGTGGTGGCAGAACAACCACGACAGGCACTACTGTCCACTTTAATGGTAGCAGAAGCTACGATGTGGGCAACGTGTACTGGGATGGAGCTGCCTGGCAGAAGGACGGTGGCTACCCGGACATAGTCAGATACCGATGGGAATGGGGCGATGGTACCCCCGCTACTGATGGCGCAGCTCGGGATGTTGACCACGTATTCGCAGGATATAGTTATCTTGGATACTGGGTCAACTTGACGGTCTGGGACAGTGAAGGCGAATGGTGGAGCAGCACTTGGCGTTGCGAAGGATCGTATCCGACGGACAACGTGCCCATGTGGCGTGATTTAGCCATTGTGGACATTTGGCCAAGTTTGCCACCATACCAGAACTGGGAAGAGTACGGCGACGACTGGGGCAACTACTGGTTCTTTGACTCAACTGACTTCTGGCTGCCAAACACAGGTGACAACTACTGGAACTACCTTGTGGACTTCCCGTCCTACCTTTACCCACCAGGCGAGACAGTAATGAGCGCCTGGAACAACTATGGTAGCGAAGGCCTATACATTCTGGTGACGGCCAACAACTTTGGCTCAGTCCCAGAGAAAGCCTTGATCAGGCTCTACGCAGTTTACGTGGAGCTTGACCTAAGGATGGCCCCGCCGCCACCTAAGGCGTTGATGGACACAAGCGTGGATCTCATCGGCTCATGGACAAAGACCATAGCTAAAGGCGCAGGCACAGGCTGGGGATGCTACACTGTTTGGATGCCGCCGAAGAACGGCACATACGTGCTGTTTGCAACGATCGAGGCTCAAGACAGCGCAGCAGTACATGATGGCGACCGAAGCAACGACTACATGGCGTTGACGCAGGCTGTTAGCAACATA
>Ga0315279_10000323_pt1 | contig 99844 bp, 79 predicted proteins | sample YL17G06_20_MG_FD_203694 | JGI IMG/M metagenome (GOLD analysis project Ga0315279, IMG submission 203694) | Sediment microbial communities from Yellowstone Lake, YNP, Wyoming, USA - YL17G06_20 | ecosystem: Environmental > Aquatic > Freshwater > Lake > Sediment | place: USA: Wyoming | collected... | reverse complement strand
AGGTTCTGCAGGCCAAACGACAAGGTCTCGGCGAGCGTGCCGTTAAGGCCGAACAGGAGCATGACTTCCACCGGCGTGAAGTCGTAGCGATGCAACAGCCAGGCCCAGCAAATGAACATCGGAACAAAGGCAATAACGCTGTGACACAGGATGACCTCAAGGTAGTTTTTTGATGCGGTGATTCTCGCCGCATCGGTTACAGCCCCGAACAGCGGTGCGGCGTTGGTCAGCGAGGTTGTTACCGCCTCTTCCAGCATAGCCATGGCAATACATAACAGGACAAAGCGGACCCGCCAGTCGATTTTGAGTTTCCGTGCCAGTCCGGCCAGGCGGTCCCGCCCCAGACGCATTGCAATCCCACCGGCTACGCACCAGATAAGGATGAGACTGACACCCATACCGAGAATTGCCCTTTTATCGGGGTCGGTCTCGCCGCGGTAAACCAGGAACACAACAACGGCGGTAGCAAAAATACCCCAGCCCGCTATGATGTATAGCAGGATGCTTGCAAATGTGCTGTTTCTCGACATATACAGCACAAGTTTAGTCTATTATATAAGCCAGTCAAGTCCATTGCATTGGTCGGGAATCTTTGGGATAATGGTGGCAGTCCGCAGAAAAAGGTTTTTATTGATGTATAAGCTTGGCAGGATAGTGCGATTTTCGGTAAATCCCTTTTTGCCGGAAGATACGGACGGTTTTAATTCGTTCGCCTCGAAACCGGCAGGTGAAGGACTATCTATATTCTTTGAATTGTGCGCGGAGGTTGCCGGCGAAGTTGAGCCGACAACCGGATTTGTCGTCAACGTTACGGATATAGATAAGGCTGTTCGGGAATCTATTGTGCCGATATTCGCACAGCAGATAAGAACGGACTTTCGCCGGAATAAACACATCGGTTTTTCTTGTTTAGTTGAGCTTCTGAAATCTTCGTGGGGACAATTAAGCAGCAGATTCGGCAAAGTGCGATTGAGCAATTTATGTTTGAAGTTGAATCCTTTCAGGAAAATAGCGATAGATTCAAAGGATTTGGAAATGATTTACTTTAGCGAGAAATTTGAATTTGCAGCGACACATAAGCTGTGGAACGATAGCTTTTCCGAGCAGCGCAATTTAGAAGTTTTTGGCAAATGCGCCAATCCTACCGGCCACGGACACAATTACATTGTCGAGGTAACGATTAAGATGCCGGCAGGCGGAAACGGTCTTTGTATCGGCGATTTTGAGAAGATAGTCGATAATGAGCTTATTAAAATAGTTGACCATAAAAATCTAAATGCCGATGTTGCTGTGTTCGGCACTACCAATCCGACCGTTGAAAATATCGCGGCCTTTTCGTGGAATAGGCTTGCGGCCAAATTCGGCGAGGCGGCTCTGCACTGCGTTACCGTCTGGGAAACCGATAAGACCTACTGCTCATATTATGGGTAGTTGAAGAGCCAGTTGCGGGCAAAAGCTGCAAGGTCAACAAAATTAATCATTTCATCATCGTTTGAGTCCAATCCTGTATCAGCCGGCCCGTCACACCAGCGTAAAGCCAACAGTGACATATCGACCAAATCCACTTTTGCCGAGCCGTCTGCATCGCCGAACAGGCGGTGGAATTTTATCGTGTAATGTCCATCGTGCGGGTTTTCGTCATCATCGAGCAAGCGAAGGCCGTTAGAATCGGTGATGGCTTTGGAATCGAGCAGCAATTTATAAGTGTTATCCGGTAATGACGAAGAGAAAGACAAAGTCAGCCAGAATGTGGCGCTATTGTAATTGAAGCTGATAGTGTTCATATCTATTACCGTGCCGTATGTTGTTTCAACAAGGTTAATATCGTTTTTGGTTATCGTGACATTGCGGCTAAATTTGATTTCAATTTTGTCAACGTTTGAACGCTGCACCTGGCCATTGGCGATTTTCACCGAGGCCACATAGAGGCCGGGATTGATGTTACCGTAAGCTTCTAATTCCATTATTGTTGTGTAACCTACCGTGCCGCCGGGGGAGCCAATGATGCGTATGGCTTGACCAACCGTTGGTGCGAAAGTGAAGGAAATAGTTTGATACATTTTATAGCGGTCGAGTTCAGCAGACATTTGCAAATCGGCCGGTGTGATAAAACTTCCATCCCGCAGGATTTCAACAGTAAGGTCGTTAAAAAAACCGCCTCTGGTGTTGTCGTTTTTATAGTAATTATTTATTCCCTGCCAAGCTACGTCGCCTTCATAAAACGTAAGTGTATCGAATTTAACCGGCAGGGAGAAGTTGAGCTGATACCAGTCGGGGTTGGGTCGGGAGTTGGGATTGGAAACATAGCTGTAATACGGCTTACAGCCGTTGTAAGAATTGTCTGTGATACCGTCAATAATTGAGTAAAGGTTTTCGCGGTCATTGTTTGTGTTAAAGCGCTGCACGGCTGCTGTGGGGGTAACAGTAATTCCCGCTGCAAGGGCCTCATCTACGAGGCCTGCCGGGCCATTGGGGTCGGGCTTTTTAGGTGGCACGGGCTTCCAGCCCGTGAAGACACGGCCAAGATGGCCGTGCCACGAAGACGTATTGATGTCAGGGATATGGTAAGTTTTTACCGGGCCGCTGCCAGTTATGTATCCGCCGTTGTTCAGGATGTTTTGCTCTGCAAGACTGGTCAGGCGAGAGGCGATGTTGGTTATAGTGTCGTTCTGTGGAAGGTATTTGTTGGGGTCAGGCAGATAGGGTCTATAAACATTCTTATAAACATCGCCACAGATATTGGGGTCAGTTAGGTCCGGCGCCAGATTGCTGAATCCGTTGATAATTCCGATAAGGCCGCCTGCTGTTGCAGGGTTACAGTCACAATCCCAGCCTGCCAGTACCCCGATTTGGATGGTGTTTTTGAAATCGCCTTGACCATAGAGTATAGCCAGGACGGTTGCTCCGGTATTGATTGTCGATTCGAGCCAGTTGTAATAGCGGCCGTAGCTGTAGTTACCCTGGTAATAATCATACAATTTTTGGCGGGTGGCTCGCCAATCTAATATACCATCATTGGCATCCTCCAAATACCACTTGAGCACATCGGTTATAACCCGATGTGTTCGGCTGGTAGTTGGTATTGCATCGAGAGCTTCAGTTACAAGAATTAGCACGTTCGGCTCAAAAAAGGCACCTGAATACATTGCGGCGTAAAACTGTGCGGCGTGAACAGGGAATCCTTCGTTGCTGATGTGAGCGAACTTGTCGGCAAGGTCGGTAGCCGCCTGGGGCAGGCCGGGCGACACAGCGCCGAGTGTTTCGGTTGTTATCTGTGAGTCGATTGAGTACCAGTGTTCGTTATATGTTCGGCATCCGGTTTCTGGTGGCAGATAGCCGTCACTCATCAGATACCATGCTTGTCTATTGGCAATATATATCCCTGAGGAGGTTATATGCGTGCGCCACTGGTTAGCTATTTGCTGCCAGTTACAATCGAAACCGTTGGTTTCAAGTATATGGAGGGCAATGTATTCTATGTCGGTATCGTCGTCGGCGTCCCAGGTCTGTTTGATTACCCACGGAACACAAGGGTCAGGATTGCCTGTTGTGCCGGAATACCCGCCTTCGGTTTGCCTGCCAGCAGCGTTGCCAATGAGTTGGCCGAGCCACATTCCTCTCATCTTATCGTTGAGGTCAACAGCCAGCATTGTTTTTTCGGCCTTTGCTTGGAGGTGTAGGGTTACCCCTATCAGTAGGGCAAGAAAGAAGATTTTGGCTCTGTTACACGTATTATTCACCTTTAGATATCTCCTCAAAAACATATTGTAACCAATAACAGTGATAAAAGCAAGTGAATTCGGTTTCCTTGTGCGTGCGGTAGATGCAAGCCGGGAAGGAGGTAAAAAAACCTCAGATAGGCGCGAGGTTTAACAGAGTGCAGTCGTCCCATAAAAAGGGTCTTGTTGAGTCTGATAGACGACCGATGAGCAGCGAACCCCTGGACTTCGTAGGGCGTATGGTTATTGACTGACAATAAGCATTTGAACGGATGTAGCGAAAACAACTTTATTAAAGCTATGTTCTTTATTTGCCGATACTTATGTTAAATAGAAGACAGGAGACAGGAGTCAAAAGCCACCGGTAAAAGTGGATTTGAGTGGCGGCTCTGTCTTGTGAAATATGGACTGAACAAAAGAAGGTGGATGAGCACTTAGACTGTGCTTGTTTTTTTGCGCAGCCGACGGGAACGGAGTCTGTTCTAACTTGTCCGGCGTAGCGCACTTGTCCGCCGTAGCCTTGGCGAAGGCGGAAGCGAAGTCGGAAGCTTTAGCGAAGTCGGATTGATTATTGATAATTGATTATTTAACATAATCTGGCTGATGATGGGCACCGGTTCAGACGGTCAGCAATTATTTTTCTATATTTTCCTGAAAGCATCGTATGAAGGCACTTATAACAGGTGGGGCGGGTTTTATCGGCTCATATCTGGCAGAGCGGCTTGTCAAAGATGGTAACAAAGTAGTCGTTGTTGATAACCTCAGCACCGGCAGCTTAAAAAATATTGAAAGCCTGAAAGGTGAAGCTGGCTTTGATTTCGTCAGGGGGGATATCCGCGATGCCAAACTGATGGAATCCCTCGCCAGGCGATGTGAGGTAATCTTTCATCTGGCTGCTGCAGTTGGAGTCAAGCTGATAGCCGACAACCCTGTTCACACAATAGAGACCAATGTTGATGGCACCGAAAGGGTGCTCGAAGCGGCTAATAAATTCGGCACCAAAATCCTCATCGCCTCCAGCAGTGAAGTTTATGGCAAGAGTGAGGCAGCCCCCTTCCGCGAAGACGATGATATTGTGCTCGGCAGCACGAGCCTGCCGCGGTGGTCGTATGCCTGCAGCAAGGCAATAGACGAGTTTTTGGGCCTGTCTTTCTATCAGCAATATGGTCTGGGTGTGGTAATCGCGAGGTTCTTTAATACAATTGGGCCAAGACAAACAGGCCGCTATGGGATGGTGGTGCCGCGATTTGTTCAGTGGGCACTGAAAGGTAAGTCACTTCTGGTATATGGGACGGGCAAGCAGAAGCGATGTTTTTGTTACGTTGAGGACCTGGTTGAGGCGGTTATTGGCCTGATGAATTGCCGGCGTGCGGCGGGTAATGTGTATAATATCGGCTCAACGGAAGAAATTGCCATCGACCAGCTTGCTGACAAAATTATCAAGATGACAGATAGTTCAAGCAAAAAGAAGCTCGTGCCTTATGAGGTTGCTTACGGCAGGCCTATGGAGGATATGATGCGGCGGGTGCCGGGTCTGGAGCGAATCAAAAAGGCAATCGGCTGGAAACCAAAAACCAGTCTGACTGAGACGCTGCGGATAATTATTGAAAGTGAGAAGCTTAAAAAAGGTAAGACTGCAAGATTAAAAAGGCGGAATTTATGAAGAAGGCGTTGGTTACGGGCATTACAGGGCAGGATGGTTCATATCTTGCGGAGCTGTTGCTGGAAAAGGGTTATGAGGTCTGGGGCCTGATGCGGCGAAGTTCATCGTTTCATACAGGCAGGATTGAGCATTTGTATAAAGACCCCCACGAGCATCCGCGGCTGAAATTGGTTTATGGTGATTTGACCGACGGCGGTAATCTGTCTGCAATCATAAACGAGGCTGAGCCGGATGAGGTCTATAATCTGGGAGCGCAAAGTCACGTGAGGGTAAGTTTCGATACCCCTATCTACACGGTCAACACAGATGCGCTTGGGACGCTTAGGCTGCTTGAGGCGATTCGTGCCGGCAGGAAACGGCCCAGGTTCTATCAGGCCTCCAGCAGCGAGATGTTCGGCAAGGCTGTCCAGATACCGCAGACGGAGAGAACACCATTTTATCCGCGAAGTCCATACGGATGTGCAAAAGTTTATAGCTTCTGGCAGACGGTGAACTATCGGGAAGCTTATAATTTATTTGCGTGTAATGGCATTTTGTTTAATCATGAGTCGCCCAGACGTGGAGAAACATTTGTCACGAGGAAAATTACGCGAGCGGCAACAAGAATCAAATTAGGGCTGCAGGATAAACTGTATCTGGGCAATCTGGAAGCAAAGCGAGACTGGGGATTTGCGGGTGACTTTGTCAAAGCGATGTGGCTTATGTTGCAGCAGGATAAGCCCGACGACTATGTTATAGCCACGGGAGAGAGTCATTTGGTGAGGGAATTTGTCGAGGAGGTTTTTGATTATCTGGGTCTGGATTGGCAGAAATATGTCGAAATTGACCCACGATATTTCAGGCCCACCGAGGTTGACCTTCTGCAGGGTGATGCGAGTAAGGCAAAAAAGATTCTCGGCTGGGAGCCAAAGATAAAATTTAAGGAGCTTGCGAGGCTGATGACCGATGCCGATATGAAGTTAGCAGAGCGTGAGAGAATTCTTAAAGACCACGGACGTTTAGAAACAGAATGAGCAGGTTTTTTGAGAACAGGCGAATTGTTGTTACCGGCGGTGCGGGTTTCCTTGGGGGTTATGTCACCGAGGGTCTGCAAAGGCGCGGCTGCAGGCATATTCTCGTGCCGAAAATTGAGAGCTACGACCTTGTTCAGCTGGAAGATATAATCCGGATGTATGAGGATATGAAGCCGGACATTGTTATTCACCTGGCAGCGGTTGTAGGCGGCATAGGCGCCAACCGTGAGCATCCGGGCGAATTTTTCTATAAGAATTTGATGATGGGCATCCAGCTCATCGAACAGGCAAGATTGCGGAAAATCGAAAAGTTTGTGGCGATTGGCACTGTTTGTGCGTATCCAAAATTTGCGCCGGTGCCGTTCAAAGAAAAAGACCTGTGGAATGGATACCCGGAGGAGACCAACGCACCTTATGGGCTGGCCAAGAAAATGCTGCTTGTTCAATCGCAGGCATACCGCTGCCAATATGGTTTTAATTCGATATTTTTGCTGCCGGTAAATCTTTATGGCCCTGGTGACAATTTTGACCCGGACACCAGTCACGTCATACCAGCCCTTATAAAGAAGTGTGTCGATGCGGTTGAAATCGGCGCAGACCATATTGTATGCTGGGGAACAGGGAAGGTTTCGCGCGAGTTTATTTACGCAGCCGATGCCGCTGAAGGAATACTTTTGGCAACGGAGCATTATAATGGCCCTGAGCCGGTCAATATCGGCGCAGGATTCGAGATAACGATAAAGGAGCTGGCTGAAAAGATTGCCAAACTTACTGGTTTTACCGGCAAGATTCGCCGGGACAGCTCAAAACCCGATGGTCAGCCGAGGCGGCGGCTGGACGTCTCGAAAGCAAAAAAGTATTTTGCCTTTGAGGCAAAAACTGGTTTTGATGAAGGGCTTAAAGCGACAATAGAGTGGTATAAAGCAAACCGCAAGTAATTATCAGGTTGAAGAATCTTTAGCGATTTATCCGTGGCAGAAGTAAAGTCGAGATTAGGTTTGTGGTATTTTGCGGTTCTTTGCGGCAGTCTTATACTTTACGCTGTCAGTTGTGCACCGGGGGCTTTGTGGCAGGATAGCGGCCTGATACAGTACCGGATATGGCACAATGATATCGAGGGGTTCCTCGGCCTTGCCATTTCGCATCCACTTTTTTATATACTGGCCATCGCGGCAAAGCATCTGCCATTTGGCGAATATGGATACAGGGTCAATTTGGTTTCGGCGGTTGCAGCGGCTGTTGCTGTTGCTAATTTGTTTTTGCTTGTCCGGCTGTGGCTCGGCAGGAATATCCCGGCAATAATTGCCGCTGTCAGTTTAGCCATCTCGCATACGTTCTGGGCTCACGCAAGTATCATTGAGACATATACTCTGTGGGCGGCTTTGTTTTTTGCTGAGCTGATAATGCTCTTGCAATACACCAGAACCAGGCGAGCAGGATATTTATACTTGTTGGGATTTTTTAACGGGCTTGCAATTGCAGACCATATGCTGGCTTCAATTCCGCTTTTATGTTACGGTATATTTTTCATCATTCTGTTATTGAAGAAGGAAATAAAATTCAGACAATTAAACATTGTTATTCTGTGCTGGACTGTTGGTGCGTTACCTTATGAATATCTGATAACTAAAAACATAATACAGACCGGGGATGTTGTCGGCACTCTGGCTTCCGCCGCTTTTGGCAGGCGATGGCAGGGAGCTGTGCTTAATACATCTCTATCAGCAAAAATTATAAAAGAGAGTTTCCTGTTTATTTTGCTTAATTTTCCTACGCCGAACATTGTGCTATTTTTTGCAGGCTGCCTTGGACTGTTCAAGCTTTCGCTAAGCCGACCTTTTAGAAATGTTTTGCTGGCCGTGACTGTTTTGTTTTTTGTTTTTGCCTTTCGATATACAGTGCCTGATAGATACGCTTTTTTTATACCATTTTACTGTGTGGTTGCGGTTTTTATGGGTTTAGGGACGTATCTTTTGCAGGAACGTATAAAAAGTAAAGTGCTTGTGCCTGCGGTTTTAGCATTTGGTTTGTTGCCGGTTGGCGTGTATGCCGTTGCGCCGACAATAGCGAAGAAAACACACCTTAATATCGGCACCAGAGCTGACATTCCTTACCGCGATGATTATAAGTATTTTCTACAGCCCTGGAGAACAGCCGATAGAGGAGCGGAGGAATTTGCGGAGAAGGCATTGGAAGTGGAGGAGCAGAATGCTGTTATTTATGCTGATTCGACCACTATTGGTCCACTGCTATATGTTCAGGAAGTGAAGGGAAGACGGCAGGATGTAAAGGTTGTTTACGGTGTTGTAAAGAGTAAAAGCGCACCGGACTTTAATGAGCAGACCATCGGAAGATTGCTGAAGGACGGAACGGTGTATGTTGTTTCTCGAAGGCCGGGGTATTGTCCGGCGTTTGTGCTCGATAATTATGATTTGGTTCCGGCAGGTATCCTGTGGCGAGTGGTTGAGCGGGGGAAAGAGCCGTAAGTCAGCAAGGATAAAAAAGAAGTATGCACACCAGACTCTCACCCGACAATCCCCACGGATACGACCGTTATGGTTTTGCCTGGCAGAATGTGCCCCAGCGAGGGGCGGCACATCTTGACTTTGGCTGTGGTAATGGGACGTTTCTTGCGACACTTAAAAACAAAGGAATTGCCCGGCTGGTAGGGGTTGATATCTGTCGAGAAGCAGTACGCAAGGCTTGTGATGAATTTCCTGATTTGCAAATAGTGCATATTTCCAGAACAGTTCCGCTCCCTTTTAATGACGGCGAATTCTCATCAATTACCGTCCTGGATGTGATTGAACATATAGATGAGCAGCAAATTTTATTGGGGGAGCTGAATCGTGTGTTGAAAGATGATGGAACACTGGTTGTGACGGTTCCGGGTCGGCACATTTTCTCATTTCTGGATATGGGTAACTTGAAGTTTCGCTTTCCGGGACTGCATCGCTGGTATTACTGCAGGAAGCACTCCAGGACCGAATACGAATATCGGTATGTATCCAATCCGGATGGTCTTATTGGTGACATCTGTGCCCAAAAACGCTGGCACGAACACTTTTCACGTGCGAAACTTGAGAGGCTTCTTAATAGTTGTGGCTTCAATGTAATTGAGTTTGATGGAACGGGTCTATTTAGCCGGGTAATCAAAAACGTCGGTTTCTTATTTGGGTGGTTTAAGCCGTTGCAGTATCTTGCGAAAAAAATTGATACGCTCGATGCAAAATCTTTTGAGTCGGCTAATCTTTTCTGTGTGGCACGAAAATGGCAAAAGACAATGGACAAAAGAATTGGAGTATCGTATTGAAGCAAATGAGAGAATCCAGACTTATACAGTCTCCAAATAATGTAGTTGCATAAATCTAATTAAGGAAAAGCAAAATGCAGGTGCCTCTTTTAGATTTGAAAGCGCAATATGCGAAGATAAAGGACGAGATTCTGGCTGCGGTTTCCCAAGTGCTCCAGTCTCAGATATGCATCGGTGGGCCGAAAGTAGCCCAGTTGGAGGAAAGAATTGCCGCGATAAGTGATTGTCCGTTCGCAGTTGGTGTCTCGAGCGGAACAGATGCAATTCTGAACAGTCTGATGAGTTTGGATATCGGGCCGGGCGATGAGGTCATTACCACTCCGTTCACATTTTTTGCTACGGCGGGTTGTATTGCCCGCACGGGCGCAAAGCCGGTGCTTGTCGATATTGACCCCAGAACGTTCAATATCAATCCTGCGTTTATTGAGGCTCACGTTACGAAAAAAACTAAAGCGATTATGCCTGTGCACTTATTCGGCCAGATGGCTGATATGGACCCGATTATGGCGATAGCAAATAAATATAATCTGGCGATTATTGAGGATGCCGCGCAGTCAATTACGAGCACATATAAGGATAGAAAAGCAGGCAGTATCGGGACGGCAGGATGTTTTAGTTTCTTTCCGAGCAAGAACCTCGGCGGTATCGGCGACGGCGGGATGATTGTTACCAATGACCAGCAGCTTTATGAACGGCTTTCTGTTATGCGAAATCACGGCAGCAAGCCGAAATATTACCATAACTACATTGGTGGGAATTTCCGTCTCGACCCTATACAGGCAGCGGCTCTTTTGGTTAAGCTGCCTTATCTTGACGAGTGGTCGCAGGCACGGCGATGCAACGCTGCATATTACAATAAGAATTTCGAGGGCACAGTTGTTCAAACGCCTTATATCAGCCCTGACTGTGTGAGCATCTTCAACCAGTATGTGATTAGAGTTCCGAGACGAGACGAGCTTGTGGCACACCTGCGCAAAAAAAATATCGGTTGCGAGATATATTATCCTGTGCCGATGCACTTGCAGGAATGCTTCAAACATCTGGGCTGCAAAGAAGGAAGTCTGCCGCAGGCCGAAAAGGCAGCAAAAGAGGTGCTGGCTATCCCGATTTATCCGGAATTGACCGACCGGATGAAGGATTATGTGGCCCAGACTATTCTGGCATTTTTCAAATAAGAGTTGTAATCTGGTTTAATTGAGAAACTCCTGATAATGATAAAGATTATATGTGTGTGTGGTGCAAGGCCTAATTTCGTGAAGATAGCGCCGCTTATGCATGCGTTTAAGGCGCACGGTGGCTTCCATACGCTTCTCGCTCACACAGGTCAGCACTATGATGAAAATATGAGTAAGCTGTTTTTTGATGACTTGTGTATTCCCAGACCTGATATCAACCTGGAGGTAGGTTCAGGGACAAACGCAGTTCAGACAGCAGAGATTATGAAGCGTTTTGAGCCGGTGGTTGTAGATTTTAAGCCGGATTACGTGCTGGTTGTCGGTGACGTCAATAGCACAATCGCCTGCGGTTTGGTGACGGTGAAATTGGGAGTCAAGCTGGTTCATGTTGAAGCTGGACTTAGGAGTTTTGACAGAACGATGCCGGAGGAAATCAACCGTGTCCTGACCGATGCTATAAGCGACCTGCTTTTAGTGACGGAACAATCGGGAGTCGATAACCTTAAAAAAGAAGGAATTGACCCGAAGAAAATACACTTTGTCGGGAACGTGATGATAGATACGCTGCTTGCTAATCGCCAGAAGGCACAAAAGTCGGATATTCTGGCAAAGTTAGGTCTTTCACCAAAGAAATTCGGCGTGATTACGCTTCACCGGCCCAGCAATGTTGATGATACGGATAAGTTTGAGCAGATTGTCGCTGCGTTTGAGGAAATCCAGAAAGAGACAAAACTGGTTTTCCCTGTTCACCCGCGGACAAGAGATAATATCAAAGGCAGCGAGCTTGAGGGACGACTGGATGCGATGAAGAATCTACTGTTGCTTAAGCCGTTGGGATATCTGGATTTCTTGTGCTTGCTCAGCAACGCGGCATTTGTGCTGACAGATTCGGGAGGGATACAGGAAGAGACCACAATACTGAATATACCCTGTATGACTGTCAGAAAGAATACAGAACGACCGGTTACGATTACTGAGGGCACAAATCGGCTGGTTGAAATCACGGCTGAGGGGATTGTGGAAGGTTATCGCCAGATAAAAAAATCGGGCGAAAATACCTATGGAGGCCGGTGCATACCAAAATTATGGGACGGTAAAGCCGCCCAGAGGATTGTGAGAATCATTGCTGAGGCGTCAAGTGAGCCGAGCAACTTGCCGATATAAACTTAAGCAAAGCTGTAATCGCAATTTGTGGCAAAAAACTTAAATATCGTATTAGCAGGTTCTACAAGACAGACAAATCGGATAATCCGTATTTTATGGCATTATCGAAAGTAAAACGAAGAGCAGCACTTATTTGTACCACATATAATTGTGTGGATGAGCTGCAAGATGCATTGACGATGTTCAGTTCTGACGAGAACATCCAATTGTTGAGCGCAATAGTTGTTGTTGACGGTGGTTCGACCGACGGAACGTGGGAGTTACTGGAAAAGTGGGCGCAAAAAGTACCTAAACTCAAGGTATATAGAGTACCCGGTGCGAATATCTCCCGCGGCAGAAACGAAGCCATCAAAAGAACCGACGCGGAAATTATCGTTACATTCGATTCCGGCACGAACTACAGCCATGATTGGCTAAAATTAATGCTCGAACCTTTTGAGGACGACACAGTTAAAGTCGTCGGAGGTCTGACTGTTGCCTGTGGAGAAACAATGTTTGCGAGGTGTTGGGCTGCATTCAGCAATTTAAAAGAAAACGTTGCCCGCAAACCATCCCATCGAGGATGCGCTTTCTACCGCGAAGTGTGGGAGAAAATAGGTGGCTACCCGGAGCACGTCCATGCTGGGGAGGATACTTGGTTCAATACTCAATGGGAGAAAATGGGGTTCAAATATGTCAATGTCCCTCAGGCCAAAAGTTTCTGGAAGGTCAGAAGTACTTGGGGAGCCCTATTTAAAATGCAAAGGAGAAATGCGAAAGGGCACGTGACACTCGGTGAGCCATCCGACACATGGAAGTTTTTTTTTATCACGAGTTTGTATCTTTTTATTGGTCTGTGTTTTATTGGGGGGTTCTATAATTATAATTTATGGTATGTAGGTATCGGAATATATGTTTTATATACAATGTGGCGTCTGTTATGCAAAGGCCGCTGGCGGATTTTCGTGAACCCCATAAAACTTCTCGTAGGCTGGTATGCATTAATAGCTTTCGACTTAGGTATGACGCTGGGCACGATCGAAGGCACAGCGTTATTCTTAAAATACAAAATCACAGGTAAGAAAAAGAAAGGTAATACTTATGAATAATATAGTGTACGGGGATTATACTGATGTAGCACACAGTGATTATGTCCCGGATTTAGCGGCTGAACCGAGTAGCAGCTATGCTGTTGACATACGGGGCAAACATATATTTTTGTTCTTCATACTTGCTTTGATCGTTTCGGGTTTGTCTGGTATCAGCGATACTTCAGGGGGGGTGTTTACCGCAGCCAGAGTTATCTTGGGCGCTGCGTTAATTTCCTCCGTTTTGATGCCAAGCCGTTATGGTATTCCTCTATTTCTGGCACTGGTTCTTGTTGCGCCGGACCTGACACAATCAGCTTCTGAAAAAGCAATGTATGGTGAATATAACATAGCGAGCATCTGGCGGTTCTACATAGGGCCTATCCGGCCGAGTTGGATTCTCGCTGCCTGTGTGATTATTCAAATTATAAAAACCAGGCCTATCGCCTTAGACAAGCGTACAAAAGGAGCTATCATCTGGTTTGTTACTGTGCCTGTGATAACCGGTTTAATCTACGGCGGCTTTACCACATCCGTAAGTTCTATAGAAGTTCTGGCAGATATACGTTTTGGTATCATGTTGATCACCGGTGTTATTCTGTTTCACAGCTTTTTCCGAAAGCACCCTGATATGCTGGGATTCGTGATGGCTCTTTTCATCGGGAGCCTGCTGGGCCGATGCCTGGTCGATATTATTTATTGGCTTACCGGATATGGAGCTGTTATGGGTGGTGTGTCTCGTGCCAGCGTAGATTCAACCAAAAGTACAGTAATTTTCGTACTGTTGTATGCCATAGTTATGATTATGAGGCGGAAAAAATTTCTGCTTGGCCCGATTATAGGAATAGGCTGCGTGCTGCTTATAATTGTTTATGGTACGCGAATGATATGGCTGACAAGTGTGCTGTGCTGTGTAATACTGCTATATATATTTGGCGCAAAACGGGCCGTCATAGCGGTCCCAATAGTTATACTGCTGGCGTTTGGAAGCTTAAAACTGGTTCGATGGTACCAGGTAGAATCGTTAGAGGTGGTTGCAGAAAGAGCAAGGACCCTCACCGGAGGCGGGGGCGGCTCTTATATTGAGAGCGTAGACCCGGTGCGCTATAGAGAGATAGTAAATTCAATGAATACCAGCACTAAACGATTATCCTTTTTGTGGGGCAACGGATACGGCAGCTATTATACGGAAGAGGTCATTTCTTTTCCGCTGAGTCTTCTTAATGCCTTTCCGGAATATTCCGCTGCGACTGGTCAGTTTTACTACTTGCATAATTTCCCCTTCCAGGTCCTGTTTAAGCACGGCATTATCGGGATGGTTATTATCCTCATTCTATGGATAGGCCCACCCTGGGAGTGCTTTAAGACCGCATTCAATCGGCGAGACCCCAGTCTGTTTATGGGGGTTATGGGATGTTTTCTGGCATTTGTGCCAAGTTCCATGTTAAACCTTTACTGGTCAGGGAAAGGGATGCTTCTGAGCGGTTTTATCATTGCTGTGCTCCTTTCAATAGTTGAACAATATCGACAGGATGAGGGAGATATGCTGTTGCCGAACGAGGTATACGAAGGAAGCTGCAATTGGACACAGCAGTAAACGCCTCATCATACCGTCACGGTCTGGTGGTCAATACCTTAGCTGCGTTCACGGGACGAGGGCTGGCGATAGTAGGTGGTATCATTCTTGCCAAGACCATGTCGCCGGATTTAATGGGCAAGTTCTTTGCTGACCAGGCCTTGGTTTTGCTCGGAGGCGGGCTAATCAATCTGGGTATCGGCCAGGGGTACCGGCAAATTGTTTCTCGAAACCCGGCACTAAGAACTTCATATTTGTTACCGACAATCTCTCTTCGCGTCGTGATGGTATTGCTGTACTTCGCCGGTTTGGCAGCCTATTTAAATTATACAGGACGTATAAGCATCCAAACCCTGCTGGTTGTAGCGGGAACACTTTTGTGGAGTCTCCTGGAGTTACTTGAGATAGATCTCCAGATACTTCGCAATTATATTGTTGTCTCGGTGTTGATTGTATCTGAGGGTTTTGTCGTTTTTTTATCGGCGGTAGTATGCCGGCAGGCTGGTGGTGCTTACAATCCGTTGGTTGTCTCATACTTCGTGTGTGTTTTGCTGGTAGTCATTATCGGCTGGCTTATGGTCAGACCACCAATCACTTCCATGCTTTGGCCTAACTATAGCAGGCTGATAAAAACCAGTATTCCTTTTTCAGCAGCACTTATTGCATATGCCTTTACGAGTTTCTGGGGATTGACATATATAAGGGGTGTGTTAGGTGAGCAGCAGGCAGGATACTACTGTGTGCCTCTTAAAGTCTATCAATTAACTTTGGTTCTGGGAATGTCTGTTAGCGGTGTGACACTCCCTTTGTATCATCAATTGGCTGCATTGAAACATTTCGGTACTTATAGCAAAATATTCAGCCGATTGGTCCGGGGGATGTGGTTTATTAGCGGTCCGATTGTTGCGGTGTGTTTTTTTATTCCTGAATTTATTATAAGAGTCTTTGCAAGCGAAAAATATATGCCCGCCGCCGCCATATTTCCGTGGATAGGCTTTGCCGTGGTGTTCCGGCTGCTTGCTATTCCAGCCGGAAATGTTTTTGAAAGCGTAGGCAGGCAGTGGTACCGTGTAGCAGCGCAGAGCATTGGAGCGGTTATTTGCGGTCTTCTGGTCGTTCTTATTGTCCCCAAATACGGGATTACCGGCGCGGCATGGACATTATTTGCAACCGACTTATGGGTGATGGCAGCTTACTGGCTTATTGGTAGTCGAATTGCTCCTAAAGTTATTGCACTGTCAGAGCTGGTTGTTCCGGGCATTGTCTTGCTGGCTATGCTGTTACTTTGTGCATGTCCTTTGAATATTTCTATGTGGTTGAAACTTCTTGTTTTTGTCGGTTTGTGGACTACTTATGTGATGTTCTTCCTGGATTTTAAGACGGAAATTTTTAGTCTGTCGAAAGTATTCTGTCATCAAAAATAGCAAATGCCGAAAACAGGACCGCAGGTATATCTTTGGGGTTGGTATGGCCACAAAAACAGCGGTGACGACGCCCTGTTAAAAGTCATCTCCAGAACAATATTGCAGGTCTCCCCTACTACTGGAATAACCATTGGGATTCCCGAAGATGGTCAAGTACCGCCGTTACCGAACGTTGTTCGAGTCAATCGTCCCATCCATCGGTTTAAAGGATACATTCTGTTTAGCAAAATCATAAGTGTGCTTGGTACAAATGCCCTTGTTTTTGGGGGAGGCAGCGCTATGTCGGACATCAGCAAAGCCAGAATGGACGGCCTACGTTTCCATCGCTGGATATGCACAGCCGCAAAGCTCAAACGTATCCCCATAATATTTTCCGCTTTGGGTTTAGGGCCGCTGATAACGGAAAGAGGCAAATCCCTAACTCGTGACATATTGAATTCGGCTGTTCTTGTGGATGTGCGAGATAGCGATTCCTATGAATTATGCAAAAAACTTAATGTAACATCACAGGTTATACAGAGTTTTGACCCTGCTGTTTTGATACCTGAGCTGTTTTATCCCGACCTGACTCGAAGACGGTATAACGGCCGGCATTTGCCAACGGTAGGTATTTCTCTGTCTGGTTCTCCTGGAACAGTTCAGGTCGAAGAACATCAACAAAAAATAAAAATTGCTAATTTGGCGAGAGCGATAAAACATACTGCCGCTTCATTGCCTCTCCAGGTTGCTGGCATTGAAATGTGCGGCGATGACATTTATGGCGATAAACAGTTAATCGAAAGATTGCTGAATGATTTGGATAATGTGTGCGAGGTAAAAACCATTTCTTATTGTCTTGACCCTGTGGATATGATGCGACAATTGGCAGGCCTTGATGCTATTATAGCTGAACGGCTGCACGCCGCAGTATATGCCTATACTCTTGGTATTCCCTTTGCAGTTGTCCCTTACCACGCCAAGTGTAAGGCTTTCGCCAGAGACATAGGTTTGCCCGATGCTCTCCTGTTGGAGCCTGAAATGCCAACGACTCAGGTAGAGCAGGTATTGAAATTGATGCTTAACGAGCCGGATGCCTGTTCACCTGCTCTTGCAGTTGACCAGGCCTCTCGCCTGGCACAGTCCGGACAAGAAGCCATTTTAGATACGCTCAGGAAACTGCTGTCATCTACAGGATAATTCTTAAAGGGAGCTGAATCGATAGTTGTGCTAGTGCTTTGTTACATCTGATTTGATGAATTGTCATCCTGAGCGAAGCGAAGGATATGGCCTGCGTAAGCGAGATTCTTCGGCTGCGCCTCAGACGTTGCCCTGAGCGCAGTGAAGGGATGACACCCATCATTTGACGAGTAACAGAGCACTTTGCAAGACCTGTGAGTTCTTGTGTGTATTGCGCTTTTTCTGTCGTTCGTTGGTGGCGAAGTGACCCGTCAAGAACAGACAGAATAATGGGGCAGAAGGTTGAAAAATTTTTCGCTGTTTTTGTCGAGTGGGTCGGCTGATATACGCAAAAAGACTATGGCAATAATGGATTTTAGGTGAATTTCTGTATTTTAGGTGTGTGGCGGTCAAACGCACAGGAGAATAATTAGACACTACGATGACCCATTTTTTAATCATGGGCGGATAATTCAGTTGTAATTTCAGGACAAATTTGGTATCCTGGTAATGCTGGATGAGGGTCCGCTATAAGCTAACCATTGAAATGGGAAAACTGAATAGGTGGATTATAGCTTTGTACTGGTGTACTTTTTCCCATAGTTGAATCGACGGAGGTGAGTCAATGAGGGTGACATGTATAATATTAGTCTTATTGGCTATTGCAGAGCCAGCCACTGCTAATCTATCCAATTTAGGCGAGTTTGCTGAGCATTGGCTTGAGCAGGGTGAGTGCGAATACGACCTCAATGGTGACAGTATTGTAAACTTTGTTGACTTTGCGTTGTTGATAAATCGGGTGTTCGATATAGCATCGGTCCAAGATATAGATTTTGTCGATAAGAAAAACAAGATCAACAATAATAATTTAGTGTTTATCCGTAATAGCATAGCGTACAATAAGGATGGCACCTTTGCCGCTGACGGAGTAATGCGCACGGATTTCATCACAATAGCTTCTCCTATTGAATATTCGGTAATCAACGACTATGCAGTTGTAGCCTGCGACAGTAACTTTGTGTACGCATTTAAAAGCAGCAGTCCCGGAAGACTATACCGCAGTCGTGGCGCAGGTACAGGATGGGAATTGATATATGATTTTCGCATTTGCATCCTTAATGCGAGAATAACAGAAAAAGGAACGTTATTGGTTGCTTGCGGGGTAACACCTGGTGGAAAGGCGGGTACGTTGTGGCGTCGCAACAGCGATAATACCTGGACAAAGGTTATAGATTCAAATGTCATGGTGCCTAAGGCATACATTGCATTCTGGGCGTGGTCACAGTTAGATGGGCGGATATTTGTCAACGAATATGGGCCTATGAATGAGCCAAACAACCCCCGGCGTCTTTATATGTCCGAAGATGACGGTATGACGTGGACGAGGATACATAACCCGGATAACGTAACGGGTCGCCACTTTCATACTACCGTTCCCTGTTATGTCAACGGTGAATATCGAGTCTATTGCAGTTATGGTGACGCGGGCGCAAGATACATGTGCTACCTCACTGAACCGAATGACGGCGGAACCGAATGGAACGAAACAGAGATTGTGTTAAACTTTTCGCAGCAAAATACCAGTGGATTTTGGCTGCCTGAAGAAAACTGTATTATATGGGGCGCTGATGGGGCCGACAAATCAAGTGCGATTATTAAGCATAACCTTGCTGATGACTCATTTGAGATTTTACTGAGAACGGATTTTGAATGGGAAAGCAATCCCACACATAATGCCAACTATAAATATCTATCGATAGGCCGCTATGGTAATATAGGCATTGCACCCGCGTCAAATCACAGCACCCTATGTAACCACCCTTGTTCCGGAGTTTGGATTAGTGATGGATTCAAATTTTGGGCAAAAGCAGTTCGTTACCAGGACGGGATGATGCATTATACCGGCATAGGTCCTGATGGAAATATATGGATAAAGAAAGGTGAGATGGATGCAGGAACTTACGGCTCTTTATATTTCCAGGTACCGAGAACTATAAGGCTTCAAGGCGCTTTGCTCGAGCGAGCCAGCAGCAATGTATGGCTTTGCGGTTCACATCCACCCACCACCGCTGACGCCAAAACGGTTATCAACAATAACTATGTGGACGATAGTTGGGATGTGAATATAGCTTGTAGTCGGTGGCGGTGTGATTGGAATGAGGATGGTTCTTATGCGCCCATAGAAAGTTTCAAAACACTTTCAGTTCCAGCATATCCGATTTATGAAACTATACCCGATATGTATAGCGGCGATATGGGGTTCTTCACGTTTTGGATGAAAGGTCAAATCGGTGACGGAAACGGAGGTAATATGGGGTCATGGAAGGCTGGTCGTGCCTATGCCAAAGCTAGAGTTGCGGAAACTGCCTCGGGTATAGTTCGCTCTAAAGAAGAAGAAGTGTATTTTTGGCCTTGGCCGACGAACGAATGGCAAAGAGTTGTAGCTCATGTTACACAGGATTGGACGATACAGAAGCCGGGGACATCGCGAATATCAGGACACATAATGATGCCTGCAAGTTTAAATGAAAAGGCAGAATTCGACTTGCTGATAGATGGAATAACGCTTGAAAAGGCGATTTGTCCTGCTGAATGGGCACCTCAAGGTACAAAAAGAAATCAGGATGTTTTAAGTTACGAGCCTTGTGATTTTCCACAGGTATTTACGAATGTATTCACAGTAGCTTCCCGGTTTGGCAGTTATTCAATGGGTTGTTCAACAACCGGCGACGGCAAAAGTTATATTTACTTGAGAAGTTATGCTGTTGATAGCGACAACTTTTTTGCTGTTGTTTATGATACTTACGACAAAAAAATTAAATTGGTCGATGAATCGGCAGAGAATAATAATGTTGTGGCAATCGTAACTATGCCAATATACATCTTCGATGAGGAGGCATTTACAATAGCCCTAACACGAAGCGGCACAGTAGTCAATCTGTATGTTTGGGCTGGAGGGGAATATCAAACAACATCAGGTACAATTACGGACCATGCAATTCGCATATCTTACTGGGGTTGCCACCCCTCAGGTACACAGGGAGGTTCTTTAGTCTTTGTTCGCGATAAAATGTGGAATGAGGCCAAAAGTGCCGTGGATGTGAAAGAGAAAATGCAATGGCCCAAACCTGTTTCGCATTGATTTGGAGGTAACAATCAAAATGCTTGTCTGGTTCTGTATCGTGAACTTTCGCGTTAAAGAACTATGCGTAAAAATGTAGTTTACCGCAGCGTCTGGAAATAACGTCAGTTCAAAACCGGTGGTCCGCATGTGTCCAAAATTACTCTGAAAGGAGGTCCTCCATTCAAATGACATACAAACACTGCTTGAAAAGAGTACTTATTTTGATGTTAACAAATGGGTTTGTTGTTAGCTGCGGTGCTGATGCTGTCGTAGAGCATAAAAGTCTTGCTCTTTCAAATCCCTTTCTGTCCCTCGAATTCTATGAGCCCCAGCAGGGAGGCGGCCTGCACAGCATAAAAAATGAGCGCGGCTTTGAATTCGTCAATCGCCATACTAACAAATACCTGTGGCAGGTTGAGATGAAGCGCATACCCCGGAGCGAGGCACAAAAAGACAGTATCTTCCGATTAAGTCTTGATCCCGAAGTTGATGATGGCGTCCCTGGTATAATGGATAACAGGGCCGCATCCGACATGATGCGGATAAAATCTGACGCTGTTTCTGCCAGGTGCAGCGTGGAGCAAAATACAAACACTCTGACAATGTCGTGGCAGGGAATAGACGTCGGCGAAGAAAAAGGGGTGCTGGATGTTTCTGTAATAGTCACCCTTTCTCAGGACGATAGGTTTGCCAGGTTCAGGGTAAGTTTTAATAATCGCAGTAATAAATTTACCGTTTTCTATATCATCGCGCCGGTTTTCAACGGCATCTATCCGCCCGACGGCAGAACCGATTTAGATTGGCTGGCTTCACCGATATATGAGGGCAGGCTTATGCACGACCCAATCAGAAACGGAATTTTGGGCAAACCTTATATTTTCCACCCCAACTGCCCCAGCCATTGTATGCAGTTCGATGCTTACTATCATGACAAAAACGCTCTCTATTTTGGCTGTTTTGACGGCGAGCAGAATGTGAAACGTTACTACATCGCTGTCGATTCCGTGAACGGTTTAACTTGGGCGCTAGTCCATGTGCCCGATAACATGAAGAAAGTGCCGCAATTTTGGATTACTCCTTATGATACTGTGTTGCGATGCTATGATGGGGACTGGTATGACGCCTGCCGGATATATCGTGAGTGGGCATTAAAGCAGAGTTGGGCTGTAGAAGGACCTCTTTCTAAGCGTGCGAGCATCCCTAAATGGTTCAAGGAGATTGACATGTGGATGCGATGGGTCACTCCCGGGCAGCCATCAAATGCCCCCTATACCCCAAAAATTGAGAGTCTCTTTTCGGGACTCAGTAGAGGACTCCATTTGCATAATTGGGGTAAAGGTCATTTCTCTACCAAGATGTCACCTGACCGTTTCCCGTTGGATGAGCAGGACCTGTCTGCTAACGCTCTGGCTAAAAAGCATAACTACGCGATAATGGGTTTTATACAGGGGATAAGCTGGGATATGGAAACTGACAGCTTTCGGAAGTACAGCGGTATGGACCACACCGTGAGAAACTTTTATGGCCAGCGGGTTGTCTGGGACCTGGAGAAGGAAGGGGGGCCTGCAAAGCATCACGTGTGCGCCATCGCCTATCCCGGCAAACTCTGGACCAGCATACTGGGCGATACCATTCTGAATATGGCCAAAGTAGCTGGTTTTGACGCCGCCTATGTGGACTCGATTAATCACGCCGGCATATATATGAATTTTAACCCCTTGTATGGCAATCAAAGTGGAGGTGGCAATGCCTATATAAAAGACAATCGGGAGATGCTGCGCCAAATCAAAAACCAGGTTAGGAAAGTTGACCCCAACTTTTGTTTTTCTGGTGAAAGTTTCTGGGAAGGGACCATAGCCGAATTAGATGGTTTCCTGGTGTGTAATACCACGGGGCAGTTGCTCAAGAAGGGGGAAATATTCGCCGTTCCTATGGTTCAAACGGTATATCATGATTATGCGATTTCTTTCGGAGAATGGACAAGCCGGAGAGATCTCGAAGCAGACGACGGTCTGGGATATATAGCTAAATCTGCCCAGGCCTTTATCTGGGGAGTCAAATTGGGTTGGGTTGAACCGATTTTGCTTCTCACGTACGATAGTCGGCAAATTGCTCTTGATGCAATTCACAAGCGAGCCAGGGCTTATGCTGCCGCTCGCAAATTCCTGGTTTACGGAGAGATGCTCCGTGAGCCCTTATTCGTACATCCAGTTCCCGAACTTAACGTCAAATGGCACATAAGATGGACAAAAACGTACTACGATATTTCGATGCCCGCGGTTCTTTGTTCGGTATGGCGAGCTCCTGACGGGAATCTTGGGGTGGTCTTGTATAACATAAGCTCACAAGACCAGCAGATTTCGCTTATGCTAAATGACCCTGGCTACGGTATTGACAAAGCAGCACGCCGCCGGATGGTATGTTTATACCCCGTTCAGGGAGAAGCCGGTGGATGGAAATCCTTGGAAGAGCCAAATATAACGCTAAGTTGCACTGTGCGTGCAAGATCTCCGCTGGTTTTTGAGATTGAATTGGAAGATTAACGTCCTAAAACCAGGGGTGCCAGGAGAAATTGCTCTTAACCATACTGGTTAAGAAGACAGGTGAAACATCAGAGGCATCTACAATTGAATCATTAAAAAGTTGGGTTGATGGAGACAACAAATGGAGCGTGGCAGATTTCTGTATGTCTGTCATAATTTCCCGCCGCTGGTAGGTGGCGGAGTAGCCCGGTCGGTACAGAACTGCAAACTGTTACCAGAGTTCAATTGGAGGCCGACGGTGCTGACCGTCGCCGCAGATAATAGTTATGACGTCGACCGCGAATACGCAGAAATGGGAATAGAGATTCTCCGTGCCGGCGGCATAGTCAAGGAAAATCGTGTTCGCGGCTTACCTGGGGGTATTGGCAAGTATAGAGTGCCTTTAACCACCAAATTATTAAGGGCGATGGCAATTTGGTTACTTGTTCCGGACCGGCAGGTTTTGTGGAAGTTTTCCGGTCAACGATTGGCTGTACAGGCTGCGAAAAGACACGATTGGCAGTGTGTCTTTGGTACACTGCCTCCTGTAAGCACCGCCTGGATTGCCAAATGCATCGCGAAACGTTTGCAATTACCATTCGTCCTCGAATATAGAGATATGATAAATGATAAATGTGGCGTGGAAGTTCCTACTGCTTTACACCAAGCGGCTCTTCGCTCTATTGAACGAGGTTTAGTCCGTGCGGCGGCAAGGGTCATAGTGGTTAGCCCTGCTATGAAAGATTGGTTTGTCCGGAGACATAACATCGACCCTAAAAAAGTGGAGGTAATTGCGACCGGCTTTTTACCGGAGGATAAAGAGTTTTTTCACGGCTTACCTAATCCGGAGAATGAGCGATTTACGATGATTTATGCCGGACTCTTCTATAGGGAGCGAAAACCGGATACTGCTCTTGGAGCTATACGCACTCTCATCGATCGAAAAGTTATTCCAGCAGATAAACTGCGGGCAATCTTTATTGGAAACCTGGCTCCAAGGTCTATCACTGAGCTGGAGCTGGAGGATGTTGTTGAAATTATTCCTCAGACTCCGCGTGATGAGGTTTTCAAATGGTATGCCTGTTCTGATCTATTGTTATTAATCTGCGCCAAGGATGACTACCAAAACGTAACCTATCCCGGAAAGTTGTTTGAGTATCTAATGACCGAAAAACCTATATTGGGTTTGATGGATAAGAACAGCGACACTGCCCGGATACTGGAACAATCAGGTATAGGTTTGGTTGCGGACTCTGAAGACGTCGAAGAAACGGCCGCCAAAATTGAGCACGTTTATAAGTTGTGGGTCAGCAAGATGTTGACAATGAAACCGAACCACAAAGTTATTGAGCAGTTCAATTATTGCGGTATAGTGAATAGGCTGGTATCTATATTTGAACAGGTTTCTATTCGTAACTATTGACTTTCGAATTTCCAAAGGAACAAAAAGCAGAAAAATTCACACGAGCCCCAAATGCCATAGGAATCGCTGGGTTCCTGCTTTCGCGGGAATAACAGAAACGCAAGTGTCATCAAGAATCTTCCATTACTTATTCAAAGAGCAATAATCATGTGAAAAATTGAGAGTTAAGAAAAAGTAAATCTCTTATTCAAGTCTGTTTGTTTACAAGGTATAAGGCAGGTCAGCGGGCTTTTTATGTTGGGACATGGCACCGAAGAAAACCGCTCGCAAAGCCGTCGCTTTTATCGCTCATTTTGAACGGTGAAATTAATAGGTACGTTCCATATGAAACTATCCGTGGCATCGTTTACCTCAAATTGTTTTGGGCGACTTGTTCGATAAGGGCGACGTACTGAGGGTACACTACTTTGCGATTGTAGCGGGTTTGTGCTAAATGTCGCGAGTTGCGTTGCATGATGGCCAATTCTTCGCGGTTGTTGACAATCTGCTCGACAGCCTGCGCACAACTTTCTACATTGCCGGCTTGGTAGCTCAGACCGCAATGACCTTCGTGGATGATTTGGCTGCACTGGCCGGGGATAGTGTTCAGCACTGCAAGGGCGGCGGCGAAATAGTAGAATATCTTGTTGGGCAGATATATCATTGCTTCAGGGAAGCTGGCATTGAAACCTATGTCGCATTGATTTAGCAAATATGCCCAGCGGTTAAAATCGAGAAAGCCGGTCAGGGTAACGTTTGTCAGGGCTTGTTTGTGAATTATCTGTTGAAGTTTCTGGCCGAGTTCACCCTGACCAGTGATGAACAGGCGGGTAGTGGCGTGTAATGTTTTGTGCACTTTGGCGAACGCACGCACCAAGGTCAGGCAGTCATAGCTTCGGCTCAGACTACCTGTGTATGCGAGCCAGATTTCTCCTGCCGGTTTGGTTAATTCTTCATATTGGCCTTGAGCGGCAGTTTGGAATTTGTCAAGGTCAATGCCCAGTGGAATCGTGGCGGTAACTTTTTTGGGACCGCCTAATTTTATTGCTCGATTTACATACGCATCAGCAACCCCTACGATAGCGTCGGCGGCGCTATAAACATTGCGAGCAGTTTTATACCATAGCATAATGCTCTCTCTAAAAAGAGGTTGTAGAAAATTAGGAACGGCGCGAAAAAACGTCTCTGGCCATAAGTCCTGAACATCAATAACAACTTTTGCTGTGCATTGTTTTGCAAACTTGGACGCCTCTCGAGCAAGCATGGGAGGAGGGACGCTTGCGAGAACGACATTTGGCCGGTCAGGTTCTTCTCGAACAGCTTTACGGAAGCAAATAGCTAAAAGATAGTGATTCCACAGTCTCTTTAGTGATACATTGCGATGGTAGGGTGGAACTGATAAGAACCGAAGGCTAATCCCAATTGCTTTACATACCGCGGTTACAGCCCGTTGGTCCACAGGTTTTTTGAAGCGGTGACTGAAGCTGCTGGTCCACCAGATTACTTTATGCCCTTTATCTACCAAAAGTCTGGCCAGAGTTGCATAGCGGCCTTCTTGTTCGCTGTCTCCGGGCAGTGGGTCGAAAGGATTTACCAACCAAATAAGCATCTGCAGATACCTTTGTGACGGTCAGGAATCATACACCCAAAGTATCACAATATTATTTTTATACAGTTTATTTTAATCTGTCGGTCCGTGCAATAGATTAGTTTGTCAGCGATTATGTTCGCTAATAAATTTTACACCAGTTGCTTGCTATCTTGAGGCTCTGGTAATGTATCTGAAAAGGTAGTCGATATTCTAACATCGACATTATGAATAGCAGCGTTGGAAGAAACAAACCATATAAGCTGCTAAAAGTGTCTTGGATTGTTTACTTAGGAGACCAAACAAATGAAAGTATGTCATTTGACTAGTGTTCATCCCTTAAACGATACTCGTATTTTCCATAAGGAATGTAAAAGTCTTGCGCAGGCGGGGCATGATGTTACTCTGATCATCCAGCATAATAAGGATGAAGTAATCGACGGAGTACGTATCATTGGCCTGCGGGAACCCAGGAATCGCTTCGAGCGTATATTTTGGGTAACTATCAAAGTATTCTATTACGCCCTGAAGCAAAAAGCTGACGTCTATCATTTCCATGACTTGGAACTTATTCCCGCGGGACTTGTTCTTAAACTTCTGGGTAATAAGGTAATATTTGATGTTCACGAAAACTCCCCTCAGGACATTCTGAATAAAGAATGGTTTGGCCCGCTCTGGGTCCGAAAGATAGTTGCCTTCGGAGTTAGCATCATCGAAAAGATTGGCGAAGTCTTTTTCGATGTAATCATAGTGGCTAGGCCAGACATTGCAGAACACTTTAACCGCGCCAAAACGCGGGTTATTACAAACGCCGCGATTCTGGAGGTGATAGACGGCGCTCCTGATATATCCGTGGAAAAGCAAAAGCCGGTAATTATTTATGCAGGAAATCTAACACACATAAGAGGAATCAAAGAAATAGTTCAGGCTATGGAGATAATCGGCGATAAAGCAGAACTTTGGCTGCTGGGCAACTGGGACTTAGAAAGTTTCAAGCGTGAATGTGAGAAGCTGGCAAGTTGGAGGTATGTCAGATTTCTGGGATACAAAAGCGTGCAGGAAGTTTACAGTTACATGAAGAAATGTGATATCGGAATTGTAACGTTTCTGCCGGCCCCCAATCATTTAACGACATTGCCAAACAAGCCTTTTGAATATATGGCGTGCCGCTTGCCTGTTATCATGTCGAATTTCGAATACTGGCGTGGTATTTTCAACGGATGTGCGCTTTTTGTGGACCCAAAGAGCCCCCAACAAATTGCAGAGAGGATAAACGCTCTGTTAGGAAATGGAGATCTGAGAGCAAAATTGGGTTCGGTGGGCAGAAAATTCGTTGAACAGAAGTACTCTTGGGAAGCAGAAAGAAAAAAGTTGTTTGAAGTATATGAGAATTTAGGGAAACTGTAAATTGCCGGCTTTGGCTGTTAATTGTGTAATCTCGGTGAGTTTGTAGAGAAGGTGCGGTATCTTAATTCACACAGAGAAAAACTCTTGCAAATGGGACGAAACGCCCGCAGAATTGCAGAAGAGAAATTTGACAGGGACAAATTAGCTGCGCAGGCACTGTCGCTGTTGGGAGCAGTGTTAATCTGATAGGTTTTTTGAGGATTTTGACACGTGGCTGATGAAGCTTTGCCTTTCGTGACTGTCATAATGCCCACTCTAAATGAAGCTGGTTTTATCGAGCGAGCAATAAAGAGCCTGCTGGAGAATAACTATCCACCCGATAAGGTGGAAATACTGGTTGTGGATGGTGGTTCTAAAGATGGAACTGTTGAGATAGTAAGAAAAATGGCTGATAAATCTCCAAACATAAAACTATTAGGTGGCCCTGGAGTGAATTGCCCCGCGGCGATGAATATAGGAATAAAGAATGCCAAAGGAGAGATTATCTGCAAGATAGATGGTCACGGCTATGTTGACCGGGATTTTATAAGATTGGGCGTTAGTTATTTGCAATCAGATGCAACCATTAAATGCACAGGTGGGCCTATAAGGCCAGTGCCAAGGGATTTTGTTGGGAAGAGCAACGCCTTGGCAAGAAGCTCTGTGTTTGGGGTGGGAGGGGGGATAAACACCGTTGGAGAGAAACCGCAATTTACTGATACTGTTCAATGTGGTATTTATCGAAAAGAATTATTCGATACGATTGGGCTTTTTGATGAATCTCTTCAGTTTGGAGAAGATGAGGAGATAAACTGGCGCATCATAAAAGCCGGTTACAAGATTTATTGCACGCCGGAGATTAAGTTTTATTTTTATCCAAGAGAATCTTTTCGGGGATTTTACAGGCAGTACTTCAATTACGGCAGGGCCAGGGTGAAAGTTTTTCGAAAGCATAAGGACTTCTTGCGGGCCAAACACCTTGTTCCCTCCGTGTTTGTGCTTTCTATTTTAGCAAGCGGTATTTTACTGTTCCTTCATCCGATGTTTTTATGGGTTTTGCTGATTATTATAGCTGCTTATTTATCTGCTTCTATATTTTTTTCGGTTTTGATTAGTCAACAACAAGGGTGGCAGTATCTGTGCGCGCTGCCTGTTAGTTTCGCCTGTTTGCATTTTGGATATGGTATTGGATTTCTTAAAGGTGTATGGGATTTTTTATTCAAATGAGCGATTAGCTGTGAGATGAATTCGTCATGGTTACGGATAATCATTCAAGAGACTTCGAACCAATACAAGACAAGAAGTGCCAAGCTTCGGGACGTAAAGGGGGATAGTATACTGCTATATTGTAGCGTTTCCAGAGCCTTATCTATTTATTCACACGCCCGCCAACAGTGCATACGTTTTGTAGCGTTAATGATACGCATTATGGTAATGCGCTTAGCAGAGGGGCGAGAACCGGCCAGATGAGCAAGCTTATCGAGCGATACCAGCAGCAATTTGCACGTATATTTACTGTAAAGCGGGCCCATTCCTTCTGGAAAGGGCGAGTTGCGTTGTATGCGATATTGAAGGCATTGGGCGTAGGTCCTGGGGATGATGTTATCCTTCCTGGTTATACCTGTGTAATGGATGTCAATCCAATCAAGTACCTGGGGGCCAAACCAGTGTACATTGATATTGAGCCGGACACTTTTAATATAAATACAGAACTGCTGGAAGAAAAAATTACGGAGAAAACAAAGGTTATTATCGCCCAGCATACCTACGGTTATCCCTGCCGAATGGATGTGATAATGAATATTGCTGCACGAAATGGTATCGCGGTTGTTGAGGACTGCTGTCTTGCTTTTGGTTCAAAATATAAAGGTAAGACAGTGGGTACATTCGGCAAAGCTGCGTATTTCTCGTTTCAATGGAACAAGCCTTACACCACAGGACTCGGGGGAATGGCGATAATGAGCGATGTGGAGTTGGCATCCAAAATCGAATCGCTGCGGGCTAATGAAATGTGCTCACCTTCAAGGAAGGAGGTTATGATGCTATGGGCACAATTGGCTGCGTACAGGTTATTCATTTATCCCAGGACAACAGCATTAGCTCAGTGGCTTTTTAGGTATCTTACAAAAAAAGGGGCTGTTGTTGGCTCATCGAGCAGTCGCGAGTTTCAGCCGGTGATGGCCACTAATTTCTTTAAAGGCATCAGTGGTGTACAGGCGGGGTCGGGACTGCGGCAGCTTAAGAAAATTGAACAGAACATCCGACATCGAAAAGAATTGGCAGAGCTTTACGACAAACTTCTGGAGCAAAAGGGCTGGCCAAGCCGAAATTATAGCAGGTCAATAATGGATCCTGTTATGGTACGTTATCCGGTGAGAATTGCTGAGAAGCAGAAAGCTCTTGTGGAAGCAGCAAAAGCAGGCATCGAGCTTGGGAGCTGGTTTGAATGTCCGCTGCACCCGATTGAAACACCCTTGGCGGCTTACAATTACGAGGTCGGAATGTGTCCAGTGGCTGAAAAGGCAAGCAATGAAGTTGTGAATTTACCATTGCATCCCCGTGTTGATGAAAAAACAGCGAAAAGGACTGTAGAGTTCATAACGAGCTTTACTGCTGTCAGATGATGCCAAGAAATAAGAGGTTAAGACTTCTTGTGGATCGCTCCGCGGAGGCCTTCCATTTTCAAATAGCCCTTTTTCCAAACCACGATTCCTGAAACTGCTAACACTACTATATATACCACTAAAGCATATCTTGTTCTTATCTGGCTCATAACAAGTCCGATGATTGCGTACATTCCGGCTAAACCGTAGCAGATAGCAACTGTTTTCTTCAGCGGTATTCCCCTATCAATCATCTGGTCATAAATATGTCCGCGGTCAGAAACAAACAGCGGACGCTTATTTAGAAATCGTCTGACAAGGGCAACCGCTGTATCGAGTATCGGCAGGCCAAAGACTACGATGGAGGCCATCCACCATCTGGGAATTTTTTCTGCGAATAGAATCATAAGGGCAGCTATCACAAATCCTAGGAGCATACTTCCTGCATCTCCCATAAATATCTTGGCTGGATGGCGGTTAAAAGGCAAAAAGCCGAGTACTCCTCCCAGAAGTCCCAGACAGATTATCAGACGCACCGGGTCGCCGACTTCACTGTATTCCCATGTGCTCAAATGAACGGTCAGTAACAACATAGCTATTGCGATAATGGCCGTAACGCCTGCGCATAACCCATCGAGACCGTCAAGCAGATTCAGCGAATTTGTTGCACCGACCACGAAAAAAATGACAACCGGAACCCCCAAAATGATTTCCACATTTTGCGGCATCTCCCAGCCAAACGGCATGGTAAAGTAACGCAGGGCTGGCCTGATAGAGACTATGACTAATGCGCCGGCAGCAACGGCCTGCCCGAGCATCTTTTGCCAGGGTTTTAAGTTGAATATATCATCCATAAGACCGACAAGGCATGCTATTGCTCCTCCTGCCAGCACACCCATCAGCCAGGTGAATGTTGAGTCGAAGTTCTCCAGATTGTGAATGTGATAGATGCCCGTAAATATGCCGACGGTTAATCCAACCAGCATCCCGATACCGCCAAGATAGGCAATGGAACCCTTGTGGGTTTTTACCAGGTTGTCAGGTTTGTCAACAATTCCAAACTTTAGTGCAATCTTCTTGCACAGCGACGTGGCAACCAGGGATGAAACAAATGAAAATACCAGCACAGGCCAAAATTGGATGACCCAGCTTATAGGTCTTTTGTCGCCTATGAGGTTATCCAGCATAATTTTTAGCCTTCTGTCTGAATAATTCCCCGGACAATCGTTGTGTTTTTTTGCCGAGTATCAGATAGTTTACCGGACTTATTCGGCTTTGTCCAGACTTGCGCTTCTATGTTGATGCCCGGAGCGCATCCAGGTAAACTTACCTTTCGTTTCTTAAAGTCGGCTTATAAAATAGCATTCTTTAGTGATTTGGCAAGAGTGTATGGGCCTTTACAAGGTTTGCAAACGCACATTTGACCTTCTTGTTTCGCTGGTGGCGATGGCTGTCCTCTTTCCGGCTTTTGCTGTCATAGCGATAGCCATTAAGCTCGGCAATCAAGGGCCTGTGATATTTAAGCAGGAAAGAGCAGGCAAAAATGGTAAGCCGTTTGTCTTTTATAAGTTCCGCACAATGAAAGCTGGTGTTGACCCTTTCGACCCGAGTCCGAAATCTTCTGAAGACCACCGACTGACAAAAGTAGGAAAATTTCTTCGGGAATGGTCACTTGATGAATTGCCGCAGCTCTTTAACGTGCTAAAAGGGGATATGAGTATTGTCGGGCCTCGTCCGCTTTATCTTTCGCAGGTAGCTGAATGGGACGAGAGGCAAAAAAAACGACTCCTTGTTAAGCCGGGTTTGACAGGATTAGCACAAATAAAAGGTAGAGGTGAGGCTACCAGAGAAGACAAGCTTGAGCTTGATGTCAAATACGTTGAGTCAGCCTCCTTCTGGGTGGATTGCAAGATAACCTTGCTAACTTTAGCTCAGGTATTCCGGCGAAAGGGTATCTACGAGAAAAGATATTCACAATCCGAATATACGCGTGGAGAAAAAAAACAATAAGCAGTCATTCCCACGGAATCAATTTGTCATTCCCGCGAAGGCGGGAATCCAGACATTGTAGGGTGGGCTTTAGCCCACCAGTTTCCTTTTTCCTTTGAGTTAATATCAATTGAAACGTGAATTTAAAATGGTCTATAGAATTGGCATAGTTTTTTTTCTGTCGGTGTTCTGCAGCGCAGCATTTGCATTAGAGCCGGATGAGATTCTGGTCATAGCGAACAAAGATGTTGCAGCATCCGGACGGATTGCTCGATACTATTGTCAAATGCGCAGCGTGCCGACCAAAAACGTCCTGTCTTTGTCTTTAGGGACGGCCCTTAACGATACAATCAGTAGAGACGACTACGAAAAACACCTCGCAGGGCCTATTCGCAAGAAATTGCTTGCTGCTCAGCCGCCTGGCAAAATTCGATGCCTGCTGACAACTTATGGTGTTCCCATTAAGGTAGGACCTCGTGGGATGATAATAGGCTTGGAAGGCAGATTGAAAGAATTAAAAGAATTAGCCAGGCAACAGAAAGATAGACTCTCGCAGTTAGAGCAAAGCGGTTTGACTGGTTCGCCTGAATATCAAGAAATAAGTCACCGGCTTGGTCAGATGCAAATGGACATCGACCGAATCAGCGGCAGCCAAACAGATGCATCGGTTGATAGCGAATTGTCAATGTTACTGTTCGGGATATATGAGCTATATCAGTGGCAGCCAAATATGCTTAAAGGCGACCTGGTGGGTCTGGATTTCAGGATTCTTATGGTCAGCCGTCTTGATGGGCCGGACTATTCTACCGTCAAAGGCCTTATTGATAAGGCAATTGCTACGGAAAAAACAGGCTTGAAAGGCGTCGCCTATATTGATTCGCGCGGCATTGCACATCAAAGGGATTTGTTCGGCTTCTTCGACCAGTCTTTGCTGAATTTAGCGATTTTTTTAAGATTGCGTGTAGGAATGTCCGTCAAAGAGGAGCGAACAGAAAAACTGTTCGAGCCAAATTCCTGTCCGCAGACGGCCATTTATTGCGGCTGGTATAGCTTAAGAAAATATGTCGATGCCTTTGATTTTGTCGATGGCGCAATAGGCTATCACATCTCCAGTTTCGAGGCCGAGGGCCTTCGCGACCCCAATAGCAGCCGGTGGTGTCCGGCTATGCTTCGGGATGGAATAACCGCCACGCTGGGTGCGGTGGCCGAGCCGTATCTACACGCGTTTCCTGAACCAACGGCATTTTTCGGCCAGTTATTTGATGGCAGATGTCTTGTTGAGGCTTATTACCGCACAAATCCATTCAATTCCTGGCGTCTGATTTTAATCGGCGACCCCCTATACACACCCTTCAAAAAACCATAGGAGTTTTGTTGTCATTCTGAATGAAGTGAAGAATCTCGCCTTCATTCTGCATCCGTCATTCTACATTCGATATTCGACATTCTTTGTGTCATTCCGTTCTTGCTGTCAAGTCCGGCTTTAGTTCCGCGGAATGTTTCCTTTTGCTTTCCTGGAAAAGTTATAGATTATATTTTCTCAGCAGTGCGCAGAGAACTTTACCATCAAACAGTTCTATCCGTCCTATTCTTTTCCTAAATTCTTCGGCTTCCTTGGAGAATTTACCGCTCGTCACCAAAATCCCTTTCGTAATATCCGGCTGAGCCTGGATCACTCCGTATAAAGACCTCACATGCTCTACCCCTACTACACCATTAGGATAATGTTTGCATTGAATCGCCAAATGGTCGGTTCCGCTTTCACTTATACGTTTTGCGTAAATGTCGACGCCTTGATCCTTGGTTTGAGGGGTTAGTTTTATATGGTAGCCCATTTTTTCGTAAAGCTCGCCTATTAGTCTTTCGAATTGTTGGGGTGAAATTTGCTCTAACGGTTTTTCTGCAGCCCCAATTTCCGTTTTACGTGTTGTTGCGATCGGTTTACCTTTTTGAAGACCAAATAAACTAAACAATGCCTCTTCCGTTAGAAATTTTGACAACTTTTCATCGCTCAGATCGTCTATAACTATTTTGAAGAGCTCACGCTTTTTCTTAAGTATATCATCTATGCGTTGCTCAATCGTTCCTCTTGTTAAAAGGGATTCGACAAAAACTGTCTCTGTTTGCCCAATTCGCCATACTCTCCCCTCTGCTTGAGCTGCTGTGGATGGATTCCACCACAGGTCGAAATGATATACATAATTAGCCCGCGTTAATGTTAGCCCCAGCCCTCCTGCCTTAACAGACATAAGTAGAACCTTATTATCTTCTTCCTCTTGGAATTTCTTAACCATTGAGTCTCGTTGAGAATCTGAGAGAGTTCCGTGATAAATAAGGGGATTAAATTTTTTAAGTTCTGGTTCCAAGAATTTAAGCGTTTTATCTGGATACTGAGAAAACACCAGCGCTTTATGACCTTCTTCAGAAACCTCCTCTAATCCCTTAAACAGATGTTCCAGCTTGCAGCTTTCTTTAGAAACCGGATCGATATTGCAAATCTGTTTAAGCTTCGTAATTAGTGCCAGAACGTGTTGAACCGTTACTGTATCACCCTGCTCATTTAGAGCTACAATGCCTTCCTGTTCTGCTTTGTCATAGGTTATCCTCTGATTAGGGCATAGTTCAAGCCAAACTGGCTCACCAATCTCTTTCTTAGGGAGCTCAGGCAATGCATCAGATATGCGGCGTCTCAGAAAATAAGGTTTAATATCCTTCTTCACCTTCCATGGTCGTTCTACATCTCGATAATGTAACAGACCCGGTTTAAGGTATGCAAAGATAGAAATCAGGTCATCTAACCGATTTTCCAACGGCGTTCCAGACAACCCCCAGCGGATACTCGCCTCAATTTGCCGAGTTGCTGTTGTAACATCCGCACCCGGATTTTTAATTTTCTGAATCTCATCCAACACAACGATATCGAACTGCTTTTTTGCTATGTCTCCACTCTCATCATCTCTAACCGAACCCCCAAGGTCTTCTCTCAAGGTTTCATAAGTTGTTAGGTAAATATGAGAAGGGCTATTCCAGTATAATTCTCTTTGCTCTTTCAACCCCCGGACCTTCACTACGCGGAGTTCCGGTGCCCATTCCCATAGTTTTTTCTCCCAATCTGTTAGCACGGATCTTGGACAGAGTATCAACCCATTGGTCACTTTCCCCATACGAAATAGAAGGCGAATAGCCACAATGGCCTGTATCGATTTCCCCAAACCCATCTCATCACCTAATAGGACTCTTTCATTCTCCGCAAGAAATTTGACACCTGTACGCTGGAAAGGATACAGTTCCATTCCTGGTGGAAAAGCAATTGGGCTATCAAAATTTTCCCCTAACGGAGGTTGGAGAATCGGTAAAATCAGGTCGAATACGTCAATATATCTGGTCTTTCTTTTTCTCTCCTGTTTCTCCTTCTCGTTGCAGACGGCGCACCAACTCTTTTTCAGCCCGTGAATGCACTTCTTATCTTCCTCTTGACTGAATAATTCATCTTCTGGCTCCTCTTCCTCAAACCGCTTGTATAATTTTCCCGCTTTCCGCGGCAAATCAGAAAGAAGCGGGAAAGATTCTATTTCGGGACGAAGCACCAACTCAGTCCCTACGTCAACAAGTTCCGGTTGAACAAGACATGCATTAGGGGTCACATCTGGGGATACGAGAGATGGAACACGGATTTGATTTATCCGGGGTTCTTTGAATGATATTTCCAACCAGTCAAGCAAAAGCATCTCCGGTTTTTTAACCGGAAATATCTTGCTAACAACCCTCAACCTGGTTCTTTCAAAAAACCCGGGATTCCCTAAAAACGTTACATAACCCATCATCGAAATCTTTCGTCTTGTTTACCTAATACTTCGATCGCCTTCCTTATTCTTTCGAATGGCTCAATGGGGTCCAAGTAACTAAATACCTTATCAAGAATTTCTCTTGTGCAGGTTTTATCATCATCAAAGTCAGGATGCACTGTAAATACGATTGGCTGAAACCTTCCGGTAGCACAATCGATTCTTTCTCTTTCTGGTGAAATCTCTGAACCATCAGACGCTTTTATCTCTACAGCTTCTCCGGCTCTGCGAACAAATGCTACTGGGTAGGGAATTGCTGCTCTTACCTGAATAAGAAACTCTTTATGAACCACTATAAGCGACGGTTTATTCTGTATCGATTCGAGCAGCGGCACCCCACATAGTTCAACTCCTATATAAGGTTCTAATGCGTCGCCGTAAAGTGGCTTTTGGATCGCCGTTGGTTTAACCGGATGCGTGCATCTAAATTCCTGAGGTACTCCTTGCAGGTCGGTAATAAGAATTGCTCCAACATACCCACCTGGAGTTGATGACTCATACAGTCCCAGAAATCCCAACAGCGCGTCTTGTTTCTCACCTGTTACGTCCATTTTTCTTTACCTCTTTTTTACTCTTGTCCTTTCGCTTCCAAGTCACTTCTTATCTGCATTATACCATTTTTAGCATTGCGATTCGCTATCTTCCCCTCTTTATACTTGAACACTTGCCCTCTAAAGTTACTTTCCCACTTTTGCCCCTACGCACTTACGCCTCCGCTCATCTATCCATTCAAGCAAGCACCTTACCCCAAAAGTAGTAGTCAAAAAACCTGCTCAAAACCGCTCAAAAAGTGACTCATTTTTGCAAAAAGTTGCAAAAAGTTGCTAATTTCTGTCAAAAAAGTGCAAAAAAGTGCTCGTTTTTACCCTCATTTTTACGCTAATAATCAATATGTCCTATAAAATCACGCCTTTGTCTATCTTTAACCGCCCCAATTTCAAAATTTTCGTCAAAAATCACCTATTTTCCAATTTTTTTTATCTTTTTTTCACCTTTTCTTATTTTGTTTCTCTTCTGTCTATCGTCCTTCATCCATTTTCCATCGTTTATCCTCCGGTTGCTCTTCGGCGAAATAAAGTTGTCAGGTAACTCGCGGCGACGACAGTTGCAATTCCACTAACAGCAAGTATTACATCCATCGGCCCGAAGGTCCTGCCAATGATTACGGAGAATACCTTTGTGGCTAATAGTAGCGCCAGCGGCAGAGCCAGCGAGACCATCAACCATTTAGGTTTAGGAGGTTTTGGCGTAAGGTTCAAATGAATAACCTGAAGCCACAGCATTGTAAAAATCGCGTATGAAAATAGATTAAACATTGCGTTCAAAGCCGGCATAAGCTCAGCCAAATTTGCTCGCGCAACATTCGTCAAGCCAAAAATGGTCGCTCCTGCCACTAAAAGAGCGGCAGGCCAGAACGTAAAAAATGAAAACAAAATCAGGCCTGTAATTATGCCCACCAGGTCCGCTGCGAAATCCTCAATGTCGCAAGTGCGTCCCACATACCTTTGAAGCAGCTCATCGACAGCCCCGTAACCAGCCACCACTAAAAGCATCCACCAGGCGGTGAGTCTGCGCCATTTGACTTTGCGAGTGGGTTTGACTGCGAACCAGAATAGAAACACCAGAATTAAATACGCAATGAAATGCAGGCATTTATCGGAAACCCCTGCCCGGCGAACAAATTGCGGGACAGGTATATGCGAAAGAACAAAGAGAGTGGACCAGTAAAGTATCAGCGAAACAAGTGTTATTTTTTGCCGTTGTAATAAACTCATCAAAACTGCCTTAAAAATTCACGTAATTCGGCTTACGCCTTATGACTTTCTAATATATCGGAGGCTGGTCAGTAGCTAAATCAGAGATTTTGGTGTATAATATAAACATCGGTAATCTATCGGCTTAATCCGCCGGACGTCCGGCGGATTAATTAACTGCTTTGGAGGTCTGAAAAAATGAAACGTTTGACAATTTTTACGGTAATCTTAGGAGCTTTTGCAGTCCTTTGCCTTGGCCAACCCGCCGAACGTCTGACGGGCCAGTATCGGCCTCGGCCTACGCAGCCCACCAGACGGACTGGCGGGCTTAAAATGGTCCAGCTTGCCGAACCAAAACTGAAGGGCCAGATTAGCTTGGAAGAAGCATTAGCCAGGCGAAGAAGTGTGCGGCAGTTCACCGGCCAGCCACTCAAGATGGCAGATATTGCCCAGTTGGCCTGGGCAGGTCAGGGCATAACAGAACCTCAAAAAGGTTTTCGAACGGCGCCATCGGCTGGGGCAATCTATCCTATAGAGGTATATTTCGCCACGCAGGATGGGCTGTTTGTCTATCGGCCACAGGGACATCTTCTTGAGCAGGTTATTGACTCAGCCGAGCCGACACAGCGCATCCGTCAAATGCTGGGCGCAACAGCCGGCCTTACTTCGCCCGCCGAAGCGGGCTACGCGAAGGCGGGTCCACAATCCGCTGTCTCATCCGGCGGAGTGACTCAGGCGGGCGGTTACATCATTCTTGCTGGCTCTGTAAAAAAGCTCTCTACTCAATTCCGCGAGGATGCCAGAAAATATATGCTGCTGGAGGCCGGCCACATAGCACAAAATATCCAGTTGCAGGCTGTGTGTCTCGATTTGGGGTCTGTAACTATTGGTGGTTTTAATGTGGGAGAGCTGAGCAAGATTTGCAAGTTTTCGAGGGAGCTTGAGCCGATTTATATAATTTGTGTCGGTTACCCGCTAACTAAGGGTGCGGCAGAAGTGAGCGAGCAACAAAAACCGTCCGAATCAACCGCAGGCCAGCCGGTCACGCCGGCAAAGAGAGCGGTTTTGATTGTTGCCAGCCAAAATTTTCAGGATGAGGAGCTTTTCGCAACAAAGCGAGTTCTTGATGGGGCAGGAGTGGAGACGACCATTGCAAGCACAAGGTTGGGGGCCATAAGGGGGATGCTGGGAGGCACAGCCGAGCCGTCCCTTCTTCTCAATCAAGTGAGGGTGGATAACTACGATGCGATAGTTTTTATAGGCGGCTCAGGGGCAGTAGAATATTTTGGTAACCCCATTGCCGTGGGTATCGCGCGTGAGGCGGCTCGCAGGATGAAGGTCCTTGCGGCAATTTGCATAGCCCCTTCGGTCCTGGCCGATGCAGGAGTTCTAACTGGTGTGCGAGCGACCAGTTTTCTCTCCGAACGAGATAGACTCGTCCGGGCCGGTGCGATATATACCGGTGCTCCTGTTGAGAGGGATAGATTCATAATAACTGGTAGCGGCCCGTTGGCCGCCGGCCCCTTTGGCCAGGCCATTTTAGACGCCCTCGCCGGCAGGTAAGAAGATGAAGCAGTGCTAAAAGTTAATACGCCAAAGGCGTATTAAAATGGAGAACAAAAAACGGTAGATGTCCACATTATTTCGTCCCACTATTTCGAAAATAGGATGAAAATGGAAAGTCACTTATTTTTCTTCCGCAGTTTTTCCAGGAAATCGTCCTTTTTAAATTCTGAAGTCCACCTCCTTATTGTAATCCAACCGCCAAAGCGAATCAGATAGTTGCGCCACGAGCGGTACCACCTGCTCCATCCCAACTTGAGATTATGAAGGAAGAAAATTATACCCGGAAAAGAGAATATATTCAGGGCTATCAAAAACATATAGTTGAACCGATAGAACCTGGCCATAATATTTCTGGCGGAATTCTGCATCTCTTCTGCACTCATCGGCTCATCCGGCTCGAACAGCGGAAAGCTGCCGTCATAATACTGCCACCCCAGAACCTCAATCGGGTAGATTCTGTTTTGTCTTTCAAGTCTGCGTCTCAACTCTGTCCCGGGCAGAGGAACAGGCAGCAAAACCTGCACAGTGTCAATTTTGGCTCTTCTAATAAAATTCCTGAAATGTCTCACCCGTTCCTTCACCGGCATCTTGAAAGTTACCTGTTGCCCCTGCGGGTAGCCGAAAATAAACATCCCGTGCACCATGAAACCAAATTTGTGAAATATCCTTGTGAGTGACAGCATATCTTCAGCTCTTATGTGCTTGTTCATAGCTATCAATTCTTCTTCGATTGGCGATTCAAAACCGATGGCTACCGTCCTGATGCCCGCTTTCTGCATAGCAGAGAGCAGCCCAGGGTCTTTGGCTTTATCCAGTCTTATCTGAACAGTGGTGACAAGCCTTCTGGCGATACTTTTCTGATAGTCTCCAAGCAGGTTACAGAATCTTATTGTCTCGTCGCGCTGCTGACCGAAAAGGTCATCGACGATAAAGAAATTTTTAGCGTTCACTGTTTCCACAAGGGAACTAATTTGCTCAAGCAGTCGTTCGGCAGAAGCACATCTGGGTTTGCCCTTGACCGTGCAGAACTCGCAGTCCATGCCGCAGCCCCGTATCCTTCCGACAGGATAGATTTTGATCTTAGCATAACGAACCAGGGAAAAATTCGGCAAAGGCAATTTGTCAAAATCAGTGATGGGTTCTCTCGCTGGAGTGTGAATGACCTGGCCATTATGCAGATAAGCAATACCCCTGACCTCACTTACCTTCCGCTTGCCCTCTATCGCCCATAGAAGCTCCTTAATAGTCTCTTCCCCTTCACCTATGACTACATAGTCGATGCCAGAGGACAACGCTTCAGCCACATTATCTTCAACAAAATGCTGTCCTCCGGCGATAGTAGTAACCTCCTTATCTTTGTAAAAACGGGCCAGTCTGTAGAGTCTGGGGACGGTGCTCGTCAGCCCTCCATAAAATCCAACAACTTGCGCTGGTCTCTGCCGTTGTAGAAACTCATGGTCGGCTCCAATCGACTCGCCTCTGGGTCCGTATCTGTGAAGGTTATTCTCATCGATAACCTCGGCATCCCATCCCTCCATCTTATTTACAGCACTGGCTACACATACCGGTCCCAAAGCTGTAGTCTTTCGGGCGATGCGCGAATAAATGTTGAAGGCCGGGCAAGCCGGAATCACGATTCTTAACAGACATCTTTTCTTAGATATATCGAGCATAAACAATACAAATTGTAGCTCTGGTGTTGATGCTTTTCAAGATAATTTAAATGTATAAATCGGGACGGACACGAATGGCGGTTCCTTACGGAATGAATGGGGAGGAAGATGACAATTATTTAATAGATTCCTCGGCTTCCTTCGACCTTGCTCAGGACAGGTCAATCGGAATGACAAGGTCGTATTGTGTGATGCAGATTGCGTCGCCCCTTCGGCGGATTCGACAAGCTCACCGCAAGCAAGCTCCCTACTTCGCCCTAAACGGCGGGGCTTCGCAGGGCAGGCAGGGCAAGCGTGAAGGCAAAGTCGGGTAAGCAATTGTGTTGTATTAGCGCGGCAGCTATCCCCATTATCACATCATTTGAGGAGCACCTTATAGACAAACCAATAAGTCCCGGCGATTTCGGGGAGCGTCAGGGCCAGGGTTCCCAGGATGCCCACAAGGTATTTCTTTCTCGTTCTCACGGGTTCTCTTTGCTCGGCTTGATTCTGGCGGAGCGTGGGGATTAACACAAATCCCCCATAATTTAGCATATGAACCGGAACATCTATCGGGAAAAGCAAGATGCCCGACAACTCGAATGTTCCGGCAAAGAGTTTCAAAATAACGGACTCTAATAAGAACCCAACCAGCCCCATCGTAAAATACGCCTGGCGAGGGGAGTAAGTGAACCACCGAAACCACAGGCGAAAGACGGCGGCCATGAAGAAATAGTGCGGTGTGAGCACGACCATTATGACCAGAACGGTACCTGGATTGAGCGTGCCGTAAGCACCGAAATCCACACAGAATTCCATAATCATCGCATAGACCCAGGTCAAGAGAACATACCGGCCGAAAGAAAATGATATAGTGTCCGCCTTTTGTCCGCTGACCGGTTCAAGGACTTGGTGGAGCTTTCTCCACTTTCTCTGGTAGATAAAATACAAGGCAAATTCTCCCACACTCAGTAGAAGAAAGTTAAACAAGCCTGAAATTGCTGCGACGATCCCCAGTCCGAGGAGAAGAATTAGCGCGCCGAGCGTATACCAACGAAACTTTTTAGGCAAAAAATGTTCCGTATCTTCACCGGAATTTCCCATGAACACCTCTATTGCTCTGTCGCAGGATAAATGATGGATGTCATTCCGAGCGAAGCGAAGAATCTCGCTTGCGGAGGCCAGATGTTTCGCCTTCGGCTCAACATGACAACTCCTCAAATAATCAGCGACATAGCACTATTTGACGGCCCTAAGCTCTTGTATGTCATTTGAGCCGAGCTTTCCTATAAGTGACGAATTTCGCAAGTATTGCCACAGCTCTATATTGGTCGTATGAGTTTTTGCAACCTACGGGATTTCTGCCGGGGAGATGCTTAACCAACTGGCAGCCAATAAACGAAGGTCAGAAATGTTTATAAGGCCATTGCGGTCGAAATCCGTCATAGCGTTGAACTCGGCCTGCGATTGGGACGCCAGCCAGCACATCGACAGGATGGCATAATCGCCAAAATCAATTATGTTATCCTGGTTGGCGTTGCCTTCCCGAAGTGTGCCCAGGTTCACTGACGTCTTTGGCGCCGAAATGACTACGCTTCTTTTGACGTTCATTAGGGTATGCTCGCTAATCGCAGTAATATCATAGATGCCCGGCACAACACCAGCGGCCTCGCAGACAGCCGAGTTAATTATCTTTTTGGTGGTCAATTGGAACTGGTAGGTCGGAATATCGTTTAGGACATCAGCTTCCGGCGAAAAGAACTTGACGGTCAATGGAACGACCCACCCTGCATCAGGTCGGCCATCACCTTGAAGAGCCACGTAAATAGATACCAATGCTCCTGCCGGCCCTATGCTGACTATCGCCTGGGGAACGTGCGATAAAAGTATATTTGTAGCGGCTCGAATACCGCTTTGCTCGCCCGAGGTTAGTTTAGTCTTGAAGTTACAACCTAAATCAATTGCAGCAGCCTGGATAAGCATATTGCCGGCTACAAAACCCGTTTCCAAACGAGCGAACTCCTGTCCTACATCGGTTGAATTAAGACAAAGTATGACGTAACACGGCGCCCGTGGTAAACCGCTGACGGCAGATTGCAGACTACCTCTAACATCAGCGGCGTTTATTTGCTCGATTCTGTGGTCTCTTTTAGTCGTGTCTGTGCCGGGATTTCTATTGTGATAGCGATAAACGCCATTTTCGTTTGCAAGATAAATGCGCTGCGTCAAATAATAGTTGGCATAAGCCGAAGGAACGGTTAAGCCTGCCTTATTGTTAGATGTTGTATGAGGGGTACAGCCATATCCTGCCCATAGAATCTGGGAAATTTGCTGCAGTGTCAAATTCGTTTGAGTAAAACTGCTGACGTATTTCAGATTGCCAAGCACTTCTTCAAGATTGTTTTCACCCGTGGTGCAAGGGTCCGGCAGCCAGCCGGGCTGACCTTGTGATATAGAAGAATGCGCTGACAATGCAGATGTCAGCCCTTTAACTGCCTGGATTCCGAAAAACAACCTTGTCGTCGGGTATCCAAGTCCTTTTGGGCAGCTCGCCACGGGGGATTGAGTGCTCTGCCATAGAGAAACAGAAGCAAGTATTGCCGGCATAGACGAGACCCCGGAATCGAAATCAAGCTCGCTTTCATATCTAATTGCGAAGGCAGCCCCAGACACCACCTCACTTGAATACCAGCTTAGCGAGTGGCCGATTGGGTCATATAAATATGTCCCGGTTGGTGTAACGACATATATATTCCTGTAAGTCCCTGTGAACGGGGCTTTTCCTGCAGCCCATACAATATTACTTATCTGCTGGTCAGTGGCAGTGCCGCTCAGGGAATGCTGTGAGTACCTGCTGTTCAGGCAGATTTCCACGCAGTTTTCTGTAACTATTGGCGATGGAAGAGGCCCCACACCTATAAACATAAGGCCTAAAGCAGGACCCATTGTTGTCGCCTCGACGGTCTGGGCCTGACAGAGGATTGCCAGAAGCAGATAAGCTAAGAGAAACATTAACTTCTTCATTTTTCTCTCTGAAAGAAAACTGCAAATTTTAAGGCTTTTTACTATTTTACCAAATTGGATGTGGTTTTGTCCAGAGGATTGGTCTGGCGATGACCTATTTTTGAGTGGTCCTGGATTGTGAACAGCGCGGGTTAAAGTGCAAAATGAAAAACTGCGGAACTCAATACTTTTTTACTTTTAAGATTTCCTGCGGTTGCGGATCAACGTAGCCGAGAACGAACTGGTTGCTGCGGCCACTTTTTCGGAGGTTTCTTCTTTCATATTTGTCCGCTAAACACAGATTACCATCAAAACCAATTATGCTGGCGTTTGGGCAACCTGATACTCAATCCGGGTTGGAACCATCACTCGGCGCGATGCATCCAGTATTTCCAACGATACTAAATTGCCGGATTTATCGTAGTCCAGAATGATGCCGGGCTTATCCTCATCGCTTTCGGCTACAGGGGTTTCAGTAAAAATCACAGTGAGCGTATCCGTTTGGCGGTCATAAGTAACTTTCATTTGTCCACTCTCCAATACTTCGTTATCTTACTGGTGCGATACACCGTTACAACTTGCGGCGGTTCACGGTCAACATCAATGAAAACTCGAAGCAGATACCTTTTAGTTGTCTTACCAGCTTTAATACGCGACTGATAGACGTTGCGCCCCTGTCGTATGGCCTGTATCTGTTCAGGAGCGGCCAGAATATTAGCCACATCGTCTTGGCTGATTTGACGGCGAGCCATTTCTTCTTTGGCGTGCTCCGTCAAACGATATTTCGTAATTGATTTCACTTTGGCCATACCTAGTATGATTATACCAGCCTTCGGCTGTGGATGCAAGGCCGTTTGTGGTCGGGGTGGCCTTTGGAGTCAAATAGATAGACCATGCCATAGGCAGAGCAAAATCAAAGCAATTTGTCTGATTTTTCAACAGCCGCGCGGTCACTATTATTTAAGGCATTATGTCTCTTATATTTTTAAGCCAATGTCTTGTTAAAAGCTCTAAATCCCCAGCATCAACATTTCCATCAGGCAATCCTTGTGGACCAGTAATATCTGCTAAAAAATCTAAAGGCTGTCCTTTTTTGCCCCAGTCATTTCCAAGATGAACTAAATCTCTAACATCAACTATTCCGTCTATAATTTGACCATTTTCGTCTAAACTGAAATTAAGATTTCCGGGACAAACATCAAACCTCGCCTGATACCATCCATACGGATCTTGTGAGGCATATTCTCCGTTTAAATTAGGAAGTGGAATTTTTCCAATTTTCGCACCCCATTTATTATAAGAGTCACTTTTAGCACAAACTTCTCTTATATCTGCTAAAAACTGAAGTTTACCTGGCTCTGCTGGAAAACGCCTCCATAGAGTTATTGGTTTTACACCAAAATCGTAACCTTTATTACCTGGATCAATTATACAACTCAACCAACTTTCTAAATTTGGGACATCTATTGGTGTATTGTGTTCTGAATGTAAGCTCAATTCTAAATTTACCGGAGCAAAACTATCAAGACCTCGAGTATCTACTCCAAGCTCATAATCGAGAACTCTTGAAATTATTTTTGTTACCACCGGATTTATCCAAGAAAGAGGACCGCTATAACCAACATCAAGACCATCAAAATCATCTTTTCCATCAGGCCAATGAAAAGTAGTATGGTAGCCTTTGCTAAACTCATCATCATTCACCCAATTTTGCATCTCCAATTTTCCTTTATTATATGTAATAGTATCTGCTCTAGCTTTTCTTGTCAATAAAGTTGGTATCGCAAAAACTGAGCTTGTTTTCAAACTTCTTCCTAAAAATTCTCTTCTGCTAATATTTATCTTAATCACTCCAGAATAAATAGAATAATTGGAACATATCAAAGGTTGCGATTGTCTCGACCGCTCCCTTTGCTTTATTGAGGAAGCAAAAACTAAAGCGGCCTGCCAATGATGGTTTGTTAGATGTTATTTCCTGCAATTTCAAACTCCTTCCTATAAGTTCTACGTTCTCAAATAATTATATCAAAATCCGGCCGGTAAAGCAAGGATTTTTTATTTGGTGGGTTGACTTTTCTCGGCGGAGGCCGGTTTGAAGGGGGAAACAAGAGCCTGCGAAGAGGAATAAACCCCGCTATGTAGTATTGGCACGGGAGATATAGCGGTTTGTGATTGGCAGGCGTCTATCTTTGCCGAAGGCCTTAGGCGTAATTTTTATTCCGGGCGGAGAAAGTCTTCTTTTATATTCATTTCGGTCAACCATACGGATGACACGACCGACTACGTCCGCCGGCAATCCGGATTTAATTAGCTCTTGTGGGGACTTGTCTTCTTCTACGTAGCCTTCGAGGATTTTATCGAGTAAATCATAATCCGGCAGAGAGTCGGTATCTTTCTGGTCAGGCCTTAGCTCGGCGCTGGGCGCTCTGGTTATTACATCCTGAGGTATGATTTGGCGAGCACATATTTTGTTTATATGTTCAGCCAATTTATAGACAAGAGTTTTGGGAACGTCTTTTATCACGGCAAAGCCGCCAGCAGTGTCGCCGTAGAGGGTTGTGTAGCCGACCGCTGTTTCGCTTTTGTTGCCGGTCGTTAAGACCAGTGCGCCAGATTGATTACTTAGTGACATTAAAATACAGCCGCGGATTCTGGCCTGCAGATTCTCATAGGCGATATCTCGGTTTGTCCAGATGGGAGATGTCTTTAGCGCATCGTCGAATTGTTTGAGAATCGGCTCGATAGGAATGGTTAAAAATTCGATGCCCAGATTCTTTGCTAATTTGCCGGCGTCGGCAATTGTTTCGGTGCTGTTGAATCTTGTTGGCATTGTAATACCAGTAACGTTCCCGGCCCCCAGAGCGGTGACGGCAATAGCAGCAGTAACTGAGGAGTCTATGCCTCCGCTCAGGCCGAGCAGGACTTTCTTAAATCCATTTTTGCGCGCGTAATCTCTTGTGCCGAGGACGAGCGCCTGATAGATTTCATCGGTAAGATTAGCCGGCTGTGGGGCCTGAGGTTGTAACGGCTTGATTTGCACTGTTCCATCGGTCAGGGCGAGGACATCAGCAATTATTAAATCCTCGTCGAATGCTCTGGCTTCGACAACAATCTTACTGGTTGAGTCAACGAACATACTTCGGCCATCAAAAACTAACTCGTCCTGGCCGCCGACAAGATTGCAGTAGCAAATTGCACAATTGAACTCTTTTGCACACTGGGTAAGGATTTCTTGCCTTTTTTTAATCTTGCCTACATTAAAGGGGGAGGCTGAGATGTTTATAATGACCTGTATTTGCCCGGCACTTTCGAGGAAATTTTTAAGCCAAACTATATCCCAGATATCGAAGCAAATTGTAACGGCGATGTTGAGGCCCTTTAGATTGATAATCAGCGGCGAGGAACCTGCCTGGAAATATCTTTGCTCATCGAAGACTCCATAATTTGGCAGCATACTTTTTCGGTAGATTTTGCTTATTCGGCCACCCTGCAAGACGGCGGCGGAGTTGTAGCTATTACCCTGGAAACTCTCGGCGAAGCCGGCTATCACGGTTCTATCGGGACAATCGGCGGCCAGCCCGCCGAACGTCTGGCGGGCAAGTTTCTCAATTGCTAATCGGGTATCTTCTAAAAAATGCTTTTTGAGCAGCAAATCTTCCGGCGGGTAGCCACAAACGGCCAGTTCAGGGAACACTACTAAATCTGCTTCGGAGCGGACCGCCTCGTCGTAGATTTTGCGCATTTTTTCGGCGTTGCCGGCTAAATCGCCTACCACGGCATTGAATTGCCCTAATGCGATTCGCACCAAACAGAACTCCTAACCGCGAGGCCTCATTAGTTTGAAGGTGTTCTCGCCGCCGTTTATCAGATGAATTAACGGCTGCGGTCTGTCAACGCCTTCGATGAACCTTGGCCGGGCCGCCCAGGGCATAACGCTCAATACTCCGGTCAAATCCATCCAGTATTGCAGCCTTGCGACAGATAGGTTCCAGGTCATGTGAAAATGATTGGCCGGCGGATATTGCTTATACTCAACCATACTGGCGAACTTGGGCACGACAAATGTGTGCGGCCAGGTCGGCGTAGTAAGATTGCACATCGCCTGGCCGAGCTCTTTAGGCACACTGGTTGTTTGCGCCTCGTCCCAAACAATACTAAATAATCCTGTAGTGCTGCTGTAAGCCATCCGGGCGGCGATGCCTTCGATTCCGGCAGGCGTCATAAATGTTACCGAATTGCCGCCTCCGGGAAAGTAAAATTCATCTGCAAGAGGCATTCCGACCCCGTCCATAATCTCCTTGACGGATGCCCCTGGTTTTGCTGCCCAGTCGAAGGCGGCGCTTCCGGAATTGTCGCCATCGACCAGACCTTTATTGAACCAGTCCGCCTTTTTATCCAGCGATTTTGTGCTAATCTTTTTAGCCAGCTCCTTGATTTCCCACGCCTCCCAGACCTTTCTGAAGTCCATAAATAAGGGTGGGTTGCCGCCGGATAGATATGTCATAAATAGCATCGTCAAAAGTCCCTGCACATCAGCTTCGGTAGCATAAGGGAGCGGTGCCTTTCGGCCTTTATGGTCGAATGTGCTGTTAAAGAAAGACTCCATTACATCAGCAACAGGCAGCGGGATGCCTCGATTGTCGCTGCCCCATTCCAACTGGCTCATAAAGCCGCCGCCAACGGCGTTTAAGTCAGCCATTATGTCACGGACAATTAGATACATCGCCAGCTCTTTGTTGAATCGTTCGCTGTCGTCTTCATTACGCAATTTCACTCTATTTCCGACATATTTATTTACCCACGCCCGTAACCCCTTAAGCTCTTTCTGGTCGTATGCATTTTTGGTGAGCATATCGGCTAAGAGTTTCATATCGAGGCGTGTAATTTCCAGGCCGAATGTGTTTCGCGTCGGGATTATATGGGCAAGCGCGGTCTCCATTCCCATTGAGTCGTGGCCAAAGATTACAACTCTGCGGCCTCGCAATGCAACAGCCGTTACCGCTGCATAGCACCAGTCGATAAGAGCTTTTGCGGTCTGGTCGGTCATTTTCGGTTCCATTCCCGTATCCGGCCAGGTGCCGACATTTAATGCAACCATTCTCCCATACTGGCTGATAGTGCCATTGAGCGCGTGTGCATAGACAACGCCGGGCTTGGGGCCGCTATTGCCGCAGGAGATGTTTAAGGGTGTATTTGACGGAAACTGCTGCAATAATGAAATGGTAGTAAGCTGCGGAAATGCCCAGGTATCCGGCACACATAATAAAATATCCACGCCTGCTTTGCGGAACTGCTGCGCTACAATGTCGGCCTGCGCTTCGCCATCTACAAGGACTGTAGAATAAACTACCTGCACAGGTGTTTTATCCGGCAAAACCACAGAGCCGCTTATAAAGTCAGCAGCCATTTTGGCGATGTTCTGACATCGAATTCGGCTTTGCTTATCAATCCGCGGGTCACTGGTCGCAAAAACGCCGATAACAGGAACTTTCGACGTCGCTTTCCTTATATTCGGCAGGCGGACGGCCTCAATTTTCCTTGCCATTGCAATCACTCCTTCATACCAAATTCAAAATTCGAAATTTAAGATTTGAAATTCAAGTTCCCAAGCCAAACGTGGATGTATCTTCCAGAAGTTTTCTTACGAAGTCCAGAAATTGGGCGGCGTAGGCGCCGTTGGTAACCTTGTGGTCCACTGACAAGGTCATATTTATAAGCTTGCGAACTGAAATCTTCCCATCTTCCGGCACACAAGTGTCGGTTATCTGGCCTATGCCGAGGATACTGCACTGGCCCGGCACAACTATTGGAATAAAAGACTCAATCCCGAAAGAGCCGAGGTTGGTTACGGTAATGCAGCCGCCTTCGAGGTCGGTCGGCGAAAGTCTATTGCTCCGTGCCCTTTCTATCAGGGCCTGGCCATCCCGCGCAATCTGCATAATATCCTTCTTATTCACATCCTTGACGACCGGCGCGACCAAACCATCCGGCACAGAAATCGCCAGCCCGACGTGGATTGCATCTGCCAGCTTGATAGCATCGCCAGCTAATTGGCCTGTCATAATCGGAAATTTCTCTAAACCAATTGCAACTGCCTTCATAATAAAATCGTTGTAGGATACTTTTACGGTGCTTGTTTCGTTTAATTTGGTCCGCAATTTCACCAGCTCGGTAACATCGGCTTTAACGGTCAGATAGAAGCAGGGGATTTCTCGTTTTGATTTGAGCATCCTTTCAGCAGTTATTTTCTGGAGTCTATTAAGTGGTATGGTGTCACCGAGTTTAATCTCTGCCGGCGTAACCGTCGGCCCGGCTGGTTTAGCCGGTTTTGCGGTGGCTGCTTTGACATCTTCTTCTGTAATTTTCCCACCCGGGCCTGTTCCACTAAGACTTGTCAAATCGACACCTAATTCCTCAGCTAACTTTTTTGCTCTCGGCGATGCCAGCACTTTGCCTGCCGGTTTGCCGGCTGCAGGTTCAGCCTTAACTTGTTCTGCTATTGAAGGTGCAGCAGCCACCGCTAAGGCGGGTGCTCCGGCTTTGAGTGAGTCGATAAAGCTTTGTGGCACTTCTTCATCTTTTTCGCCGAGAATCAAAATTGGCGTCCCCACCAGAAGCGACTGGTTCACCTCAGCAAGAATATGCTTTACAAATCCGTCAGCCGGGGATTCCATTTCCAACGTGGCCTTATCGGTCTCTATCTCAAAAATCACATGGCCTTTTTTGACCTGGTCGCCTACCTTAATCAGGCAATTAACGATTGTCCCTCCTTCCATTGTTTCGCCAAGCTGCGGTAATCTGATTTCTCTTGCCATTTACATTTCCTCACAGACGACTGTTACTTCGTCACACGGTTGTCATGTTGAGCCGAAGGCGAAACATCTGGCCTTCGCAAAGGGAGATTCTTCGCTTCCGCCTTCGCCAAATCTACGGCGGACAAGTCGCTCAGAATGACACCCATTACTTAATTTGTGACTAACCACTATCTATTTATCCACTAACGATTTTTTTCACGGCTTCAACAATTTTTTCAACACTCGGAATGCTTGCCGACTCCAATGGCTCGCTCATCGGCGGCGGCACGTCCAGTGCGGCGAGATTCACCGGTGCAGCATCGAGATAATCAAAACCGAACGAACCATCGCTAAACCGGTATTCCATAAACCGGCAGGTTATTTCTCTGCCTGCCCCGCAGGTGCAGAAACCTTCGCTGACCGTTATAAGCCGGCCTGTTTTGCGGACCGATTCTGCTATTGTTTTTATGTCCAGCGGTTTTAGCGTTCGCACGTCAATGACCTCGGCATCAATATCATACTTTTCAGCTAAGATTTTGGCTGCATCCAGTGAGAACATTGCCATTCTGCTATAACTGACAATCGTTGCGTCTTTGCCTGCTCTTTTAATGTCAGCGACACCGAGAGGAATTATATAATCGCCTTGCGGCACAGGGCCTACCTGGCCATACGTTGATTTATGCTCGATAAACACGACCGGATTATCACTGCGTATGGCGGCCTTGAGCAATCCTTTTGCATCGTAAGGCGTTGAGGGCATTACCACATAAAGACCCGGCGGGTGCATAAGCCAGGCCTCCAGCGACTCTGAGTGGTGAGCGGCGATGCACCTGCCTACGCCGCCTTCGGTTCGCAGCACCATCGGCACTTTTGCCTTGCCGCCGAACATATAGCGGTTGTAAGCGCCGACGTGAACGAGCTGGTCCATTGCTATCGTAACAAAATCAACATACATAATCTCAGCCACCGGCCGCATACCGCGAAGCGCCGCACCAACTGCGACGCCGGCAATCGCTGCCTCCGATATTGCCGTATCAATGACCCTCTCGGTGCCAAATTCAGCCAATAAGCCCCGTGTTGCCTGATATGCTCCGCCGTAGAGGCCGACGTCTTCGCCCATCACGACAACGCTCTTATCCCTTCTAATCTCTTCTGCCTGGGCGAGCGAAACCGCCTGGGCGATATTCATAAGCTCCATATTGTATCTGGCCTTAATCTCTGCTCGGGCATGCTCGGCTGCTTCTTTTTTGGTCTTGGCACCGGATGAGGCGACAATTTCGTTGAAGGCATTTGTTGCCTCCATCACCTTTGCCGCCATTGCCTTCTCTGATTCGATAATCTCCTGCGGGTAACTTTCCTCCACATAGACATCTTTTGCAACATCTGCAGGATTGGGCCAGGGACTATCCATTGCGAATTTCGTGGCTGTTTCAATTGTTGAAAATGCCTTGTCCTTTATTTTGTCCAGCTCTTCCTGCGTGCAGAGCTTTTCATCCAGTAGTTTTTGGCTTAAAACGATAATCGGGTCGCGCTCTCGCCAGCATTTTTCCTCGGCTTTGGTTCGATACTCGCGAGGGTCGCTTCGGCTGTGGCCATACCAGCGATAGGTCTTGGCCTCAATCATCGTCATCTGGCAGTCTTTTCTTGCCCTTTCGACTGCCGTTCGCACCGCAAGAAATACCGCAACGACATCCTGCCCATCTACAATCACAGCCGGCACATCATAAGCAGCACCTCTTACCGCGATGTCCACGATATTGCTGGCTTTTAGAGTGCCTTTAACCTCACTGCCGCAAAACGGCACGCTCATTCCATAAAGATTATTTTCGATTATCGCAACCATAGGCACTTTGAAGGTCGCCGCCATATTCATTGATTCGTGGAAGCTGCCGCAGTTGGTTGAGCCGTCGCCGAAAAATGACAGCACGACTTTGCCGGTCTTTTTGTATTTTTCTGCGAACGCCGCTCCGACAGCCGGCGCCTGATTGCCGCCGACAATGCCGGTTGAGCCGAGATTGTTATTTTTCTCGACTTCAGCGATGTGCATTGAGCCGCCTCTGCCCTTGCAGTAGCCGGTTTCTTTGCCCATCAGCTCAGCCATCATTTGGTTCCAGTGTCTCTGGCGGTCTTGTTCGCTGTCGCAGTATTTATTTCCGATGGCGCCGCAGTGCCCGTGGCCGCGATGTGTTGAAGCAATGACGTCGCCGCGCTCGATTGTGGCAACGGCTCCCACCGCAACGGCCTCTTCACCGGCGTAAAGATGTGAAGCGCCTTTTATAATATTCTGGCCTAAAAGGTCGTAAACCTTCTCCTCGAAAAACCGGATTTCGTAAATCGTCCGCAGCCAATCCTTTGCATCCTCGAGGGTAATGATTCTATCCTTGATAAGCTCTTTTAACTTTGGCACCGGCTTTTTGCGGGTGTCATCAATACAAAAATTCATACTTCAAAACTCCACTAAACTCATTTCACATCCCCCGGACCTATGCCCCGAGGACGGCATAATATAGCACATTCTTTTATAAAAAAGCAACTGTAAAACTGGACGCCGTTTTGGTCGTCTTAAGTTAAAATAATTTTGACAAAATCGGCATTTTGAAATATAATGTTGGTGAATTAAACGTATCGACAACGATTCACAAAGGTTAATGGTGTGCAGGGCACACCTTACAATGCTGCGGATTTGTATTCTATTATGGATAAGCAGGAAGTTAAAAAGCGATTATTGAGGGCTATTGAAAATAGTCCACACCTGGGGGCCATAAGGTCTATAGCCATTTTCGGCTCGTATGTCAACGGTATGCCGAGCGAGGATAGCGATATTGATGTGCTGATAGACTTTGAGCCAGCGGCGGTCATAGGTTTTTTTGCGCTGTCTGACATTAAAAATACTTTTGAGTCGTTCCTTAAAAAATCGGTTGACCTTCTTACTCCCCAGGCGATAAGCAAGCATTTCAGGGACGAGGTTATTGCCGAAGCAGAGTTCATTTATGAGAAATGACAGGACGTATTTGGCGCATATTCGGGAAGCCATCGAAAGCATAGAGGAGTATTTTGAGGGCGTCTCTTATGACCATTTTGCGTCCGGCAAAATGATGAGAGATGCTGTCGTAAGAGAGCTATAGATAATAGGTGAAGCGTCAAACAACCTTAGTGACCAGTTTCGCAGGCAGCATTCCGGTGTGCTCTGGCGGCGAATGAAAGATATGAGGAATTTTTTGATTCATGAATACTTTGGAGTGAACACCAAAATCGTCTGGGATACCTGCAAAGAGGACCTTCCTCAACTAAAATCGTTCATTGAGAAAATCCTTGATGAATAGGAGCGTTGAGGCCGTTGGTTTTCGACCATTGAATCGGGCCGACCTGGCTTCATTGACAGCGGCGTAGCATAGCATAGCAACATCCGGCGATAAGAATTCGTAGATTCCCACGTCTGTAAAGACGTGGGAATCTACAGAAAATCGGTGTGCGGGCTGCGGTGAGCTTGGCCTAAACAGGAAGTCCCTACCTTCTTCGCTGCTCTATGGTTTCCTTTTTTAGTCGTTAGGTTTGACAGCCAGCGGCAGTTTTGTTATAATGATGCGTGAAATACAGTTTTCATCGATTCGAATATACATTAGTCCGTAACACGGAGAAATATATCATGAAGCTAAAAGTCATCATCCACGAGGCACAAGAAGGCGGCTATTGGGCAGAGGTGCCAGCCATACCCGGCTGTATGACCCAGGGGGAAACCATGCAAGAGCTAATCAAGAACTTGTATGATGCGGTGGAAGGGTGCCTGAGCATCGATATGGATAAGATACCTCTCAAGCGGAACGACACGGTCATGGAGCTTGCCGTCTGAAATGAAAACGCTCAGCGGGAAGCATATATGCAGGATACTGGAGGCAAAGGGATGGGAGCTTGCTCGCGTTACCGGAAGTAATCGCATTTTTGTGAAAGCCGCCAAAAATATCCGGATTTCAGTTCCGGTTCACGGCAATCGGGACCTAAAGATAGGGCTGCAAAGAGCCATAATGAAGCTCGCAGCTATCAAAGAGGAGGAGCTGTGAGGCCGCTCTTTCGAATCTACAAGAACCTTTCACTACCCAAGATAGTCCCCTAAGATATTCCCAGAACGCCCTTACTGAAAATCTGGGTGCTGGCTGTGGTGAGATTGGCCGAACCAATCACGCCCTATCTTTTGAGATGGATTCGTTCGAACACGATGGCATAAATTTGTTTGATTTTCCAGGCAAACCACAGTAGAATATAAGCAGAGAAGATATGGATATTCTTATTCGAATAAAGCGTCTGGTGATTTCAAGACGAGTCCTTTTCACTGAGAAGGCGGACTGGGAGATGGCAAGAGATTCGCTGACGCCAGAAATGGTATACGAAGCTATTCTTAACGCTCCGGCAATCTTCAAGGTTCTTCGTTCCCGCAATTCGAAGACGGGGAAAGCCGAAAAGTTATACGTAATTAAAGGGCTGACCTTTGATGGACTCGAAATTTATACTAAAGGCAAAATACTGAAGAAAGAAGAAGTTGTCGTTTTCTATGTCCTTATCTCATCCAAAAGGAGTACCGACATCTGAGCTTCTGCCTTGTCCGGAGTGCGGAAAGGTTCAGATGGTTCGGACGGTTGAGACCTGCCGACTGGCAGATGAGCTGATAGTCAAGGGGCTTCGCCACTATAAGTGTCGGTCCTGTGGCGAGCGTTTCTTCGATGATGAAGCAATCCATAGTATTCAATCCGCACGTGCATCGCACGCGGCATCTAAAACAGCCCGCCGACCATATCAATAATTTGATATACCTCTTTTCACCTATCGCTTGCACATACCACACCGATATTTCCTAAATGCAATTCTGTTTGACGCTTGGGCACGTTATCCATAAAATCCCATTCATTGTTTTTATTGCTTTTTTCTAACGAGGCAAAAGGTGCATCTATAAACCAGATACAGGAGTATAGTAGTGAGTAATAAAATTCACCGCTGCTATGTGTTTTCAGGTCTTATTTGGTGTTTTCTTTTTGTGGTTTTTTGCGGCGCAGTATGTGCCGAATCCGCCACACGGCTGGCGGATAAATCTGCAACAGGCGGGCAAGAGTCGAAACGGACGATGCAGCTTCCCAAAGTTAAGTTTTATCTTTTTGGGATGGGCAATCGCCGAAAATTTCTTTATAGGGATGGAACGCTCTTTGATGCGCGGACAGGGGAGGTCATCCGCAAATGGCAGGTTTCAGAGGAAAAAATAATTCCTTCACAATATACCGTCCTGCTGAAAACCTCCGATGGCAAGGTGGTTTCCATAGAAGAAGATGAAAAGGCAGTATGGCTCGAAGATGACAGGAAACGGATAAGTCTGACCGAGGGACATATCAATTTGCCGAATTTTGAAGGACATCCGTATGCGGGGTTTTTACGCATTCTGCATCAGGAAATTCTCATCAACATCGTCGATTCTAAACCCGTCCCAAACTTTTTCGTTTATCCTAAGCCGTGGTATCGCGATGGTGCTATGGTGGCTATGTGCCTGCAAAAGACCGACAACCTGCATTTAATCAAGCCCTGGATTTTGCAGTTGGATGACCCATTTGACCGCAACAACGCCGGCAATCAGGAGGCCGACAATCTCGGCCAAGTTCTGTATCTTGTTTCATTGGCAGGCGACGCTAATCATCCAGTAGTAGATAAGGTTCTTCGAGCAATTCCGCAGTTTCGTAAAGGTAAGCATATAGTTGGAATGTCGGATTTTGCTGAGCATCCTGTTTATCAAACCAAATGGCTCAAGTTCGGGCTGCGTACGCTGCACTTAGAAGACAATTATGAAATACCTGCGGTGTTCGATTCTTACTCGGCCCTATTCTGGATGGATTTCAAGAATGCCCACATCAAAGATTCTGCTTTTTCACAGGAGATGGCTCGCAACTATCCTTATCTTGTATGGGCGGAGGCGCATTTTCAGGGTTGGCCGCCTCCGATGTTACTCGAAGAACAGTATCCACTGACCTGGGAGGCAAATGCCAGTCAGGCAAAATACGAGGGGATGAAGTTAATCTCGCAGGAATACGTGGATAGGAAAATCTGTGCTCCACACTCCTGGCACGCAGCAGAAATGTTTCTCTTCTTGTTAGACTATAAACCCTGACCACACAGGAGACGCTTATGAGCAAATGGTTCGACAGACTCACCATCAGATTCGACAAGCTCACTGCAAGCCCGAGCGAAGTCGAGGGATTGCCCAGAAGAGAGTTTCTCAAAACCGTAGCAGCCGGTGTAATTGCCTTGATTGATGGTGTGCCTGTGCTGATGGCAAATTCCTCCCCCCTAATTTCGAACATCAAACCGGATGAAAATTTGATTCTCGCTCCGGATGCTTTCGACCAATGGCCGGCTTTCAGGGAACTGTTAATAAAATGGCGCAAAACAGCCAGAGAAAAACTCAAGTATGATGATGCTCTTTACCGCCGGCGGGATTTTGCGTGGGTGCCATCCTGTTATTGCTGCTGTTTTGTTATGATGTGTGACCAAACCTTCTACAATCTTGAACAAGGCCGATATACTGTTGAGTCATTTCTTAATGATGGAGTTGAGCGGTTCGGCGGTTTCGACAGCGTTGTTCTCTGGCACGCTTATCCGAGAATCGGCATTGACCGGCGCAACCAGTTCGACTTCTACCGCGATATGCCGGGAGGTCTCGAAGGCTTGAGAAATTTAACCCAGCTATGTCACGAGCGAAAAGTTAGGGTTTTTATCGACTATAATCCCTGGGACACCGACACACGCCGCGATGGCAAATCCGACCTTGAGACTCTGGTTTCTTTTGTAAAGGCAATTGATGCCGATGGAATCTTTCTTGATACAATGAGTGAAGGTGCAGGCGAATTCCGAGCAAAACTCGATGCAGCCCGGCCGGGTGTTGTGCTCGAAGGAGAAGGGGCTTTGCCTCTGGAGCGTGTTTATGACCATAATATGTCCTGGGCGCAAGGTTTCAAAGATAGCCAGGTTCCCGGCGTCTTGCGGAACAAATGGTTTGAGCGCCGCCATATCCAGCACCAGATTGACCGATGGAATCGCGACCATACAGCCGAGCTGCACACCGCCTGGATGAATGGAAGCGGTATGATGGTCTGGGAAAATGTCTTTGGCACCTGGGTTGGCTGGAATGCACGCGACCGCTCCGTCTTGAGGGCCATGCTGCCTATCCAACGCCGCTACAGTGCTCTTTTCACTGGAGAGGACTGGACTCCTCTGGTAGTTACCCAGATGCCGGATGTATATGCAAGTTTGTGGCAAAATAATGGCCTTCGCTTATGGACATTGGTCAACCGTTCCGAAAGTAAGGTCGAAGGGGCTTTGCTGAAAGTGCCACATATCAGTGACTACCGATACTTTGACATTATCAGAGGAAGTGAGATGAAAGATGCTGTTGAGGGCGATACAGCCACGCTGGTTGGCCTGCTCCAGCCACGAGATATAGGTGCGTTTGTATCCGGCACCGATACTGCTTTGGGAGAGGACTTTCACAAGTTTCTTGCCAGCCAGAAAAAACTCAATAAAAGGGCCGATTTCGATACCGAATTCCCTGCTCTTCGGGCAAATCTCAAATCTTTAGTGCCGACAAAAAAATATGCTAAAGACGAGATACCGCCGGGTATGGTTGAAATCCCGCCAGCCGCCTTTAATATGAAAGTTGTATTCAGAGTTCGTGAGTGTGGTTTCTATGAGTCCCAGGATGACCATTTCAAAGGTAGCGGATTCCACCCACTGCACCAACCAAAGGTTTTTGAGCGTCAGGTGAATCTTACGCCTTATGCAATTGACCTTATGCCTGTAACCAACGCACAATATGCTGAGTTTATCAAAGCCACAGGTTACAAGCCCGCTCATCCAGAAAATTTTTTGAAGCATTGGATAAATGGCATTCCTCCGCCCACGATGCAGGACTATCCGGTAGTGTATGTTGACCTCGATGATGCACGCTCTTATGCGAATTGGGCGGGCAAGCGTCTGCCAACAGAAGAGGAGTGGCAATATGCAGCCCAGGGGCCGCAAGGTTTATTGTATCCGTGGGGCAACGAAATGCAGCCGGGCCGCTGTAATAGCGGCCAAACCGGCGGCACTACACCTGTTACCGCCTTTCCGCAAGGACGCTCGCCGTTCGGATGCTTCGATATGTGCGGAAACGTCTGGCAATTGACAGAGAGCGAAAGAAGTGATGGACGCACCCGCTTTTGCATCATCCGGGGAGGCTCCCATTACAAAGCGCAAGGGTCCGACTGGTATGCAGATGGCGGCCCTGTGCCTTGTAACTTCGCCGTCAAGTTCCTTATGATGTGGTCCGGCCTTGACCGCTGCGAAACTATCGGCTTTCGCTGCGTCGTTGACCTTGCTGAAAACTGAATTTTGGCATTTTCAAATTAAAAATCGTAAATTGAAGATACCCGGGTTTCCCTATGAATAGAGTGAAATACTTTATAGCCGGCTGTGTAGTTATTCTGGTGGTCGGTGTATCTTACGGCGATGACTGGCCGCAGTTCCGCGGGCCGAACCGCGATGGAAAATCGGCGGAGACCGGCCTTTTGAAGAAATGGCCGGACGGCGGGCCAAAACTTTTGTGGTCTGCCGACGGCCTCGGTATCGGTTTTTCCTCTGTTGCCGTTGCCAACGGCCTTATTTATACGACCGGTATGCTGGAGCGAGAAGGGTTTCTGTTTGCTTTCACCCTTGAGGGCAAATTGCAATGGAAGTTTCCGTATGGACAAGAATGGCGAGGCTCGTTCCCCGGCACCCGCACAACGCCGACAGTCGATGGTGACAGGGTCTATGTGTTTAGCGGACTGGGTGCGTTGACGTGCCTCAATAGCAAATCCGGCGACAAAATATGGCAGGTCGATACTCTCAAAGAATTCGAAGGCAAGAACATTATCTGGGGTATGAGCGGCTCGCCGTTTATCGATGGCAACAATATTATATGCACCCCTGGCGGAAACAAAGGCACAATCGTTGCTCTCGACAAATTCACGGGCCTGACTGTCTGGGCGACAACCGGCTTGACCGAAGCTGCCGGTTATTGTTCACCAATTATTTTTCAGAAAGGCCAGAATCGCCTTTTAGTCAATATGATACAGAAATCTGTTATCTGTGTATCCGCGGATACAGGCCGGCTTGTCTGGCAGGTTCCTTACGAGGTATCCTACGACACCGGCATTATCACGCCTGTTTATCACGATGGCTGCATCTTTATTACCAGTGTCTGCGAAGGCAGATTCACTCGCGGTGCAGTGATGCTCGCGTTATCTGCTGAAGGCACGAGTGTTTCAACAAAGTGGACAAATCAAGTTCTTGACTGCCACCACGGAGGCGTTGTGCTGGTCGATGGTTACCTTTACGGCTCAAACTTCGACGGCATTCCCGCAGGCGACTGGGTCTGCCTCGATTGGAATAGCGGCCAGGTTATGTATGAGGCAAAATGGAACGGCAACAAAGGCGCAATTGTCTATGCCGATGGAATGCTTTATTGTTATGATGAGAACACCGGCGATGTGGCGATGGTTAAGGCGTCACCTGCCGGCTTCCAGATTGTTAGCTCTTTTCGCATTGCGCTCGGCTCCGGCAAGCACTGGGCACACCCTGCAATTTCCAATGGCCGACTTTACATCCGCCACGGCGATGTCCTTATGGCCTACGATATAAAAAATAAATAATTATGCCGGGCATCTGCCTCACGAGCATTATTGAATCTGGAATCTCAAATGGTTCGACAGACTCACCAGTTTGTAAGTAACACACCCTCTGGAAGCGCAAGACATACTGCGGATTGACTTTTGGCCTTTTAATTTTTAATATGTTGTTATGCTGGAAAAAGGACTTGTGCAGGTTTATACAGGTGATGGCAAGGGCAAAACCACCGCAGCGTTCGGGTTGGCGCTGCGTGCTGCCGGGCAGGGAAATAAGGTTTTGGTTTATCAATTCTTAAAACCGCCGTCGCTTGATATCGGTGAACGGTTTGCATTGAAGCTGGGTGCGGTCAGGATAAGACTTGAGGCGCTCGATGTGCCGTGGGATATGGCCAGTTCCTTAAATGACAAAAAGGCCGTTAGAGAAATGCAGGCAGCAATCAAAGATGCCCTTGCAAGACTTGCTGAAACGGCTGCAAAAAGATTTTATGATGTAATAATACTTGATGAAATCGTGTATTGTCTTTCAAAGGGATTGGCCAGGTTTGAAGACGTCAAAAGTCTGATAGACAAAAGGGACAGTTGTGTTGAGATTGTTTTGACCGGACGGGGTGCGACCGATGAGCTGACAGCTTTGGCGGATTTGGTAACGGAGATGAAAAATATCAAGCATCCGTTCGATAAAGAAATTACTGCCAGACGTGGTATTGAATTTTAGCAACTCGTAAAATTGAATGGACGAAAAAGAGGTGAGCTATGTCACAAAGTTTTGGTCGCCGTGATTTTTTGAAAAAGTCGATTGCTGGGTCTGCGGGCGCAACATTAGGTTTGCACATCGGCAATAAGGTTCTTGCAGCGGAAGATAAGAATGTTGAGAAGGCGAGCGGAAAAACCACAGGTGATAAGGGATTGCCCGTGGGTAAGATTAGCAAGCTGAAAATTAGCAGACTTATCTGCGGCGGGAATTTAATCAGCGGATGGGCGCATTCGAGGGATTTGAGATATGTGTCTAATCTGATGAGGCAATACAACTCTGACGAGAAGGTTATGGACACGCTCCAATTGTGCGAGGAAAACGGCATCAATGCCATCATAGCAGACCCGAGTGAGAGGCCTTTAAGGATTCTGCCGAAATACTGGAAGGAGCGAGGCGGTAAGATACAATGGATTGCAGAGGGACACCCGAAGCTGGAGGATGTAAAGACCAATCTAAAAAGGTCGATTGACGTAGGAGCTGTCGCGATTTATATGCAGGGAGTCATCGGCGACAGGTGGCTTAGAGAAGGACATCTGGATAAACTTGCTGAGGCCCTGGAATTTATAAAAGAAAATAAGATAACTGCGGGCATTGGGGCGCACGAGCTGGAAGTGATTGTCGCGACAGAAGCGGCTGGATTGAAGCCCGATTTTTACGTGAAGACCCTGCATCACAGCAATTACTGGTCAAGCAAACGGCCGGACCAAAACTTCAATGTCATTGACAATCCTGCGGACAATTACTGGTGCGTTGAGCCGGAAAAAACCATCGAGTTTATGAAGACCGTAGAGAAACCGTGGATTGCTTTTAAGGTTCTGGCGGCAGGCGGCATTGAGCCAAGCAGCGGTTTCAAGTATGCCTTCGAGGGCGGGGCTGATTTTATCTGTGTCGGGATGTTTGACTTTCAGGTTATTGAGGATGCCATTATCGCGAAGGATATCCTCTCAAAATTACAGAGGCAGCGGCCGTGGAGGGCGTAAGTTTGTTCTGGCGGCGATGTAATTATTCTGAATGATGGTTGAAAGTATTAGGAGTATTTTCTGTGCCAGGCAATGTTGGCGTAATTATCTGTGCGGCTGGACCTGCAAGCCGGTTCGGCGGAAAGAGAAAAAAACAATTTGTCGATGTGGCAGGGCGCGCGGTATTCATGCGCAGCGTGGAAGTGTTTTCAAACCGCGATGACGTAAAACAAATACTGATGGGTATCGCTCAGGAGGACGAAGAGATTGTCAACGTTAAGTGGGGGCCTAACTTAAAATTTTTCAACGTAAAGCTGTTTTTCGGTGGTTATGAGAGATTCGATACGATTCGCAAAGGACTTGCGCTTATTAGAGATGACATCGACCTTATTGCCGTGCACGATGCCTCGCGGTGCTGCATAACGGCCCAGCTAATAGACAGGATTATTGCTGCTGCGGCTAAAAGCGGAGCGGCAATACCGGCCTGTCCAGTTTCAGCAACTATAAAAGAGGTAAAGGATAATACAATAATTAGAACTGTTGACAGGTCAGGTCTTTATGAGGCACAGACGCCGCAAATTTTTGAGGCGAAACTGCTCAAAAAAGCTTATGAAAATCTAAAAAATTTGGATGAGAGTAAAATCAGCGATGATTCGCAATTAGTCGAGGCGATGGGACATAAAGTAACGATTGTGGAGTCGGACTCTTCAAATATCAAGATTACGCGACAAAGTGACATTGCGATTGCGGAGGCGATTATCAAATCCCGGCCAGAACCCAAACGGGAAGGTTACATCGGTCCTTACGCCGAGGCACAGTGGTAATAGGTTTTTAACCCTTATAGGACACGCCTGAAAAGGGCGTTAGGTTTTCAGCCTCCCAAAAAGGTTGATTGGTAGTCTTATAAATGGTATAATTCCTTTATGGCAATTATGGAGGCAGTATTTTTGGTTCGATTGGAAGGTAATTAGTGAAATCGCAGAGTTGCAGGAAAACAAGAGCCATTTTCAGGGTTCTTTTCGGTCTGGCGATTATTATCGCCAAACCTGTGTGGGCTTTCACACAAGATGTTTCCCCTGTTTCTCAAGCTTATCAGGAGCCATCGGCTTTTGCCGGTTTGGACCAGGTAGTTGTAGTTGGCAAGGCGGTGGAGTTTTTCGGGAGCGGCTCATCCCCGGATGACCCGATTATCGAATATGCCTGGGATTTTGAGTCCGATGGCGTGCAGGATTTTGTCTCCACGCAAACGGGATTCACGACATATCAATTCAGCTTGCCGGGTGATTATCAATGCGTGCTGACGGTGAAGGACTCCGGCGGACGGGTTGCGCAAGACAGCCGGCGAATTATAGTTGTTACGAAAAAAGTTACACCTGACATTGCAAAGCAAATGCTGCAACCCTCTAATCCTTTTTTAAGTAACCCTCCAGATGGAGTAAAGCGCTGGTATGCGGTTATGCTCAACGGCAGTTATGAGGAGCGTTTTTGGACCGATGTGAAACTGACATACGATATGCTAATAAACGGCTATGGCTTTTCGCCGGCAGATGTTTATCTATTGAATAGTAACGGCACAGACCCTGCTGGAGGCAATCCGGGCTGGATGATTGACTATTCGGCCGTGTATGCCAACATCCAGAAAGTATTCAATGAGCTTGCCACCAGGGTTGACGGAGATGACGAGGTATTCATCTGGATTACCGGCCACGGCTATGGTTATGAAGGCCTCTTGAGCGAGGGCGGACAGTATTTAGGATACTGTAGCGGCAGAATATCGGTTGACCCGGGCGATGAGCCGGACTTTCCGGAGAGCGAATTCAAGCTGCGAAGTCTTTTTACCGGCGGCGACTACCGCTGTAATCACGGCCTCGGCGTATGGAAGGTCCGCCAGAAATACGCCTCCGGCAGCAAGACTGAATACTACCGCAATAAATTCGTTTCGACGCTGGACAACGTATATATCGAAAGTCTTGGCACCACAGTCTCAGACAACGATGTCTATATCGAACGTCTGGTGGATTACGCTCTGGGTGATACAAACCGCGATGGATATATTGACACCAGCACAGGTGAGGTCTATGACTACGATGGTGACGGTCGCCAGCCATATAATCACAGCACGGGCCAATTTGACGAAGACGATTGGGGAGCAGTGGATAAATTAGAGGACAACTACAATAATGCCCCCTGTATGCTGCCTGAAGGCGGTTATCCTTGGCAACTTTTTGATGAGGGGCTGAAGGGCAAGATATGTATTGACTTAGCATACACCGGCGGTGAGCCGGAAGTTGATGGCCGTGACGAGGACAACGCAGGGCTTTTCGACTGGATGGACGTCAACCAGGACGGCGATACCAATGATATTGTCAGCGTGGACGAGTCAATACAGCTTGCTATGGGGGATATTTACGATGACGAGCTTGCAGACCTTGTGAATCAATTGTCTGCTGTCAAAATCACGGTCGTTGCCTTGCCGTGTTTCTCAGGCGGCTTGGTCGAGGACCTTACCTCACCCACTCGCGTTATTTGCACAGCTACGATAGAAGAGGCGGTCTCGTGGGGAAACCTGTTTATTCGCAACTTTGTAGCCGCACTTCACGGACGAAACGAATATGGCACTATTGTCAACGCCGACACCAATCAAAATGGTTTTATCAGTATGCTTGAAGCGTTCAACTACGCTGCCCGTAATGACTACTACGATGAAATCCCTCAATACGATGATAATGCTGACGGAGTTTCACATACCGACCCGGTGCCGGCAGGAGGAGATGGGACGCTGGGCTGTCAAACACACCTTGTTGAAATAATTGTCGGTGACTTCGACGGCGATAGTGATGTGGACTTTGTTGACTATATTAGACTTGCTGAACGCTGGCTGAAAACCGGCTGCGGCGGTTGCAGCGGGACCGACCTTACCTGCGATGGGAATGTGGACCTGTTTGACTTGCAGGAATTTACCGACAACTGGCTGACCCCCGAGCGAATTTATCGGGGGCTGGCAGACATCGATAATTGATTATTGACTCCGTCAGACAGTGCCGGATATTCGATATTGATTATTTTTCCTTCGAGGTTCTGCCGAAGGTGGATATCCGATTTTGCAGAAATTACAATTGCCAAAGGGCTGTGCATTGTGGTGTAGTAATAGAGACTTGCGGCCTTTTATATTTGCATTTCGAGGCAAACTTTCATAGAATTTTTATTATCGATATATCTATGGTTGAACGCTTTGTTTGTAAAACCGAAAGGGACAAAAAATGAAAAGGTTTTTCACTCTTGAATACTGGCAGGATGACGGCTGGTTTGTCGGAAAATTAAAGGAGATTCCCGGCGTTTTTAGCCAGGGCAAAACCTTAAAAGAACTAAAGGAAAATATAACTGATGCCTACCGTATGATGCTTCACGAATACGCGGTTAAAAATAAACACGCCGGCATAAAATCCATAGAATTGGGGGTCGAAGTTTGAAACGAAGTGCCTTGATAAAGGAGCTTGTCAAAAGCGGTTGCTACCTGAAAAGGCATGGTGCCAAGCACGATATCTACGCGAATCCAAGAAACGGCAAACAGGCGCCTGTTCCAAGGCATCCGGAGATAAAAAATTCATTAGTTTGGCTGATTAAAAAACAGCTATCAATATAGCATTAAAGAATTCAGAGAATTCGGAGTTGAGATAGGCCGTGTGACACGATTTAATCGGGCTTGCGGTCTTTTTTTCTTTTCCTTGCCCCCTTTTTGTGTTAAACTATTTGCGTTCTTATGAAAAAAATGTGTGCGCAGAAAGGATTTATCCTTCGTAGTAGGACTACTACGGAGAAAGGATGCTATGAAGCAACAGGATATGCAGGTCTATGGTGTCGATTCTCGCTGGAGTCTGCCCCGCACTATGATACGGGGCGGGGTTGGCAAGAGACATATCAAAGCAGTTCATAAGTATGAAGTTGTGGAGAACAGAAGAAAAGTGGACGTGGCAGGCAAGAAAATTCACTTTATAGGCGCGGGCGGTATCGGGATGAGCGGACTGGCGCAGCTTCTGATGAAACATAAAGCGGTTGTAACCGGCTCGGACCAAATGCCCAGCGAAGTTGTGGAGAGACTTTGTCAATCGGGTGCTGACATAAAAATTGGTCATACTGACAGGAATCTTGTGTCTGATACGGATGCTGTTGTTATCTCTGCGGCTATAAAAGAGGATAATCCGGAACTAAAACTGGCAAGAAAGCGCGGACACAAGGTCTATAAATATGCTCAGATGTTAGGTGAGCTGATGAACCGCTATGAGGGAATAGCGATAAGCGGCACGCACGGCAAAAGCACGACCTGCGGCTGGCTTGTATATTGCCTCAAGCAAGCAGGTATCGATGCAAACTTTATCATCGGCGCCAGGATAAATCAGTTGGGCAGCTCATCCGGCGTAGCAGACAGTAAGTTCTTTGTGGCAGAGGCCTGCGAATACGACCGCAGCTTCCTAAATCTCAAACCTAAAATCGCCTGTATTCTTAACATTGAGCAGGACCATCTGGATTACTATAGAGATGAGCAGGAGATAGTTGAGGCATTCGGCGATTTTGCCCGCGGCACAAGGCCTGATGGTATGTTAATTGTAAATGGGCAAGATGCCAATGTGGCAAAAATAATTATGGATTCCCGCTTTCGCGGGAATGACAAAATGGTGCGGTGCGAGACATTCGGCCTTAATGAAAGGTGTAATTTCTACGCAAGGAACCTTACAGCACATGATGGGCTTTTTAGTTTTGATGTGTATCATAATGGCAAATTGCTCGGGCCTACCCGGCTTTCCATACCAGGCAAACACAACGTTATGAACGCACTGGCGGTAGCGGCAATGGCAGCTAATGCGGGGCTTGATGGAAAGCAAGTCCTTCAACTGCTGCCGCTTTTTACCGGTATGGACCGTCGGCTGATGTTAAAAGAGCAGCTTATGGGTGTTACAGTTCTCGATGATTATGCTCATCACCCAACTGAAATTCGTGCGTCATTGAAGGCGATGCGCGATAGGTTCAATCCGAAACGGCTATGGTGTATCTTTCAGCCGCATCAGTATAGCAGGACAAGATTTTTGCTCGACGACTTCGCTGAAAGCTTCAAGTTAGCCGATATAACAATTGTGCCGGAGATTTACTTCGTGCGCGACTCGCAGAAGGAAAAAAAGGCAGTTAACGCGCAGATGCTGGTTTCGCGAATGCAAGAAGCCGGCACAGAGGCAATGTTTATCGATGGTTTTGCAGGTATTTGTAATTATTTGAAGAATAATGTAAGAAGCGGCGACCTGGTAGTTACAATGGGTGCGGGCGATATTTGGAAGGTAGCAGATGAATATATTCAGTGGCTTAGAGGAAATAGTTGAAACCAACTACCAGTTGGCCAAACGAACCTGGTATGGTCTCGGTGGGCCGTCTGACTATTTTATCAGGCCAAAGACGGTCGAGCAGCTCAAAAAAGTTGTCCATCGGTGCAATGAAAATGAAGTTCCTATTTACGTAATGGGGCTGGGCTCGAATCTGTTGATTAGCGACGAGGGCCTGCGAGGTGCGGTGATAAAGCTCGAAAGCCAGCAGTTTGCGCAGATACATTTTAACGGCGAGCAGATTACAGCGTGGGCGGGAACAGAGCTGAGTAAACTGGTTTTGACCTGTGTGCAAAAAGGGCTGTCCGGCCTTGAGGCCCTTACCGGTATACCGGGTTCAGTAGGCGGGGCGGTGAAAATGAACGCCGGCGGACACTTTGGCGATTTTGGTAGAGCTATAGAAGCAATTACGCTGATGGACAAGTGGGGCAATGTTTTTGAAAAGCGTAAGCCCGAGCTTGCATTCGACTACCGCAGCACAAATATCGCTGCGAAATTCATCCTTAACGCTCAGTGTGAGCTAAGTAAGAGTGACCCTGAGCAAATTATGAAAACGGTCAAAGAAGTCTGGATTTACAAGAAGAATAACCAGCCATTAAACACAAGGAATGCCGGATGCATATTCAAAAATCCGGCCGGGGCGGCGGCAGGAGCTTTGATTGATAGAGCAGGGCTGAAGGGGATGCAAATCGGCGGGGCTGTTGTTAGCGAAAAGCATGCCAATTTCATTATCGCCCGCGAAGGCTGTAAGAGCGACGATGTTATGAAATTGATAGATAAAGTTCGGCAAACCGTCAAAGAAAAATCCGGCATAGAGCTGGAGCTTGAGATTGAAATTTGGAAAATAGAGGATTTATCCGCCGTAGGCAGATTAACAGCAAATTAACACAAATGAACACGAAGGAATAATTCGTGTGAATTCGCGGCAAAAAACAGATAGTAAATTGAAAATAGTAAATAATAAATTAAAAGTAGCCGTCCTGATGGGCGGTATCGGGCAAGAGCGTGACATCAGTATTCAAAGCGGCACGTCTGTTGCGGGGGCGCTGGAAAAAGCGGGCCTGAATGCTGTAACCGCTGATATTCGGCCAGATAGTCTCGGCATACTGGATGATGACAGTATCGATGTATTTTTTGTCGCGATGCATGGCGAGTTCGGCGAGGACGGGCAGCTTCAACAGATACTTGAGGATAAATCACTTGTGTACACAGGCAGCGGGCCCCAAGCATGCAAATTAGCATTTGACAAAATGGCAAGCAAAAAACTCTTTGCTCAAGCCGGTGTGGCTACTGCGGCGGCAGTTGAATTCAATCCTCACACCGATATTGGGAATCTTGAAAAACAATTGATAGAGCTTGGGGATAAATATGTGATAAAACCTGTAAGGCAGGGCAGCAGCATCGGCGTAACTATCGTATCAGGCTGGCAGGAAGCTGTTACTGTTGCTGATAACACATTGAGCCGGTTTGGCGATTGTATGATTGAAAAATTTGTGCCTGGACGGGAAGTGACGGTTGGAATTTTGTGCGGACAGGCTCTGCCTGTCATTGAGATTCGGCCTAAAACCGGCTTTTATAATTATCAGGCAAAATACCTGGATGAGCGAACAGAGTTTCTTTTCGATACAATTGAATCGCCTACGGTGGCGGCGAATGTTCAAGCGGCAGCAGTTGCTTGTTTTGATGCGCTGGGATGTCGGCACTTTGCGAGGGTGGATTTCATCCTCGCTGATGATGGAATCCCCTATGCCCTTGAGGTTAATACCATCCCTGGTTTTACGACCCACTCACTTTTGCCGAAGGCGGCGGCGAAGACAGGACTTTCGATGAGCGATTTGTGTGTAAAGATTGTTGAAGCAGCATTGGAAGACAGCAGCCGGAAAGCTGTCGCAAATCGGCGATGCGCAATAAAATAAAGCGGTAACTAAAATGACAAGGGAAGTGAAGCGGAGGGAATAACATTTGGGGTCAACAGATTGAAGAGAGGGAGAAGCTTAAAAGCAGGTTTAGATAGACCACATTTGATGGGTGTTTTGAAAGTCTTATGTGTGGTCTGTGTTGTTACCGGTGCTGGAGTCGGCATTTTATTTCTCGATAAATACGTAAGAAGAACCGCTCCTGCCAGGCAAGAAGGTATTGTCATAGAATTGGCGGGTGTCCCTGCCTGGGTCAACGACCAGTTAAAAGATAAAGTTTATACAGCGGCAGGAGTTGATAGCGGCCGGCTGAAACTCGATGAGAATACCGCGATAGCGGTGCAGCAGAATATTGCCGCATCTGTTGCGTGGCTGGATGATGTAAGGGTGCAGATGACTCACGAGGGGCTGCGGATTGCAGGGCAATGGCGAAAACCTGTAGCATTAGTGAAATTCGGTCCTCGCAAATTTTACGTTGATGCCCGGCAGGTTGCGCTTGATTTTGTGCCGATTCAAAGTTTGCCTATAGTTGAGGTGAAGGGGCTGTCCCAGATTACAGGGATGCCACAGATGGGCGAAGTCTGGCAACGCGACGACCTTGCTGCGGCTGTTGGTATATTGGTGCGGCTTGGCCAGATGGATGAGCTTGTAACACCCGATAAGCCCTTGCTAAATGAAATTGACAGCATCGATGTAAGCAACTTTAATGGTAAAAAGAGCGCTCGGCTTCCACACATTGTCTTTTATTCAAAGGACGGCACTGAAATTATCTGGGGAGCCGAGATTGGCAACTGGGCGCAGCATCTGGAGGCTACCGATGAGGAAAAACTGGCAAAACTTTACGGGTATTACAAGGAATACGGGTCGCTGCAAGGGGGTGCAAAATATATCAATTTGCGGGACCCGCTGGACAGGATTCCGCTGCCGGTCGATAAATATTAGCCTGTTAGGAAACTATTACATTTTTCGTAAATTGCTCGATTAAAAATAACGGATGAGATTATTTCATCGGTCTTCTCATAATAACCGCAGGCTAATATGTAGATTCTACCTGTGAACCCGATGTGTTCCCATTCCACAATTAGAAAATGTAAGACTTGACAAACTAAACAATTAGAGGTAGTAATAGAAATTGCCGGCATAGGTTTTTTGCCCTAAGTCGCAAATTCTGTACGGGCGATTAGCTCAGTTGGTTAGAGCGCACGGATCACACCCGTGAGGCCACTGGTTCGAATCCAGTATCGCCCAATTGTTTTATAAAAAATCGTGCCCCCGTGACTCGTCGCTCGTGCCCCGGGCACGCGACCCGGGTCACAATTAACGAGCGACGAACATGAGAATACCGCTGACCAGAATCCAGAGGCTAATCGGCGAGCGGATGTTAAAATCCAAGCTGGCCAAGCCCTCCTTTTATATCCAATCAAGAGCTGATGTAACTGAACTGATGGCGATTAGAGGCAAGTTAAGCAAAGAATTGGGGGTTAAAATCACAAGTAATGCTTTTTTTATTCGTGCTCTTGCGTTAGCTGCCGGAAAGTATCCAATTATGACAGGCAAGCTGGAAGGCAGCAGCGTCAGGATTGCAGATGCGATTAACGTGGGTTTTGCGGTGCATAGTCCGCAGGGTCTTGTGGTCCCGGTGGTAAAGGAGGCAGATAAAAAAAGTTTGGCTGAAACAGCCGTGCAGGATAAGCTGCTTACTGAGAAGGCGCGGAGTAATAAATTGACGATTACCGATATGGAGGGCCAGACAATAGCCTTGAGTAATCTTGGCGTGTATGGTATCGATTATTTTTTTGGGATTGTGCCGCTACAGACCAGCACTATTTTGGCTGTCGGTAATGTTGTCAATACCGCTGTTGCAGAGTATGACGAAGGTAACTTCAAAGCGACTGCGCGCAAGATAACGACTTTGGCAATAGCAGCGGACGGAAGGATTATAAATGAGGTTTATGCTGCCGGGTTTTTGAGTTTTATTACAGGGCAGCTGCAAAACCCCAGAGCGTTGATTTGACCGGGAGGCTAATAGAGTTAAAGATAAGGAGAGAAACGTGGATAGGTATTTCAGGATAGCTTTTTCTTGTTTTATCATTGCTGCAGGAGTGGCTGCGATAGCCGTAGCGGAGGATGTGGCAAGCTCACAGCCTGTGGAACTACTCTGGCCTGACGGTACACCAGGGGCCAAAGGCGACCAGGAAGGTGACAAGCCGATGCTGACAATTTATTTACCGCCAAAAGAGAAGGCTGCCGGTACCGGCGTTGTGATTTGTCCCGGAGGCGGTTACGGATTTCTTGCTATGGACCACGAGGGACATCAGGTGGCACAATGGCTGAACTCGCTTGGTGTAGCTGGTTTTATTCTCAAATATCGCCATAGAAATAGCGGGGCCGGCTACGGTCATCCCGCGCCTTTGCAGGATGCCCAGCGAGCAATCAGGATGGTCCGCAGTCGCGCGAAAGAGTGGAATATCGACCCAAACCGGGTAGGCATTATCGGTTTTTCGGCAGGTGGTCATCTGACAACGACAGCGGGGACGCACTTTGATAAGGGCGAAAGTAGTGCGAAGGACCCAATCGAGCGGTTTAGCAGTCGGCCTGATTTTATGATACCGATTTATCCGGTCGTATCGTTGACAGAGTGGTACGTGCATAGCGGCTCACGGCGTAATTTATTGGGCGATAACCCCGATGCAAATATGCTGGAGAGTTTATCGAATGAAAAGCAGGTTACGTCCGATACGCCGCCGACATTTCTGGTGCACGCTAACGATGATACCGGCGTGCCGCCGGAAAATAGTATCTACTTTTATCTTGCTCTTCGAAAAGCCAAAGTTCCAGTTGAGATGCACATTTACGAGAGAGGCGGCCACGGATTCGGCCTGGGTAAAAAGGATAGCGCTGCGTCGGGATGGCCCGTGGCTTGTGCGAACTGGATGAAGGAGAGAGGTCTGCTGAAATAAAGCTAAATAACCCCCAGCATAAAGCTGGGGGCTAAACGATGAGTTGAAATCGCGATTTGTCCCTAACAATACTAAAATCAATAAGACACAATTAAAGGAGTAAAGAAATGAAACGGAAGGGATTTCGAGGACTAATGTTTCGGACAAGAACTATCGGGAAATCCGTTACGGCTGTGGTAATTGTATTGGTGGCCGGATGCGTTTCGGCGCCTGTTACAAAGGAAAGCCTGCAGCAGAAACCGCAGGCGAGTGAGCAGGAAAAACCGAAAACCAATAGACTGGTCGTTTATGCGGATAAAGGGAAGGAGAAAATCAATAGAAACATCTACGGGCACTTTTCGGAGCACTTGGGCAGGTGCATTTACGGTGGATTCTGGGTAGGCGAGGATTCGCCGGTTCCGAACACCCGCGGCATACGCAATGACGTGGTTGAGGCGCTGCGGCAGATAAAGATACCGGTGCTGCGCTGGCCGGGCGGGTGTTTCGCCGATGAGTATCACTGGATGGACGGCATCGGCCCGCGGGAAAAACGCCCTACAATGGTCAACACGCACTGGGGCCGCGTCACAGAGAACAACCACTTCGGCACGCACGAGTTCCTTGATTTGTGCGAGCAGTTGGGCTGCGAGCCGTATATCTGCGGAAATGTCGGCAGCGGAACGGTGCTGGAGATGCAGCAGTGGGTTGAGTATATAACCTTTGACGGCATAAGCCCTATGTCGGGTTTGCGGCGGCAAAACGGGCAGGATAAGCCGTGGCTTGTGAAATACTGGGGCATCGGCAACGAGAACTGGGGCTGCGGCGGTAATATGCGGCCTGAGTTTTACGCGGACCTGTATCGGCGATATTCGACGTATCTACGCAACTTCGGCGAGAACCGGCTTTACAGAATAGCGTGCGGGCCAAGCGGAGCGGACTATAACTGGACCGAAGTTGTGATGCGCGAGGCGGGGAGATTTATGGATGGGATAGCTCCACATTATTACTGCGGCTCAGGCAAAAAGAGCCGTTCAGCCACGCAGTTCTATGAGGAGGACTGGTTCGAGCAGCTTAAGCGGGCGCTGCATATTGAGGAAATTATTGTAAAGCACGCGGAGATTATGGATAAATATGACTCTAAAAAACGCATCGGAATGATTGTAGATGAGTGGGGCGCATGGCACCAGGTCGAGCCGGGGACAAATCGGGGATTTCTTTATCAGCAGAATTCGCTGCGCGATGCGCTTGTGGCCGGCGTAACGCTCAACATTTTTAACAATCATTGTGACCGTGTGAAGATGGCCTGCATTGCCCAGACCGTCAATGTCCTGCAGGCGATGATTCTTACTGATAACGAGAAAATGATTGTGACGCCGACTTATCATATTTTTGAGATGTATAAGGTGCATCAGGATGCAACGCTGCTGCCGGTAGAGCTTCAATGTAAGGATTACCGGTATGGTGATAGCAACATACCGGCACTAAATGTTTCTGCGTCAAGAGATGGAGAGGGTAAGATTCACATATCACTTTGTAATCTGGACCCTAAGACCAGCGTTGAGATTGTGTGCGAGCTAAAAGGTATCGAGGCGAAAAAGGTGAGCGGTCGCGTGCTGACTTCTGATGCTATGACCGCATACAATAACTTTGATAATCCCGAGGCGGTCAAGCCGGCTGTATTCAACGACTTGCAGTTGAAAGAAGATGTTCTGACGGTTGTTTTGCCGGCCAAGTCGGTTGTGGTTCTGGAGATTGAGTAGCTTTCAGCAATTTTCCTCTCCCGAATAGCAGTGTTCTTACAGAAGCCAAAACAACTCGTATCATAAATGGCATTAACAAAGGCAAGAAGGCTGATTTTCAGCAGAAGTCGTGACTTGGGTTAAAACTATAAAAATATGAGCAGTGAGGCCGTTGAGGTTGACCGCTGCTCATATAGCATATTGCTTTTCAGCGGAAGCATAAATGCCCGAATTGACTATCCCAGCATTTCTTCAACGGCTCTTTTGAGTACAGGCATTTCTTTGACAACGATATTCCAGACCGTGTCCAAATCGAGGCCGAGATAGTCGTGGACAAGGATGTTGCGAAAGCCAGCAATTCTGTACCAAATCGATATCCTGACGGGATTCTTTCGCTTCATCCGAAAGATGTTGTGTAGATTCAGCCAGAACCTGCAAATTTCGTATTACCGCATCCTGCAGCAAGGTCGAATTGAGAAACTTTCGCTTGTTGGCATTGCCTAAGTATGCCTCGATGCGCTCGATGCATTCCTTGATGTGAATAAGATAGAGTCGTTCGTCTTTCATATCGGTCTTGCCTCGCGAAGAATCCGATCCTTGATATACCAGTGCAGACCCTTTTTAGTTACAACGTCAACATTACGGCCGAGGAGTTTTTGTAAATCCATCAATAGCCCGCCGAGGTCCATCGGCGACCTTCCCTCTTCAAGGTCAACAAGAAAATCAACGTCGCTGTCAGGCCGGTCTTCGCCTCGAACGACGGAGCCAAATACACGTATCTTTTTCGCTCCATAGCGAGAAGCAATTTTTAGGATGTCGTCTCTTTTCTGCTTTAATATCTGCTCAGCATCCATAACTAAGGTCTCTCCAACTGATTATCGGGTTCGCATCCGGCGTCGGGTTTAGCTGTTACCACTTTTATTGTAGTGTCTTGTGTGTTTGTGTTAGCTACCTCGACGATTTTTATTGGGCATTTCTCTGCGGCCTCTGCGCTCTCGGCGGTGGATGCGTTCGACTGCGTTTGGTTATGAATGAACTCGGCGACTTTGCGGTAATCTTCGGAGCCGTGGCAGGAGGGGGCGTATTCGAAGATTGTTTTGCCGTAGCTGGGGGCTTCGGCGAGCTTGATATTTTTTCGGATGTAAACCGGCAGAATCTGAGCTTGTGCCCAGGCGCAGTTGGTTCCGCGGGCCTTATTGAGGAATTGTTCAATATCGGCTTTGACTTCGTTTGGAAGCGAGACTCTACCCTCGAACATACATAGTAAAATCCCGTTAACTTTAAGCCGGGGGTTAATCCTTCTATTTACAAGCTCGATGGTTTGCAGCAATTTTCCGAACCCTCGCAGTGCCAAAAAGTGCGGTTGAATCGGGATAAGAACCTCCTGGGCGGCGGCGAGGGCATTGAGGGTCAGTAAGCCGAGTGAAGGGCCGCAATCAATTAAACAATAATCGAATTTATCTTCGGCTGTCTTGAGGGCTTCCCGCAAAATGGTTTCTCTGCCGACTACGCTTACCAGCTCAGTTTCGGCGCCGACCAAATTGATATTTGCCGGCAGCAGCCAGAGATTGCAGCGCACGAGCATAATTTCTTTTTCAAAGTTTGCTGATTGAATCAGGACTTTATATGAACCGGCATCGATTGTTTGCGGCTCCAAGCCGAGGTGTATTGTCAAATGTGCCTGGGGGTCCAGGTCAATGGCGACTACTCTTGAACCCATAGCAGCAAGGGATGCTGCGGTATTGACCACCGTTGTGGTTTTTCCTACTCCTCCTTTTTGGTTTAGCACCGCGATTGTTCTCATACTTATTTTTGGTTAGTAGTGACTTTTGAATTCTGGTTTGACGCCTGTGAGACGAGCTTTTTTAAGATGGCATCAAGGACGCCATTGACGAAGGCAGGCGCCTTTTCGCTGCTGAATTTTTTTGCAAGCTCAATGGCTTCATTTATTACAACTTTGGGCGGAATATCAGGACAGAATTTGAGCTGATAAACCGATAATCTGAGGATGCCTCTGTCAACAGTTGAGAGTCTGTCGAGCTGCCATCTTGCCGCTGAAGCGGATATAAGCTCGTCGCATTGTTGCAGATTTTTCCAGGTTCCTTTGGTCCAATCCTGAGCGAGCTTGCGAACAGAGTCGTCGGCGTCCGATTCTGTAAAGAACTGGTCTAAAAGCTCGAGCGCATCTGAGCCTTGCACGTCGAGCTGATATAAACTTTGGATTGCTAGTTCTCTGGCCCTTGTTCTTTTATCCACTCGCAGCCCCAAAAATAGTAGACAGTCTTTGGTGAATAATATTTAGCGGCTTACAAACAGCCAAGCGACAGTTATATTTGCTGCATTACGCTTGTCATTTCCATAGCGGTCAGGGCGGCCTCGGCGCCGGCATTACCCATCTTTGTTCCTGCTCTTTCGACTGCCTGTTCAAGCGTATCGCAGGTTAGAACGCCAAATATAGTCGGCACGCCCGACTCGTAGTTGATTTGACCGATGCCCCGTGATACCTGCTGACAGATGTAATCGTAATGGCCGGTCTGCCCGCGTATGACCGCACCGAGACAAAGCACTGCAACATATTTTCCGCTTTCTGCCAGCTTTTTGGCGGCTATGGTAATTTCGCAGGCGCCAGGCACCCATACTACGGAAATCTGGTCATCGGCGGCACCATGACGTTGCAGACAATCTATGGCACCGCCAAGGAGCTTTGAGGTTACAAACTCATTGAATCTGCTGACAACAATGGCGTATTTACCTTTGCCGGCCGTTACCTTGCCTTTCAGTTCTTTAATCATAACTTTAGTTCTCCACTTCGCTCACCATATCCTAAAGCTACGTCGAAGGATATAGGCTATAGCTTGTAATTCGGTTCAAGCCGAACACCTGACACGAGATAAAGGGTTTTTCGGCAGTCATACATTATAAGACCATTTGCAGCGGCTTTCCAGAAAAACAACATCTCTGGCTTACTTCGTCAGTTCTATGTATTTAATACTCTTTTGCTAACTTATTCAATTATAAGGTGTTGTGAGATAATTTACCAGCTAAATTTCGTTGATAAAAACCGGTAGGGACTGCGGACGGAAAACTTATAAGCCATTGCGGTTTTGTGGGCGATAACGAAGGTGGTAAAAAGGTAATGATAAACGATAGAGATACTGTATATGTTGTTCGATGAGATAGAATTTAATTCATACGATAAAGCTGAACGAAAGGCGCGAAAGGCATTTGAGCTTTACGAGGACGGCAACTTGACTCAGGCACTTGAGGCGCTGGAGTCTGCAATCGAGGTAAATCCAGCGAATAGCTCGTGGCATTTCAATAAGGCTCTTACTCTCGATGCGATGAGCAGGTTCGATGATGCGATAAAGGAGTATGAGGCCGCGTTGCAGTTAAACCCGAATGACCTGGAGATATTAAATTCGCTGGCGGTTGACTATACACGAATCGGGCAATACGACCGGGCAATAGAGACATTCGAGAGCATTCAGGAGCTTGACCCGACTTTTGAGCCGTGCTACTGCAACCGGATAATTACTTATGCGGAGATGGGTCTGCACGATTTGGCGGAGCAGATGTTTTATCTTGCTCAGCAGATAAAACCCGGCTGTGCGCTGTGCTACTATAATATCGGCAACAGTCTCTTTGCACGAGGACAATATAAGAAAGCTATTAGCTGCTGGATAAGAACAGCCGAGCTTGAGCCGACACATCCACAGATTAACTATCGAATAGCTCAGGCTTATTGGTCTGATGGTGACATCGAGCACAGTCGAGACCATTTCTTAGCAGAGCTTCGCGTCAATCCAGGCGATGTTGATGTTATTTTCGATTTTGGTTTGTTTTTGCTTGCGACCGGTGACATCGAGCCGGCGAAGGAAAAATTTAATAGGATTCTTGAGCTTAAGCCTGGTTTTGTGCCGGCAATATTTTATCTCGGCGAGATTGCCTTTGACAATAAGGAGTATGAGCGAGCGGCGGAATTATACAAGGAGGCAATGCACAAAGATAGTTCGCTCGCAGGGCCGCGCTATCGGCTGGGGCAATGTGCGCTATCCAGAGGTGAGCTGGTAGAGTCCAGGGATTATTTTATTTCTGAGATGAAGGTGGCGGGCGAGGATGTAAATGTGCTTGTCTCTATGGGGTCGATGTTTTTGGAAGCCGGCGATTTGGATTATGCAACGCATTGTCTATTGTGGGCGGTTGATATTGATTCTGCCAACGCGGATGCTTACTATTATCTTGGCGTAGCCAGCGCTATGAAGGGGGCGTTTGAGGATGCTGCGGAGTTTTTCACTCACGCATTGGATATAAAAAGCGAGCATGTTTTAGCGTTGAGGGATTCTGCCTTTGTTTATCTGGCGATGGGCAAAATCGATGAGGCAGCGAAAAGGATTGAGAAGGCATATTCGTTAGCGGATGACGACCCGCAGGTAAGAGCGCTTATGCGAAGGATACGTTTTGCTCGAGCAAGAAAACAAGCATCGGGTTTCTTTTGTAAATTCAAGTTTCGAAAAGGCAAAGTGTAAAACATAAAATGCAAAATTGTGGAACTTAACAACATCCGACTATTTATTTCAAGGTGAGTCCCGCTCTATTATATGCCGGAAAGCCAGTTGTCAGCGAATATCGCAAGGTCAAAAAGGTCAACCTTTTTGTCATAGTTAAAATCACCAGCCGGTGCAAATCTAAGATACGGATATGTCTGGTTTTCGCCGATACCCCAGACCTCCACAAAGTCCCAGCCGGCCTCGGTAAAGGTGCTCATTGTCTTCATTTCCGCTGTTGTCTTGCCAACCCCGTTAGCACTTGTCGTTTGACCGGAGGTATTAACATCCCAGAAAGAGTTTACTATAGCGCCGGCCGAATTGTACGCCACCAGCCCGCTGACTCGACCGTTTCCTGAAACACTTCCTGTCGAGTAACAGCCACTTATTGCCTCTCCCGGCGCTCCCGAATTGAATCCCGATAGACCGCCAACACAGTCATTCCCATCAACTTTTCCAGTTGAATAGCAGTTTGAAATTGTCGCGTAGTCTTTTCCTACTAAGCCGCCGACACCGCATCCCCCAAGAACATCGTTAGTTGAATAACAGTTTATGATAGTGCCGTCGTAATTCCATCCAACCAGGCCTCCCACAAAGCTGCCTCCAGATACGCTTCCTCTGCTTGCACAGCAAGATGATATGGTTCCCTCACCTAAAGAGCCTACAAGTGAGCCGATGCAGAAACCTTTTTGAACATATATTCTGGGGGCAATCAAAGACAAATCTTTGACCGCTGCGTTACTGCCATTTACACATCCAAAAAGGCCAACAAAATTTGCTTCTGCACAGTAATAACTAAAGTTGTGAATGTTGCAATTATTGCCGTCGAAAGTGCCGGAAAATGGCTTACTCAGATTCTGGCCAATGATATTGAAACTGCTATTGCCGTAGCTGCTCATGTCAATGTCATTGATTAACTTGAAGTGTTTATGCCAATCGCCGGGATTGAGCCCGATAGAATTGAGCTGCTCTGCGGTAGAAATCAAATATGGGTCATCAATCATTCCTGTGCCACCACCGTACGTGCCACCCGGGCCTGGAGGACCCACTCCTGACAGTCCCGGTGCGTAGATACCAGGCCTGGTCAAATCTTCCAGAACAACACCACCACAAACCTCATTTTCCGATACGCTTATGTCACATTGCTCTGAAACCATAAAAGTCAACAAAACCCCAGTTGGAGGTGGTGGATTTACTCCGTGTATATAGAGTGCTCCCATTTCTATCGTCATCCCGCTCGTACCAAGGCCGCCTTCAGCAACAGGCGAGTTTATAGGTAGGTGTCCACATTCATCAATTATTATTATTTGACCCGGATAAACCCCATATATTGAGTTGATATTGTCAACTAAGAGAATTACCCCCTTGCTTAGTCTAATATCAAGACAAAAACCAACGACCGGGCAGGACTCCTGTGACCAGTCGTAGCTGAGCTGGACTACGCCGTCGCCTAAATCGGTGCAGGTCAGAAAAACCGTTGCTGTTGCCGCCGAAGCCGGCAGTATAATTACAAGTAAGAAGATAACTCGTTTTATCATTTTATAGTCTCTCGACAATGCTCTTTTGCTTTTAGCTTTTAAATATACATTACCACAAAAACCGGAATAATGCAAGTAAAAAACTGTGTTTTTCGGGAAAGGATTTGCAAAATCTGGTCAAATACGTTAGTTTAATGGGTGGGCCGAGTGGCGGAAAGGCAGACGCTGGGGACTTAAAATCCCCTGTCCGAAAGGGCGTATGGGTTCGACTCCCATCTCGGCCAGTACGCTGAGCGTTCCCTCGACCCCGATGAATCGGGGCTGGGGACAGGCGTGCGTATCGTGTAACCTGCAACATCAGAAATACAATTAGTTTGTAGTTATAGTTCGTTGTTCATAGTTGGTGGGTTTCGACGAGCACTCAGTCAAATATCTTTCGATGAACAATGAACGAAGAATCCGCCTTTGGCGGACGATGGAGACAAATAATGGCAAGTAAAAGTCCTAAACTTATAGATGTAGGAAGGCCTAATCTGTATCGAGAGATTTTCCCATATACGGAATTTCCGAAGGTGGAATTCGACAACAAAACTGTTAAGTTTGACATTCCGAAAGAAATCTGGATAACCGATACGACATTTCGTGATGGGCAGCAGGCAATGCCGCCCTATAAGCCGGAGCAGGTCCTGCGGATATATGATTTGCTGCACCAGATAGACGGCGACACAGGTTTAATTCGCCAATGTGAGTTCTTTTTATATTCAGAGCGTGACAGAAAAGCAGTGGAGCTGTGCAAAGAGCGTGGTTACAAATTTCCCCAGATAACCGGCTGGATAAGGGCAGCGGCAGCAGATTTTAAGCTGGTGACACAGATGGGACTTGGTGAAACCGGCATTCTGACTTCGGCGAGCGATTATCATATATTTCTAAAGCTCGGCAAGACAAGAGGGCAGGCAATGACTGCGTATCTTGATATTGTAAAGGCGGCGCTTGACAGCGGTGTTATTCCGCGATGTCACTTTGAGGACATAACGCGGGCGGATTACGAAGGTTTTGTGCTGCCTTTCGCGGCGGAGTTACAGAAACTTGCTCAAGCATATAATAAGCCGGTCAAGATTCGGCTTTGTGATACGCTCGGGTTTGGTCTGCCCTGGCCTGAGGTTTCCCTGCCGCGAGGCGTTCCAAAGCTTATCCGGGGACTTCGGCAAATCGGGATTCCATCAGAATGGCTGGAATGGCACGGGCATAACGATTTTCATAAGGTTCTGGTGAATGCGACAGCGGCGTGGTTATATGGGTGCAGTGTTGCCAACGCGGCGATATTTGGTTTTGGAGAGCGGACGGGCAATTCGCCGTTGGAGGCGTTGGTTATTGAGCATGCGCAATTGAAGGGAATGACGCCGGGCGTCAATTATGCGGCGATAACCGAATTGGCTGATTATGCCAGGAAAGAGCTGGGCTTTGAGATTCCGCACAACTATCCGCTGGTTGGGAGGGATTTTAATATTACGCGGGCCGGCATTCACGCGGACGGCTTATTAAAGGATGAGGAGATATACAACTGCTTTGATACTCAAAAGCTGCTTGGCCGCCCCGTTGGAGTGGCAATAACCGATAAGACAGGTGCGGCGGGGATAAAGCACTGGATAGAGGCTCGCTTCAAGATTGAAATACCCAAGCATGATGTGCGCATAGCGAAGATAAAAGACAAGATTGACACTGAGTATGCAGCCGACCGGGTGTCAGCAATATCGGATGAAGAGATGTTCGAGTGGGTCCGGGAGGCGTTCGGCGGGGAGCTGCCGCCGATGAGAACTTAAGCACATTACGGTGATTATGTCGGATAAAAGAATCAAGGCGGTGCTGTTTGACCTCGGCGAGACCCTCCTGAATTTTGGCAAGGTTAATGCGACTTCGCTTTTTCGGCAAGGCGCCCGGCTGTCATACGAATATCTTAAAAGTTTAGGTCAGCCGGTCGGCAACTTTGAATGGTACTTCTGGCTAAATCTTGTTCGGGTAAGGGTGCACCATTTTCTGTCCAACATTATGAGGCGGGATTTTGATGCGCTGGAGCTATTGAGAAGAATAGGTGAGAGAAAAGGCGTCAAGTTCGATGACGAGAAATGGAAGCAGCTGGCGTGGCTATGGTATGAGCCATTAAGTAAATTAGCCCGGATTGAACCGAATATAAAACAGACACTTACTGAGCTAAAAAGGCCGGGTCTGAAGTTAGGAATTGTGTCCAATACTTTTGTGAATGGTTACTCTTTGGAGAAACACCTTCAGCAGCTGGGACTGTTAGACTTTTTCAGCGTGCGGGTGTATTCGCATGAGTTTGAGTTTCGTAAGCCCGATATCCGGATTTTCGAGGCGGCCGCCAAGAGGATTGGTGAGCCGATAGATAACATAATGTTCGTAGGCGACAGCATATACAGGGACATTAGACCCGCACAGAAAATTGGAATGTATGCTGTTTTGAAAGATGCATACACCAATGCGGGCAGAAAAACCCCGGAAAGTGCCTGGAGAATAGAACGGCTTTCTGAGCTGCCGGGCCTGATTGAAAGAATAGATGCAGAAGTAATGTAAATTAGGGATAGCGGTTAGTCGATAATCTTAAGAGGATAGAATTTATTGCAAAGCGCAACGTGGGATGGGCGAAAAGTCCATAGGAAACTTTGTATAAATATGCAGTCTGATGCAGCTTATCAAAAATGTATAAATCCGGATTGTGGGGCGGAGTATGACTGTGGGCAGGCGATATTTAAGTGCCCCGGGTGCGGTGAGCTTCTGGATGTGCGCTATAACTGGGACAGAATAGAAGTGCCGAAAAAGCTAAATGACTTTGCGCAACGATGGCGGAGTAGAAATAATCGGCTGGATTTTTCTGGTGTGTGGAGATTCAGAGAACTATTAAACTTCTGTGAAGACAAATACAAGGTAACCATAGGCGAAGGGCAGACGATTCTGCAGCAAAATGATGAGGCGGCTAAATATGTTGATATGCGGCCGGGGTGCTTGTATTTGCAATACGAGGGGCTGAATCCATCCGGCTCGTTCAAAGATAATGGAATGGCGGCGGCGTTCAGCCACGCAATGATGATTGGTGCAAAATCCTGTGCCTGTGCCTCGACCGGCAACACCTCGGCGTCAATGGCATTGTATGCAGCAAGTTTGCGCTTGAAATCCACGGTATTTGTCGGCTCGGGTCGAATCGCCTTCGGCAAACTTGCCCAGGCGATGGATTACGGTGCGCAGACGCTACAGATACATGGAGACTTTGACGACTGTATGCGGCAGGTTCAGGATGTCTGCGCAAAGCTGGGATTGTATTTAGTCAATTCGTTGAATCCATTTCGACTCGAAGGTCAAAAGGCGATAATGTATCGCATCATCGAGCAGATGGGCTGGAATGTGCCGGACTGGATTGTGGTGCCTGGAGGAAATCTTGGTAATTCGAGCGCTTTTGGCAAGGCATTCTGGGAATTAAAAGAGCTGGGTTTGATTAAACAAATACCGCGAATGGCGATTATAAACGCGACCGGCGCCAGCACTCTATTCGACCTGGTCAATGATAAAAAGCTTGCGTGGAATAACGGCAGGGTTAATCAGAAAATCATTGATGATTATTATGCGGATTTGACGGCTCGGAAATTTTCGCCGCACACCTGCGCATCGGCGATAGAAATTTCCAGGCCGGTAAACTTAAAAAAATGTCTGCGGGCAATTAACATAACAAACGGCGTTGTGCGGAAGGTCCCGGACGAAGAGATTCTCGATGCAAAGGCCATTGTAGGGAAATATGGTCTGGGCTGTGAGCCGGCTTCAGCAGCGACAATAGCGGGCTTGAGGCATCTGGTAGCCGAAGGTGTTATTGGAGGCGACGAAAAAGTTGCGTGTGTGCTGACCGGCCATCCATTAAAGGACCCGAATATAACAGTAAACTACCACAAAGAAAGGCAAGGCCAATTCAGCAATCAACCAATCGAGGCGCCTAACGACCTTGATGAGATTATAAAGCTTATAGGATAAACCCAACTGTTGAAAATACCAGAAATCCTCATTTTTTAGCCTGTAGCTTGTCTGAAAGATTTCCAGAGCATTGGGGTGGAAATAATTCGTTTTACTTTCCAGGGTTTTTCTCTAAAGACTCACCTGTTCTCCGAGACATATCTTTGACGATGGATTATGTGACAGTTCAGCAAAAGACCCTTTATTGATGCAGCATTCTGCAGTTTTTGACGGCTAATACTTTTATTTTACCTAAGACGGGTTTATGATGTAACGGATTAGTTTGGCAAAAACCGGAGAAAAGATATGTTTGATGTAGTAATCCAATTTGTTAAAAGTGCGATAATAGAGCAGATAGTGAAAGACCCGGTATGGGCAACAACGGCTCTGGTGGGGCAGGCGATATTCGGAGGCCGTTTTGTTCTGCAATGGATAGTCAGCGAATACAAAAAGAGGTCATATGTGCCGACCGCCTTCTGGTTTCTATCGGTGGCGGGCAGTTTAATCTTACTCGCTTATTCTGCCCATATAAAGAACCCCATTTTTATGTTGTCCTTTTCGTTAAACACGCTTATATATTTGCGGAATCTTCATTTGATTTACAGGCGTCCTAATAAGGGTACGGTTTGATATTTTCGATTCGCTATTTAGCATTTCGATGCCTCCGAGCGGGCGATAACAAATTGTAAATTGAAAATAGTAAATAGAAAATCAAAGGTCTGGTTTGTTATATGCGGGGTGCTAATCCTGTCAGCAGTTAGCGCCTCGTGGATGCTTTCTGCAAGGACACTGGACAGCCATGAGTGTTTCGTCTCTGTTACCGCACGCGAGATGTTTGAAAGCGGCGATTGGGTCCTTCCCACTCTTAATGGTCATCCCAGGATTAACAAGACACCACTTTGCTACTGGCTTGTGGGGGGTCTATCCAAAATAACGGGCAGAGTCGATGAATTTACTGCGAGATTACCGAGTGCTATTTTTGCGGTTCTCTCGGCAGTTGCCATACTTTACTTTGTAAATAAGTGGCTGTCTTTCAGAGTTGCGGCGATTTCAACTTGTGTATGGGTGACGTCTTTAAGCTATATTCGCTGCTCGCATAGTGCCAAGTCCGATACAGCACTCACATTCTTCGTTATCCTGTGTTTGTTGAGTTTCTATTCAGCGATTACTGCCGACACTCGCAGAAACCAGGTGTGGTATGCACTTATTTTCTGGATTAGTTTTGGACTCGGGAACCTCGCCAAGGGACCTGCACCTCTGGCGTATGTTTTGGTGCCGATATTTTCCTATGTTGCTGTTTTTCGACAATGGAAATCGCTTGCGAGATTGCTGCCTGTTGCCGGTCCGGTTATTGCTATGGTTATTGTGCTGCCGTGGCCGCTGGCTATTGCGCACAGGATGAATTGGGATATAATGATATGGAAGCGGGAATTCGTTGACCGCCTCTATGGCGACTACACGCCGGGGCATTTCCCCATCTACTACTATTTAGGCCAAATGTTTAAGTATATCACGCCGTGGGTTGCTTTTCTGCCTATGGCCTTAGCTGCTCCCTTTTACAGAGTGTGGGAAAAAAAGCAGCCGGTAATGAAGTTTTTATGGCTGTGGTTTGTTGCGGATATGGTTTTTCTTGCTGTCGATGTCTGTAAGCGCCAGCACTATATACTGCCTTTGATGCCGGCAATGGCTATTCTCATAGGAATTCTGTTAGAGGATATTGTTTTTGTGCGAAAGGCATACCCGCAGAAATTTGCAAGGAATGTTTTGAAAGGCCATATTATTGCGATAATCGTGGGTGCTGTCGGCGGGTCTGTTTATCTCGCCATTACCAGGCCTCAATTTTTGGTTCCTGCCGTATCGCTTGGTATAATCACGATAGTGGCAACCTTGACCGTGGCAATACTATTTTCGAGAGGAAAACCGGCTGCCGCCTGCGGGGTAATCTTCAGCGGTATCGTTATTTGGGTTATGATTTGTGATGCGGGCTTTTCGACTGCGCTGGATGTGGACCGATATGCGCGAGATTTTGCCAGGAAAGTCGCCCGGATAGTGCCGCCTTCGGACAAGCTCGTCGCTTACCGAGTTATCTCCAGCAGATTTGTGCAGTATTTCGGCAAAGTTGTACCGGAAATACGGGATAAGTCACTGCTTTACGAGCATTATGAACAGGGTGACTGGGTTGTCTGTACTTTTGACCATTTGAGTGAATTGGCACAGGACAACCGTTTAAGAAAGGTGTGCCAGGAAAGACGGTATGGAAAAGAAGATACCGGCGGGATATTATTCCACAAATCGGCGGAGTTTATCGAAGACAAAGACAGCAATGACATTAGGGACCCCCGCACCAAACGTTCAGGAGAAAGCGTCTTTTGAACCAAATTTTGTAATATGCCTTATGGGGCGTTCAATTGGTTCGGGGCCAAGTCACCTATAAATTTGATTTCATCTTCTGTTATATCTCGGTCGTCGATAATTGCCTTAACTGCAACAATTGTCTGTTCGGCAGTGTATCCCTGGCTTTTTTGCAGCCATGCTGCCACCAGCATCGCAACTCTTTTATCGTCGGAGCCGCCGTGTAGTAATACCGGCAGATTATTCTTGTCAGCCATTATAGCGAGGAATTGGTCCTGAGTCTGTTGGTCGGGGAAATAGCGGTTTTTTTCAATGGGCAATTCAATGTAGTGGACGCCGTTACTTCTGGTCCAGGTTATCTCCCGGTTACGCCAGTTTTCTTCTCTGTGTTCGGAAAGAATACGGGTATTTACTATTGTGGCAATATGATACCTATAGAGCAGACGGTTATAATCCATTCCCCGCGGCTGACCACTTGTATAAAGCACACCGGGCCTAATGATGCAAAAATCCTCTATGTGAAAGTGCTTGACCGCTAGAAAGACTGCTGTTGTTACTATCAGCGTGGTTATTACTATGCGAGGAATCGGATGTTTTTTCTTTTTCATCTTCTTTGACTGTTGTCAGCTCTGCTTATGATAGATTTTGCGCACCGAATATATCTTTCTATTTGTGGATTCGAAATAGACTCTGCTTATCAGCTCACCTATCAACCCTGTGGAGATAAGGATTAATCCGACCAGCAGCAGCACTGCTGCCAGTCCTGCCATCGGACCATGTGCAACCATAACGGGAACATTATAAACAAATTTATCATAGAGTATGTAAGTATTCATCAACGCCGCTGCGATGATGCAGTAGATAGCTATTTTGCCAAAGAAGTGCAAAGGTCTGGTGGCATATCCCAGCAAAAACCTCAGCGTTATCAAATCAAACAGAACTCTGAAAGTTCTGGAAATTCCATAGTTGCTCGTGCCTTCGGCTCGGGCAGTGCTTGTTATCGGTATCTCGACTATTTTAGCACCGCTCCACGACAACAGGGCAGGTATGAATCTGTGCATTTCTCCATAGAGGCTTACATTTGCAATCATCTGGCGTCTGTAGGCCTTGAACGTGGTTCCGAAGTCGTGAATATCGACTCCACTTATTTTTGAAGCAAGCCAGTTGGCGACCCTTGAAGGGATTTTTCTTGTCAACAGATTATCTGTCCTGTGTTTGCGCCAACCGCTTACGACATCGTAACCCTGGTTGAGCTTTTCGAGAAAGTCGGGTATCTCCTCAGGGCTGTGCTGAAGGTCCCCATCCATTGAGATTATTATCTGTCGTGTTGAAGTATCAAAACCGGCGGCAAGGGCAGCCGTCTGCCCGAAGTTTCGGCAAAGCTCAACAACCACGACCTTCGGGTCTTTTTCGGCAATACTCTTTATCAGTTCCAGCGTCCTGTCGGTGCTGCCGTCATCGACGAAGACAATCTCATAGGCCAGAGCAGTTCGGACCATTGTAGAAGTTAGTCTATCATACAACTGGTCTATAACGGGTTCTTCGTTGTATAGAGGTATTACGATTGAACAATCGATATTATTCTGTTGGTAGCTGGCCATAATGTACCAATTTTACCGCTGCGTCTTTGAAATACTGCCTGGTTATTTTATCACAGAGGGCATCCAGTTCCATTTTCCTTTCGTGTATGAGCCTGGTTTTTATTTTATCTAATCCATCGATAAATCCCGGATGAGTGATTATCTCCACAGCTTCCGCGAAGTCTTGCAGGGCTGCTGTTTTTAGAAAATCAATATCTATTTTACCTGTATGTGCAATACCTAACACTGCCTGTGTTTTGAGAAAAATCGGATTTTGCTTTCGGTTTATTATAGCCATTGTTCGCACTATTGCAGCTCTTTTTTTCCCCCCTTTTGATGGTGGGGGCCAGCCCGCCATACGTCTGGCGGACGAGGGTTTTTGGCAGACCTGCTTTGGCTCGAAAGGCCAGCGTATAGCAGCGATTTTGAAGCTTTTTGCAAGCTCGCACACTATCGGGTAAATGGCTGGGAAACTATGGATATGTTTATGCGAGTCCAGATGAGTAGGCTTTATGCCGTTATCGACCGCCCATTGGATTTGAGCAGCCAGCTCAGTGGCAATAGCACTTCTAATTTTACGGTTTATTACTGACAAAAAAGATAAGTGGCAGGGTGAGTAAGTAAACTCGCCATAGGTATTGAGCAGGCAGTCAACGCACGGGTCTTTCGATATAGGTTTGCCTTCGAACAGATTGAGATGGACCCCAACCCCCAGCGTGGGCAGTTGTTTGGCCAGTTCGACGGCCTGCCGGGCGGCTGGCATATTGGCCATAATCGTTGTGCTGGTCAGTACGCCTTGTGTGTGTGCCTGCACCACGGCTCGATTTACGCCATCGCACAAGCCGAAATCATCTGCGTTTATTATGATTTTCCTTTCCATCTGGATTCATCCCATTAGAAATTATGTCCTTTCTAACGGGAGTCAGTTTAGGCGGCTAAACCGGCAGCGTCAATCAGATTTTGTATTCAGCAACAGCGATGCAGAATTGGTTGTCGTTGTGTGTCTTTGCACTCAACTTGGCGTGTTTGTCAGGGCAGAGATGATAAAGCCAGTGGCGAGGGCGAGTGTGCCGGTTAAATGCAGCAGGACGGTCAATTGGCTGGCGCGGTATTGGGCGGGTTTGGATAGATTTTCTTTTTTTGCAACCTTTATTGCGATAATCCCTATTGGGGAAGCGAATAGATAAAACAATCCCGCAAAAAACATCGTGCGATAAGTCAACATAACCGCCGCGATGATAAAGCTGGCAATAAGTGCGGCTCGGTAAATCCATACAGAAACCGGCACACCAAAGCGAACAACAATTGTTCTTTTATTAACTGCTGCATCGGCGGCGACATCCGGAAATTCATTTACCAAAATTACCAAGAAAATCAAAATGCTGACGATACAGGCCGGCAAAAACGGAACGGCGTCGATTGTGCCGGTCTGCAAATAGTATGAGCCATATACCGGAAGCAGGCCGAATAACAGGCCGATGACGAATTCGCCGATGCAGCGGTAGCCGAATTTAAAGGGCGGGGCGGTGTAGAAGAAACCGCCGAGTAATCCGACAATGCCGATAATCAAAATAAAGAGACTTTTATTCACAAGCAGGATTATTACTCCGATTGCCGAACCTGCTGCCAGGCAAGTAAGTGAGGCGATAAGGCAGGCTTTTGGCGAAAGGGTGCCTTTCTGGATGAAGCGGCTGCCGCCCGAAAACGGCGTTGGGTTTTTATTGAGCCAGTCGTTTCCGGATATGTGGTCGAAATAATCATTGGCAAGATTGGCTCCTGAGTGTAGTGCCATTATGGAAAATAATCCCAGGATAAAAAGGAGGGGGTGGAAGGCGTTGGAAGTTGCATAACCCAACGCTGAACCGACTAGAACCGGAGCTGCGCTTGCGACCAGGAACTTTGGACGCGAGGCGAGTAAGAATATAATCCATTTGGGGATGCCTTGTGGCATTAGTTTTGAACTATCCATATCGAGAATCGAGTATCGAGTATCAAATATCGAGTATCGAGAACAACTTTCAAAAATAACGTTTTTAGGCCCAGGAAGCAAGACCTGGTTGGGCCGCGTTGTAATGGGTCAGTTACGGGTGGGTTGAGGGATGACCCAAGCAATTCCTCGTTCGGGTTTATCTAATGGTCCGTGACAGGTGTTTCGATGAACTGTCATTGCGAGCCCCGATTTATCGGGGCGTGGCAATTCCGAACTTTCACCTGATTGAGATTGCTTCGGTCGTCCCGCACCAATTGACCGTTTGTTAGGGTCTTTGCATAAATTTCGATTTGAGACGCAGTCGTGCGTACAATTGGCGCTGGGTCCTCGCAATGACAACCATCAATTTTCCTGCGACAGAGCATAGAGAACCTGACTGACCCAAGACTGACCCACCGGGGCAAAAACGGCTCAAACTCACACCTTCAAAAACGCGAATGAAAATCGTAACGTCTCGAAAGAAAGCAACTTATGAAACTGCGCCCGGCAGGATTCGAACCTGCGACCCCCGGTTTAGGAAACCGATGCTCTGTCCTACTGAGCTACGAGCGCAAAAGTTTTAAGTGCTTTTAATATAACAACTTCACACACTTACTGTCAATCATCTTTGGACTCCAGAAGGGGCGCGCGCCAAAATCTGTCCTAATTACAGCGGCATTTGCGGCCCTTTCTCGTTCAGCAGATTGTGTTTAGGATTATATATCCTTTTAACTTTGGCATAGCTATCGCTAAGTGGCGGTGCCCTATTCAACTACAAAACACATCCTTGGACGATTTCCAGCATACCAACTACCCGCCCCTAACAAAGCCGAATTGACAATTCCGATAGAATTACTTTGCCACATTTACCCGCCCGCCGGTACAGGGTCTTCATGACGCGGCTGTTCCACGCTGATCTCATCGCTCACGCGATAATAGTCGAAGTCCACGAATCCGCCTGTGGTCTTGGTCGCGAAGTTGAACAACCCGAAGCGGTAGCCCATGAAATGCGGCAGGGTGTAGGCCATATGTAGGACTGCGCCGATCTTCGTCCATGCCTTACCGTCTAGGCTGTGGTAAAAATAGGCTTTGTCCGTACGGTCCCTGAAGTCGCAGTCGATCTTGAGATACACGGTTTGCTGCTTGAGTGGAACGCTCTCGACCTCCTCGGGCGCATTAGATTGGGCACTAACCATGACGATTGACTTGCTGTCGTCTTCCATTTTGACACCGACAAAGCCGTATTTTTTTTGCAGGGTAATCAATCCGGCGTAGTCACCGTCTTTCATATTACCTACCTCGATTTTCGTGGTCGCGGAACTCACCGGGCCAAAGGTACGCTGAGTAAGTGTATTACGGGCCTGAACGACTTCCTTGTCCACCCGGCCGGTGGTCAGCCGCAGGTAACCGTTCCGTTCACCGATCGACCAGTAGGAATTGTCAGGGTTGTGATTCCACTGCCAAGCCAGGGGTAATGGTTCGCCGGGCTTTCGATTAAATTCGTCGGAGGCCACGATATTGGCCAAGCCTCCCTGGCCGGTAGGAATATCCAGAACCATCGGCACCTTGCCATCCACACCAAGGACAGGCCAATCATCCTCCCACTTAACCGGAACCAAGTAGGGAATTCGTCCAACCGCACCATGATCCTGGAACAGAAGGGCATACCAATCACCCTCCGGAGTGTCGATGAGGCAGCCTTGGGCAACACCCTGGTCATGAAGGACAACCCTACCCTCATAGGGGCCAGTGATCCTGTCGGCCCGATGAACAATCTGCGTACGCATATCATTTCGCGGCCATGTGATATTCATGACATAATACTTGCCATTGATCTTGCGTAATTGCGAACCTTCAGCCGGCAAACCGATATTGGGACCGGCCACGGCGCTGGCGTTCCTGATGACCACCTCATCAACTCCCCCCTGCTTGATCGCAGAGGCATCCGCTGTCAGCTCGGTAAGGCGAAGATTACCAACACCGTAGAGCATATAGACACGCCCGTCATCATCGAAGAACAACGAGTGGTCGTGCAGTGAAGGCGCAAATGTCGCTTCTTTCCACGGGCCCTTTTCTATGTCTTTCGTCGTATATACATGAGTTCTCCCACTCGTGCTGGAAAACGTTGACACATAGAAAATCCCGTCGTGGTAACGCAGGCTGCTGGCCCAAGACCCCTTACCATAGGCATTTCTGTCGTTTTCCAGCCTAAGGGCCTCATTGTCTATCAGTGTGTCGTATGCATAACCGACCAGTTCCCAGTTGACCAGGTCCTTCGACTTCATGATGGGCAAACCGGGGCTCATGTGCATGGTGGTACTGCTCATATAATAGGTATCGCCGACGCGGATGGCCGTGACATCCGGAACATCAGCCCAGATGATGGGATTTTTTTTCAGCGTGAATTGTTTCGTTCCCCCGGCGAAAGAGACCGCTGCGAGCAAACAGGTGAAAGCACTTTCGATCCAAAGTTTAGCTTTCATGATATTCCCCTTATATATGTGATGTGTTCTTTCGCAATAAAATTACGTTGATTGCCTAAAACCTTTCGATATGAGCCGTAAAGCAACATTTTAACGGCTGCCGGTTTACACCCGGTTTTGACCCCTACTTTCTGGAATGGGCCAATTTCAGGAGAGCGAGTCGATAGGGCAACTGGTCGTAGCGTCCGTTGATTGCCGGATCGCGACCTTGATAAAAGAGTTGGAGGTTGTTGGGATCAATGGTCAGCGTTTCATCATATCCGTCGCGAATCAGCTCTCCGTGGCTGATGTCCCTTGTCCAGGGTGTGACGCCATCTTCGAAGGTAACGTTGTTGATCCCTGCAAAGGGTTTCTGCCACGTATTTGCATCCTGAACCGGCGTCCATTCGCCATCGAGGTGGTCGGATATCCATGCGCGATAGTACCGTGCCGGTCCGATGGCCTCAACCAGTGTCAGATAGGTGTCGATGCCCTTGATTTTGTAGGTCATACTTCCTTCGAAAACGTCATTTCGTGGACCCTCGATGACAACTTCCGGGTCGCTCATGCCCTTGGGAAAGTCCTCAATCTTTGTCCGGCTGCGATATACGCGGCCGTTATCCCCGGTGAAGAACAGATAGGCGTGCGTGTCGTCGCAGATCATCCAGTAGTCGATCCAGAGCCGCGGGGCACTGGCTGGCTTAGTATCAAAGAAGTTCTCCGGTTTGGTCCAGGTTTCCGGCTTGGAGATATCATCAGTGGTTGAATACTGCGGGTGCTGAGATTGGTAGATCAGGTACCACTTCTTGTGCGGACGGAAGTAGAAGACTTGTGGGGCACAGTGATAACCGTGCAGGTTCGGATTGTTGTCAATGTAATAGGGTTTGGCGTTATTGGCATCCGACCAATCTGCAAAACTAAGATAGACCATGCTCCAATTGCCCTGAGTATTGGCGGTGGTCGCATAGATATGCCATTTGTTGTTATAACGGACAATCGTTGGGTCTTTGACAGACACGATGTTGTGCGTCTCATCGGACACCGGCTTGATAAGCACACCTGTAGATTTCCACTGTAGCGGTGTGGCAAAGGGCAGCGTGTGAGCGTCCGAACGCACAGTTGACAGCGTAGAAGGCTGGGTCTGGGGGGCCAGCTCGGCCGCTGAAGCCAAAAGGGCGCTACCAGATATCAGTACCGTAACGGCAAACCACAAGAAAATGGGATTGTTCATAACAAAGTTCCTTTCTTTAGGTTGACCAAAGAGTCCTTTTGGGTATAAAGGATTTACCAGCCTACGGCGAATAAATGTTAGTTAGTATTAAACTTTTTGACAAGCTTTTTCTTTGAAGATAAAATTTGAGTCAATGTATCGAGCAAATATGGCAAAAACTAATTAACTTAGGAGGTTATCAAATGAATTACAGGCTCATAATTATTTTGTTGGCAGCCGTAATAACAAGTGGAACCTGTTTAGCTCAGACGGACCAGCCAACGATTAAAGAAGACTTCAAGCCCTCGACCTTGAACCAACCCGGTCAGCAGTATCCGCAGGTTAACTCTCAAGGCTATGCTCGATTTCGCATCGTGGCACCCCAAGCCCAAAGCGTCAGCGTGAGTCTGGGCGGACGCGAGGGTACCATCCTCACCAAAGCCGAGGACGGCTCCTGGGTCGGCACTACGGCAAGTCCACTGGATGAAGGCTTTCACTACTATCATCTCACGATTGATGGAGGGACATTTAACGATCCCGGCACGTTGAACTTTTACGGTTCTACTCGTTGGGAAAGTGGCATCGAAATCCCCGCCCATGACCAGGATTTCTACGCCCTCAAGGACGTTTCCCACGGCCGAGTGGAGCAGATTCTTTTCCCATCTAAGAGTACCAACACTTCACGCCGCGCCTTTGTGTACACGCCGCCTGACTACGACAAGAACCTGACCGAACGATATCCGGTACTGTACCTGCAGCACGGATGGGGCGAGGATGAAACTGCCTGGAGCAACCAAGGCCACGCCAACCTGATCATGGACAACCTGATCGCCGAGGGGAAGGCCAAGCCCTTCATCATTGTGATGACCTACGGCATGACCAACGAAATCCGGTTCGGCGATCTCAGAAATTTCGATATCGGTCCCTTCCAGACGGTTCTCGTCGACGAGTTGATCCCCAACATCGACGCCAACTTCCGTACGCTCCCCGATCAACCCCATCGCGCCATGGCCGGCCTCTCCATGGGTGGAATGGAAACCAAGTCAATTACCCTGAAGAATCTCGATAAGTTTTCCCACATCGGCCTCTTCAGCGGTGGGACCATCTCTTCGGATGATGTCAACAACACGCCCGATTTCAAGGAGAAGGTTAAGCTGGTATTCGTTAGCTACGGCAGCCGCGAACTCGGTGGCGGACGCGGCGGCCGTCAAGGTTTTGGTGGCGATCCTAAGGCGAACGCCGACGCATTGAAACAAGCCGGTATCAACAGTGTCTTTTACGTCTCCCCGGATACGGCCCACGAGTTCCTGTCCTGGCGACGCAGCCTGCAAGAGTTCGCTCAACTGTTGTTCAAGGATTCCGATTCACCAACTGTGTCTGAGGCCACTTCACGCGACGCACCCTCACCGGATGCCCGCAGAGGCGGAGGACGACCCGGATTCGGCGGACCGATTGAGTTGGGTCCGGACGACAAGCCCGCCTTCGCCGACCCGCCCGCCGGGTTCAGAAATAAGCGCGAGAATATTCCTCACGGCGAGATGACGATGGTTGAGTATGACTCAAAGACGGTAGGAACCCGTCGAAAAATGCTCGTCTACACACCGCCCAGTTATTCGTCCGACCACAAATACCCGGTGCTTTATCTGCTGCACGGTATCGGTGGCGACGAGACGGAATGGCAGCGCCTTTGCCACCCGGAGAACATCATCGATAACCTGCTGGCCGACGGCAAGATTCGGCCGATGATCGTGGTCATGCCCAACGGCCGGGCCCAGAAGAACGATCGAGCCGAAGGCAATGTCTTCGCCAGCGCGCCGGCTTTCGCCGTGTTTGAAGGTGATCTGCTCAACGACGTGATTCCCGCCATCCAAGCCAGGTACTCTGTTTACACCGACCGTGAGCATCGGGCTTTGGCGGGCCTGTCGATGGGTGGGGGCCAGTCCTTGAACTTCGGTCTGGCTCACCTTGATGTCTTCGCCTGGATCGGCGGGTTCTCATCAGCCCCCAACACCAAACCACCCGCCGAACTCGTACCTGACCCGGCAGCCGCCAAGGAGAAATTGAAGCTCCTATGGCTGGCCTGCGGCAACAAGGACGGCCTGATCCGCATCAGCCAGGGTGTCCACAATTACCTCAAAGAAAAGGACGTGCCGCACATCTGGCACGTGGATTCCAATGCCCACGACGGCACCGAATGGGCCAACAACCTGTATCTTTTCGCCCAATACATCTTCAAAGATGCTGCGCCGACACTGCCCACACCTCCGGCGGTTCCGGCTGAACAAAAGCTGGTGATCCGGGTGGCATGTGGGGCCAATCAGCCCTACACCGACAAGAATGGCGACCTCTGGCTGCCTGATGAGGTCAAGGTTCCCGGCGCGTCGCTGAGCCCGCTGGATGGAATGACCGTCGAGCGGATGGAGACTTTCGAGGTTCCGAATGTCGCGTTTCCGCAGATCTTCCGGACCGAGCGATACAGCATGAGTGCATACGAGTTCAACCTTCCCGACGGCAAGTACACCGTCCGCCTGCATTTTGCCGAGACCTACACGGGCATCACCGGCGTCGGCCAGCGGGTGTATTCGTTTGCCGTGCAGGGACAGAAGCCGGAAGAGAATTTCGACATGTACAAGGAGGCCGGCGGGCCGTACAAGGCGATCCGGCGCGAGTACAAGGGCGTTGAGGTGACCGACGGCAAGTTGAGGATTACGTTTACACCGAATGTACAAAATCCGGCGATCAACGGCATCGAGATCTTCGCCGAGTAAACACGTTCTCTCGTTGTCCGGTATCACCTTCTGTGTTTATAGTATTGGTTATAGGTCGTTGACTTTCGGTCTCGGCGGTATACCACGGGTAGTCAACGAAGTCCGCAGAAGGTGATGTCGATTGAAATCGAGCGGTGCCAGATTGTTCCTTGCTGTCCTGGAGGCAAAGGATATAAGTATCTTTGACTTCGCTGCGTTTACCCAAGAGTGCATCACCTTCGTCAAAAAAGAGAATCAAAGCTTTATCTTCTGCGTCGTCGGACACGCGCCGCAGGTTCTTTTCTGTATCACCAATGTATTTATTGACAACTTGAGAGGTCTATCTGGTATAGCTGCAGTTTCAACTCGTTAGCTAAGACTTCGGCGGCCATGGTCTTGCCCGTGCCACTTGCACTTGCAAACAGCGCGTTGATACCTATGCTGTGAATGTGTTGGATCGATCTCGCCAGTCATCAAACTCAAGCGCGCGCCAAAGTGCGTGCCAAACATGCACGTCTGGCGCTCGCGTGGCGCTCGGCTGATTTACTGCCAGTTTCATAAGTCTTTATTTGACAAGTATAAACCATTTTCACACAAATACTTACAGAAGCCATTGTCGGATTAGGAAACCGATGCTCTGTCCTACTGAGCTACGAGCGCAATCCGCTGCCTTTCTGCGGATAAGTGCTTGCAGTATAATAACTTCCTCGACACTCTGTCAACAAAACCTGGCGATGCCTCCGGATATGGAAAGATTGTTGACGGCTGTCGAAAGCTGCGTTACCCTGTTAGCGAGAATAAAGTTTCTCAGTCGCATTTAACAAATGTATTTCTCTTGTAAGCTGCACAAAAGGAGTAAAACTATGATAATGTTAGGTATGCACGTAGATAACTGGCGTCACCTTGACGTCTCTTATGAAGTTCCCTGTAAGTTTGCCAAGGACCACGGCCTTGAGTATGTTGAGTTCGGCACAGTCGATGGCGATTATTTCGTGCAAGCATTGGGTTACAATCCTCACATCCCGCTTCACTCTGACCCGCTGAAGCTTAAAAGTTATCTCGACTCAATGGGTCTGAAAGTTTCGCAGCTTGATGCCGCCTACCCGATGTCCTGCCCCGAAGGCCAATTTCGCGGAATCCCATATACAATCCGGGCCATCCAGTTTGCCAAAGCCATTGATTGTCCCTGCGTAGATACCACAGATGGCGGCCGCAAACCAGCCGGATACACCGATAAGGAAGTGATGGCCCTGATGAAGCAGTATTACCGCGTGGTGCTGGAGTGGGCCGAAAGATACGACATTATCATCAATGTTGAGCCGCACGGCCCATATACGACCAACCCCGACACTATGGAGCAAATCCTGAGCTTCTTTGACTCGCCCTATTTGCGAATGAACCTCGATACCGGCAATACGTTCATCGCCGGACAGGACCCGGTCGCATTCCTGCGGCGCTTCAGGAACAAGGTTTCACACTGCCATATCAAGGACGTAAGCAAAGAGCTTGCCGATGCTATTCGCGGCGGACTGACAGGTATTCCAACGTCCGTTGTCGCTATCGGCGAAGGCGTCAACGCCGAAAACATCGCAGGCTGTATTGAGCTGCTCAAAAAAACCAAATGGGATGGCGTGCTGTCCATCGAGAGCGAGGCCACACCCGGCAAAATCGAGCAAAGTGTCGAATGGCTGCGTAAGGAAATCGCACGATAAACACTCACTTTGCCACTGGTTCGACAGGCTCACCATCCCGAGCGAAGTCGAGGGACAAGACACCAAGGCACTAAACTCATCTATATTATATTTTTCTTTTTGTCTTTGACTTCGACGAGCTCAGTCGCGTCGTGCGTGTGTGGCAAACCAGCTTCTCATAGGAGTCTCGCTTGAAAGCTTTAATTTTCACAAAGCCGTATTGTCTGGAATACTCCGATTTCCCGGAGCCTGTTCTTGGTAATAATGACGTTCTGATTCGTGTCAAGGCCTGCGGAATTTGCGGCTCGGACGTTCAGGGATTTACAGGCACAACCGGCAGAAGGATTCCGCCTCTAATTATGGGTCACGAGGCAGCGGGCGTCATCGAAGATTTCGGACAAAATGTTACCGATTTCAAAAAGGGCGACAGGGTCTGCTTCGATTCCACCGTATATTGCAATAAGTGCGGCCCCTGCCTAAAGGGTTACTTTAACCGCTGTGAAAATCGTCAGGTCCTCGGCGTCTCCACACCGGCCTTCAAAAGACACGGTGCGTTTGCTGAATATGTGGCGGTGCCCTGGTGGATTGTCTCGAAAATTCCGGACAATATGTCATTTATCCACGCAGCCCTTTTAGAACCGGTGTCGATAGGTATGCACGCCGCTAATAGAGCTTCTATTTCAGCCGATGATACGGTGGTGGTTATCGGAGCCGGTCCAATCGGCCTTTTTATTTTGCAATCCTGCAAATTAAAAAGTGTCAAAAAGGTTATCGCCTGTGATATTAACGAATTTCGGCTTGATGTCGCGTTGGAATTGGGCGCAGACTATGTTGTCAACCCTCTCAAGTCGGATATAAAAGAGGCAATTTTCAAACAGACAGAAAATAAAGGCGCCAATGTTACCTTTGAAGCTGTCGGCTACGCTAAAACCTTTCAAGACGCTATTTCAGTGACGCGGATAGGCGGATGCGTTGTCGCGGTCGGCAATTTAGAAAACAAGGCCGAGTTTGATTTGCAACAATTCATCGCCAGAGAGCTTACCTTTGTAGGCTCTTATGCAAGTTCGGGAGAGTTTCGCGATTGTATAAACCTGGTAGCTTTAGGGAAAATCAAAGTCGAGTCGTTAATAAGCGATGTTCGACCGCTATCTGATGGCCAGCGAGCTTTTGACAGACTGCTCAAAGCACAGGAAAATCTATTAAAAATAATTTTGGAACCATAAAGTATAAGGAACTATCTCAAAACTGTCACCCTGACCCTGAGCGAGCCGTAGGCGAGTCGAATGGGGAAGGGTCTGGCCTGTCAAAAAGAGAGATTCTTCGCTGCGCTCAGAATGACGTTATGCGTTTTGAGATAGTTTCTTAGACCGGTGGATAAGACGATAAGCTGTGGCATAATGTAGGTCAGAAAGGCGTCTATTTATGGCACAGCGTTTGCCGAGACGGATGATGCAGAAGTGATTTTCCACAAACCTTTCAATTGTAAGGGCTTGGGAAAATCGGGGTGACTGGACTTGAACCAGCGGCCTCCTGCTCCCCAAAAAGCAACTCCACTCATAAGCCATTATTAATTCTATACTTATATGATCTATTTTGGCGTAAAAACTGATTGCATACTCACTGCATACTGGCTGCATATTAGTTACACACTCAAAACCAACTGAAGGTTTACGCTATTTTTACGCTCAGATGCGTTGAAATCAAACCGCATATTGTGCTATTATGAAGGCCGTAGCGTGCAGGAGTACTGTTTATGATGTCATATGGGAAATCCCAGATACAGTATTGCAATGATCAACAGACATAAGGAGCATTGTACCATAAAAGTAACCGCAACACTGGCGACCTTTATTCTATTAAGCGCTTCACAGGCAATCTTTGGTGAAGTAGCGTTTGATCCCCCGGGGACTTATTCTACATCCTGGTTGGGGAACACCTACATGGATATGA